>WSSedB1CaDRAFT_10000179_pt1 | contig 30797 bp, 29 predicted proteins | sample WetSurSB1Cattail_FD_9460 | JGI IMG/M metagenome (IMG submission 9460)
TTCATGAAATTTTCATAATTGGTTAAATCAGGAAAACAGTGACGGTAATTTACAACAGCCAGTTTATGAAAAGTTTTCAAATCACCGGTTCTCACAAAGATCCGTAACAGATTCAATGTCATTACATCCGGTACTGACATCCTTTTTTTCGGACCGCGCCTGCCGTAATAAAGAGCAAGATTCCTTTTTCCTGCTTTTGTTTCAACAAACTTCTGGTAGAAATCATCAACTATGCAGTATAATTCAATCAGATCGTTTTCGGTCATGGCGTATCTCCTTTGTTTTTGTGTGGTAACAAAATAATAAAGAGTTACGCCATCTTTGTAAATTCTACAAAAACTCGAAATTTAGCCTAATAAGATGTTCCATGAACCTTGTATTTTTTTGATACTGGCTGCATCGAAACTGCCTTCCATCCCTTCGGCATGGCCTACGTCGTGTGTGTCGCTTCTTGCGAGTGCTGGTGTCTGCTCCCGTGCAAGGGCTGCCTTATCGTGTTCGTAGTTGGCGTTGATGCGTGCCATGCGTTCATCTTCCCTGTCTTCAGGTGTGAGTGAGGGTGTGTCCACGGGCCTGTTGTTGTAGAGGTGGGGGGAAGTTGGTGCTGCGCGCATGCTTTCAGGTACGGATGTGTTTGTAAACGCAGAGCCGCTTATGATGCCTTCTATAGCAGGGGACTTTCCTGTCTGTACCGTACTGCCTGCGGAAAGGGGGATATTCGTCCGGTTGTATCCTCCCGGTTCCTGCATGCCTGCCGGCATGGCATCCGTGTATGAATGGTGTGATCCGCTGCTGAATGAAAGCGGGACAGCCTTTCCCTGCGGTGTGCCGAACAGCTGCATGAACGGTGTAAGGCTTGAACCTTCCCCGTGACTGATGATTGTATGCTGCCTGCATACTGCGGCATGCTGTATGAGTCTGCAAAGCGGTTGATGTTATTCCTGAATGCGCCTGCGGTCTTTCCCTGTGAGAACAGGTGTGTTATCTGCGGTGCAATGGCATTGTACCGGGATGCCTGCACCTGCGGGAGTGCATAGCTTCCGAGCGTGCGGACTGCTTCTGCCGCTTCTTCCGGCGCGTAGCCGTAGTCACTTACGAGAGTGTCAGGCGTTATGCCTGCAAGCTGCGAAAGGGGAACGGTGCTGCCGCCGTTGAACCCTTCCGTGCTGTGGAGCAGGGTGAGTGCCCCGTTTCGTGCAGGTGTGGTGAGCAGTACCGTGTCGTAATCCTGTCCTTCATCCGGTACTGCTGCAATCCTGTTCTCTGAACTCTCTGCGCGTTTATTAACTGTTTCAGCAAATTTCCTCATGTTGCGCCTGAGCGTCTTTACCGTCTTACCGCTGCCTATTGCTGCGGTAAGGTCCTGTGCAATGGAACCGTACTGTGCGGCCTGTACTTTGGGGAGTGCGTAATTCCCGAGTGTCCGTACGGAAGCCTCCGCTTCCTCCGGCTCATAGCCGTAGTCTTTTACGAGTGTGTCTGCCGTTATGCCTGCAAGCTGCATGAGCGGTACGGCTGATCCGCCGTCCTCAAAGCCCTGTGTGTTATGCAGTACTCTGACCGTCCCGCTGCCTGCCGGTGAAGAGAGCATGACTGTATCAGCATCATTCCAGGCTGACTGTTCTGTCATTATGCCGGAGGAGTCCTTTGCACGTTTATTAATTGTTTCAGCAAATTTCCTCATGTTGCGTCTGAGCGTTTTCACTGTTTTGCCGCTGCCTATTGCTGCGGTAAGGTCCTGTGCAATTGAATCGTAGTGAGCGGCCTGTACTTTCGGGAGTGCGTAGTTCCCGAGTGTCTTCAGGGAGGCTTCCGCTTCCTCCGGCTCATAGCCGTAGTCTTTTACGAGTGTGTCCGCCGTTATGCCTGCGAGTACTGCAACGGGTACCGCTCCTGTATCATCTTCAAAGCCCTGTGTATTGTGGAGCAGGGCGGGGAGGGCATCCTGTGCAGGCAGGGTGAGCGGTTCCCCGTCTTCCGTATACGGGACGCTGCCGTCAAAAGTATACCCTTCTTCTGCAGCAGGAATGGCAGCTCCTGTCTGGAACTGCCTGTTTCCCCCTGTCTGCTGCCTGATGAGTCCTTCTGCCTGCTGTTTTTGTGCCGCATAGGACACGGCCTGTCCGTGCAGCGTTTGGGCAATGTCCTGCATGCGGCTGCCGAGCGCGGCTGCCGTCTTCGTTTCCCTGACAGCCTGTTCTATAAGTGGTGCTGCGGTATCGTACTGTGCAGCCTGTTCTTCCGCTGCGCTGTACGTGCGCAGTGTGTACTGTGCCGTTTGTGCTTCCGCCTCTGTCCAGCCGTATTCCCGCACAAGCCGTTCAGATGTAAGGCCTGAGAGGGCTGCAAGCGTTATGCCTCCTGCATACCCTCCCGTACTGTGGAGCAGTTCAAACGGGTGTCCCTCTCCCCTGAACATGACTGCTGTTTCCTGCTCCCGTATATTTTTTACTTCTGTTTTTTCTTTTTCATCTCCTTCCTCTTCAGTTTTTTTCTCCAATGTCCGCTGCAGCCGTTGTATAGTCAGTTCTGCATGTTCTGTTTCATATCCCGGGTAAAACACTGCCTGGTGCACGTCGTGCAGTTTCCCCGTCTGTGTCATGCCCGGTGCAGGCGCCGTCTCTTTCTGCCTGTATACCGGTTCTATGTATGCTGTCCCGTATGCTTCCGCCGTTCCGCTGTCGTTTCGTGCAGACAGTACGTAAGACTCCGGGGAATCTGTGTCCCCTCCGGGTATCTTTTCCTGTATGAGCGTCATGAGCTGTCCTGCCGTCAGCCCGCTCCGTGCGAATTCCGAGCTTCCCGTATACAGCTTCAGCCCTTCTGCCGTATCGAGCCGGGGAAGGGTGAGCGGTACGGTGTCAGTTCCCTCTGAACCGGAGGCCTTTGCCTGCTCATTCAGTGGAAGCGTAACAGTTCCATCCATGATGTCACCGGAGGCAGGACTTTCCCGTCCCTGCTCATTCTGCGGACGTGCAGCGGTTTTACCATCAGCCGCAGTCAGCTCTGTATCTGCTTCATGTCCTGTATCTGCTGCCGCTCCGTGCCGTTCTGTGTCTTTCTGCATGAGCGCTGTTACGGGCACTTTTTTTGTCATGCACGGTGTGCGTTCCGCCTGTTCCATGAGCGCATCAAGCGTGAACTCGAAGAATATGCGTTTGTCAGCCGTCTTCTGTACGTTCTGAACAAGTCCTGTGGCAGGTGGTATGAAAGGCTTTCCTGTTCTGCCGTGCACGGCTTTCACTGCTTCCGTTACTGCTTCTTCGGGAGTCATGCCCGTGCTCATCTGTACTGCGGTAAAGTATGTTATGACGTTCCGTACTGCCGTATGTACTGCTTCTTCTTTCTCCGGTGTGTCCTGTGCAGGCAGTTCTGACGCTGCTTTTTCAAGTGCCGCTTCTGTTTCTGCAGAAGGTGCAGTGCAGGGGAGTCCCGTAACCTTTCCTTCACACAGGGCGCCGAACGATGTTTCCGTGTTCACGGTATCTGCCAGTGTTTTATGCTGTACGGCTTTCTCATATGCCTTTTTATACAGTGTGCCCGTACTGTTGTTTTTGTCATCCTGTATGCTGGCTTCAATGAGTGCGGCTGGTCCGGGTGTGTTCTTCTTCAGCGCTGCAAGGTTCATCACCATCCTGCTGAATGAAGCTTCTGCTTCTTCCGGTACGCTGTATGTTTCAAGTACGCTGTATTCTTCGTCCGTTATTCCTGTGGTGTATCTGTCTGTCCTGTCCCTTACGGAAAGCGGTACTTCTGCAGTACCGGTGAGGGCGGCTTCATACAGTGCGGTTCCCGTCGTTCCTCTGTCTGTGAGTACTGTTATCGTTTTCTGTAATGATGCACTCTGTTCTATATTATTTTTTTCATGTGCTGCTTTATTATTAATTTCTTTCTGTTTGTCTGCTGCCTTTCCGTCCGTTATCGTGAATGTCTCTGCTGCAAGGTCTCCCAGCAGCTTCTTATATTTCGCTGCTGTTTCTGTGTTCTGTTTTTTGTCGGTAACGGCTTTTCCGTATCCTGCGGCTGACTCTATGTGTGTGACTCCAAGCTGTTTCATTGCAGTCCGTATCTGTTCCGCCGTCTCTGCCGTGCTTGTTTCTGCTGCTCCGTACACGTCGTCTGTTTCCGTCAGGTAGTATATCTGCGCGGGAGTGAGCAGCATGAAGCCGGGGTCGTATAATATGGCTGTGTCTTTTCCTGTCTTTATTAATTCAAGCGGCTGCGGGCGTGCTGCAGTTACTGCTCCGTTCATGCCTTTCTGTTCTCTGTCGTTTACCCTCACCCAGTACCCGTCTTTGTCGAATGCTCCGTGCCACCCGTCTTTCGTTACTTCGTAGTTGGGGTCGTATCCTTTCCGGCTCCAGTCGAAGCCGCTTTTATCCTGTAATGTGTCGAACCGCAGTTTTGCTTTCTTTTTGTCGTAGGTGCTGCTTACGGTTCCGTCCCCGTACATATAGAACGGTACTTCTCCTTTCTTTATGTACGACTCTATCGGGGTGTGCTGCGGGTGTGTCTTTTTATATGATACGGGCAGGTAGTCTTCGTAGTGCTGTCCCTGCTGTTCCATTTCTGTCTTTGTGATGACAGTCATGCTGCCTGTCGTTCCCATGAATGTCCACAGGTTTTTCTGGTAGCAGTGCGCTTTTATTATTTCTTTCATGAAGGTGTTCAGGGCTTTCTGGTTCAGGCTGCTGCCTTCAAAAAACTCTGTGTCTACGTTGATGAAGCTGTTGTCTTCCTGTTTATAGCCGCTTTTTACTGCGTGTTCTTCGTACAGTCTTCTCACTTTTTCACGCTTTTCGTCTGTGTCTGCTGCTCCGCTTTGTTTTGCCTGGGCGTAGTCGTCCATGACTGTCTGGAATTCACTTACGAGGTTTGTGAATCTGTTGTCTTCCATGTACCATGCCAGTTCTTTTATCATTTCTCTGCTCCGTACTTTTTTGGGAATCTCTAAAGACTTCTGTTTTTAGAGGTGTCCGTTATTCTGTTTCTTCATTTTTTGCTGTTTGTATCATTTTTATCTGTGCTTCGTTTTCTTTTATTCTTTGTTCTTTCTGGGCCTGGTGTATCCTGTTTATCTGTTTAAGCCACACCTGCCTCTCTTTTCCGTTCATTTCTGCCAGTTCCTGTCTGCCCCAGTGAAAGTAATACGCTATGTCTGCCGCCTCTCTGTATATTTCTTCAGGGGGGCGGCTTATGCTTCCCCCAGTTCGGCAAATACTCCGTTGTATGTGTGTCCGCATGAGGGGCATTTGAGTGTTATGTGTTTTATTACCTGATGATTTATGCGGTCTATGAAATCGGTCAGGAATGCAAAATCTGCGGGATCAAGGTTTTCTATTATTTTTCTGTTTATTGCTTTGAGTGTGCCGAGTTCTGTGAGGACTTTTGCGAGCAGTACTATATAGAATTCTCCGGAATTTCTTTTTACGGTACCGTCGCGTTCGATTTGGACGAGGTCGTTTACTTTTGTAAGGCGCATTGTTCCTGTCACTTTTGTGCCGCTGTTGGGCTGTAAGCCCGTTCCCTTTGGAAGGGTAAAATGGAATTCTGTTCTTATTTTCATTTACATCTCCAGCCGGCCGAATCTGCCGCTTTCTTTTGTCTGGGGTTCAAATGCATTGTCCATATCATTTTGTGTTTCTGTTGTCTGTTCCGGAGCAGGGGTGGGGAATGATGATTCAATGGCCGGTTGTGAAGCTGCCTGCTTTGCTGCTGCGTCGCGGTCGGTGAGCAGTATCCGGCGGTCGCCTGTCTGGACGTAGACGAGATCTGCTTCTGTTGTAAAAAGCGTCAACTCCGGAAATTTGTATTTCTTTTTGAGTGCGAGCAGTGCCTGTGCGAAATTTGCATAATCGGGCTGTGCTGTCTGTACGGCTGCCTGTACGCTGGTGTTTTCCGACAGGAGCAGCGCGAGTGTATCTTTGAGTGTTGTTTCGTTCATGCCGTCTATGGCTGTCCGTATTTCTTCTTCTTTCATTTTTTAGTTGTCCTGTATATTGATATAAGTTCTTCTGCCTGTCCCCTTTGTGTCAGGGCTGTCTTTGCGGGCGGTGCACAGAACCGGGGAAGGCCGTATACGTTTGTTCCTTCGCAGTCGTCGGTTATTTCTCCTCTGCAGTCTATAAACGTGCAGTTTTCAAGAATTGCGCCCCTGAGCGGAAAGCCTGTGAATGTGCATCCGTAAAAAATGCAGTTTTTCAGTTCTGCTCCGGAAAAACCGTTCATGCCGCCTCCGTACGTTATTTCAAAACGGGTGGTTTGAAATAAACAGTTTTCCACAGATGCATTTATTCCTTCAAAGTCGGAGAAAAGTGAATCAACATACATACTGTTTTTTATGACACACCGCTGGAGCGTGCACTGTGTTATTGAAGAACGGTTTGAACGTACATGAAGCCATCTTGTTTTGATAAGCGTTACGCCTGAAAAAGCGAGTGTTTCCATCCGGCAGTCCGAAAATGACGTATTCATAAGGCTTGAGCGTACAATATCCGATGACGCAAAATGCGATCCGGTGAACTCCATGTCATTTGCGTTTGTATCGCGCATGGAAACATCGTTCCAGACGGTACTGTGAATCTGTGCACCGTCAAAAATGGAGTTTTGTATCTGACTGTCAGAGAACGTCTGTCCGTTAAAAAGCCCGGGAATGATAGTAGTATCTGATAAACTCTGTAAAAACATGATATATCACCTTGCTTCCTTTTTTTCATAGGTGCTCATGTCTTCATACAGATTTGAGAGCGTTATAGAATATTTGTGATGGCAGTCGGGACATTGTGTTTCTATACTGCTTCCTTCCGCACCGTTCAGCTGTCTGTACAGCATCTGCAGGTACAGGAAATCGGCTTCAAACAAGCCCTCTATATCAGTTCTGTCCGGTTTAAATCCGTCAAGATCATCAATAACAGCAGCAAGCAGCAGTATATCACGGTACCGTGAGTTCATTCCTGTTTCTTCTGCTGCCTGAATATTCAGCTCATCACCGGTTGTTGCAAGATGCATCCGGCCTGTACGGTATGTCTTTCCATCCTTTTCAAGTCCGAACGGCAGATTAAATGATACAGAATCAGACATTGTTTTTGTCCTCCTTCTGTACAACAGTATCAGTTTCCGTTTCTTCCTGTTCATAGAATTCAGGCTTTTTCTCAAAACTGGTAATGACTCCAAGGCTTTCTTCCAGCTCTTTTGTCATATCCATACATTTTTTACCTTTCGCACCCAGTACGTTTACGGTAACTTCCCCGGTATCGGAGATGGAAATTTCAAGTTCCTGTTTTTTGCTCATACTTTTTTTTATTCCCCTATATTTTTTATTATATACCGTAAAATTGATTTGTCATGTTTTTAAGTAATTTTTTTATAATAAACGGCTTTTTTTTAATATTCTCGGTAATGTTCTGAAGTGAATTTATTAAATGGAATAATTAGACATAATGGACATAATGTTAATATTTATTTATTCCTGCTGGTAAAGTGTTTTTTTTGCGTCGTGGCTGGATAAAACAGGTGCACTTGTTTTATTATAACGGTTATATTCTAAATCCGTTTGTTGTGCTGTCTTTTTCTATTTTTATATAATGGGAACCTCTGAAAACTTCGGTTTTTTGAGGTGACTCTGAAAGTGCGGTGTCTTAAATCTCGATATTACAATGACTTAAAACTCTAAAAGTATCGCAGTCGGGATTTAATACCCTTCATACGACCCAAGGGTCGGGGTATTAAACCCTCCGCACGAATAAATTATACAGTGTAAAATATATGTCTGTTTTATTTGCAGTTGTAATTTATTAATTATCTCCAATTATTTTTCAAATAAATAAAATATACTATTAATATGTTAATTTTAATAATATGTTATTCAAAAAAATATTTTAAAAAAAGTGAAAAATTTTTGTAAAAACATTGATTTATAAAAATAGCGGGTTATAGTTATTACAAACAAATATAAAAAGAAAGGTTGTTTTAAAAAGTTATATGAATAGAAATTTATTAGGAAAGGGCTGGGCGTTTCCGGTTGCACCTGACGTGCATGGAAATATTGCATTTTCCAGCTGCGAAAAAAGTGTAGAAGAATCAATTCGTATCATTCTTGGTACCACACCGGGAGAGCGCGTTATGCATCCCGATTTCGGGTGCAGAATCAACGAAATTATATTTTCTCCGAATTCTCCAAAAACTATATCGCTTGCTGTCCATTATATTGAAGAAGCGATTGTGAAGTGGGAGCCTCGTGTTATTTTAACAAGTGTAACAGGCACGCAGGATGATGATAATCCGTCAATAGTAAATATTAATATAAAATATGAGATACGTTCGGTAAATACATTCTTCAATATGGTATATCCGTTCTATCTGGAGAGAGGCGAAAGTGATTCCAAAGAGCAACTTGGATGATAGAACATTCGATGACATTGTAGCAGAAGCAGTTCGTCTTATACCGCGGTATTGTCCGGAATGGACAAACCACAACACATCCGACCCCGGTATAACACTTGTTGAACTTTTTGCATGGATGACGGAAATGACTCTGTACCGGCTTAATAAAGTGCCGGAAAAGACATATCTTTCTCTGCTGGAACTGATGGGATTGTCTCTCGTTCCGCCTCAGAGTGCACGGGCCATTATAAAATTTTTCCCTGTTGAGGGCTATGAAAAACCGGTGAAAATAAAATCGGGAACGAAGATTGCGGCTCTTAACGATGAATCGGACAGCCTTGTATTTGAAACGGAAAAGGAAATATCCGTTAACAGCAGTGTTCTTGCTGCCTGTGTCAACAGGAGCGGAGAGCGCTGGACCGATTACTGTACGGACGAAGGGCTTCAGCCGTTTGAGCTGTTCGACACAAGAAATTCTGTAGAACATATATTGTACATAGCATCTCCTGCATTCAAATATCTTGTTAATGAACACCATGTTGAAATTGCTTTTGAAGCTGTGCAGGATATTCTGTCTGCAAATGACGAACTGACAAACCATCTGTATTGGGAATACTGGGACGGTCGGGCGTGGATGCATATAAAATCGGAACTGTCTGTTACCGGATCCCGGCAGAAAGACAATACAGTCTATTTGTCGGGTCCGGCTGATATTCAGCCTTGTTCTGTGAACGGCAAGGAAAACTCATATCTGCGCGCTGTCCTTGCTGATGTTCCTGAGAAAAGGACAGTCCTGTCCGTAAAAAGTATTACGGTACGGACTATTTTCGGCGGACTGGGATTTATTCCTGATATGTGCCTGTGTAATTCAGGTGCAGTATACACGCCTGCCGATATGAATTCGAGTTTCCGCATTTTTTCCGAAAATCCGGGATATAACGAGATTTTCTATGTCGCTGCTGATGAAATATTCAAAAACGGCGGTACAAAAGTAAGGCTTACGTTCTCATTCAGCGAGGTGTACACGGCCGGCGACGAAAATGATAATGCACTTTTCTCCTATGAATACTGGGACGGAGCAGACTGGAAACGGATCGATCAGGTTTCCACAGATTTTTCTGACGGAACATTCGGATTCAAACAGAGCGGGGAAGTCTCCTTCACGCTGCCGGAAGACATTTCAAAGACAGCTGTAAACAACGAAGAACACTTCTGGATAAGAATCAGGCTTCTCACGAAAGATTTTTCTATCGGCGGCGAATATGTCCAGAATGAGAACGGAAACTGGATGTGGGTGTTCAGTGCAAAAGTTCAGTCTCCGCTGCTGAGCAAAATCCGCATCACGTATGAAGCAAAAAAGCAGGTACCTGCGGATGTCTTTTCGTGCAGTAACTTCCAGTGGTTCGATTTTCCCGGTTTGTATACCGTCATGGATGATGCTGAAAAAACGGACAATAAATTGTTTACAATCCGCAATAGTACTAATCCATCTTTGTTTCTGGGATTTTCAGGGCGCCTTGCTTCAGGCGATACGGCGTTATATTTTAAAGTTGACGAAACTGCCTTGTTTTCACCAAAACCCGCACTGCCGTCTTTTTTCCGCGGTCAGGAATCTGCAGTCGAAAAACAGCGCAGGCTGGTTGATTTTGCATGGGAATACTGGAACGGAAAAGACTGGAGTCCGCTCGAAACGGCTGACAGAACAGACAGTTTCCATGAATCAGGATTCGTCGAATTTGCGGCTCCTGAAAATATGATGCCGTGCAGACTCTATAACAAGGACTGCTGCTGGATAAGGGTGACGCAGCTGTCGGGAAGTTTTGAGACGGTGCCGTGCATTCAATCCATACTGCTCAACTGTGTATATGCCTGCAATGAAAATACGTATACCGATGAAATACTCGGTTCCGGAACGGGTGGTCCCGGACAGACATATACGGCGGCTCATCACGGCATGCTTCCCGGGGCCGTTCTCTATGTCGATGAGGGATCGATTCCGTCTGACAATGAAATAGAAATGATGAAAAAAGACGGCATCGAAAAACCGTATTATACCGACCACGGTGCAGTATGGGTCAGGTACCGTGAAGTTGAAAATTTTTATGCTTCCGATACTTTTTCACGCCATTACTGTGTTGACTATAAAACCGGCCGCATCCTGTTTGGGGACGGACAGCACGGGGTTAATCCTCCGAAACGTAAGTTCAATATACGTCTTGCTTCCTATCACACAGGCGGCGGGGAAGGCGGTAATGTTGCTGCCCATACACTGCAGATACTGACACAGGCTGTGCCGTTTATAGCAGGATGCGAGAATCCGTTTCCGGCCGAAGGCGGAGCGGATATGGAGACGGTTGAAAACCTGAAGTCACGGGCAGCCGGTGTATTCAAAAGCCTTCAGCGTGCAGTGACGGCAGAAGATTTCCAGTGGCTTGCCCGTGAATCTTCCGCATCTGTCGGACGTGCGTTCTGCCTCAAAAATAAGGACAGACAGGGAAGGATCTGTACCGTCATTATTCCGGCAATGACGACCGTGTCCGGTTACGAACTGATGCTTGAGCCGTCCCGAGAGCTTATCCGGAGGGTGAGCGCATATTTAAACGAAAGAAAACTTGTCGGTACACCGCTTACCGTAAAAGGTCCTGTGTACAGATCATTTGGTATTGCGCTTGAACTTGTTTTCAAGAGCGACGTCATAGATGCAGAATCGTTGAAACGCAATATCGACAGGGAACTCCGTCGTTCGTTTCATGCGCTGGAAGGAGGAGGTGGAAAGGGCTGGGAATTCGGTAAGGATGTTACAAGCGGAGCGGTGCTGAAACTGCTCGAAAAAGTAACAGGTATCCTTTCCGTCGATTCGCTTGAAATACGCGATATTGATGCTGGTATCAAGGTTGAAAAACTTGTACTCAAGGAAGACGAACTCCCGTATCTGAAAACAGTCGAAATAAGCGACAGGAAGGAGGCAGAATGAACCAGTCGGATGTAGCAGGCTGCATTTATACCTCACTTTTTGCACAATTGAAAACGCTCGGAGGCGGAGAGACTGCATTTGCTGTAAGCGAATGTTCATCAGGCATAACTGATTTCAGTATACCTGTTGTCGTTCCTTCTGTTACCGACGTCTGCCAGATAGCAGTCGACAAAAGCGGGCAGAGAATTGTAGTTGACGAGAAACTGTATGAGACGCCGGCCCGGTTTATGATGGGAATCTGCTTCTCAATTTACGGTACGACATACGCCGCTGCGCTGAATGTGCTCGGAGAAATTGTTGTCTGTTTTAAAGACAATCCGTCACTCGACGTTTCCGCCTGCAACTGGCACGGAAATGAGTGTAAGAAAGTATTTGTCGAACCGGAAATACGCCAGCTTGAGCAGAACCGGTTCAACGACAGGGACGGTGTGCATGTCCTGTCCCTGTTATATCGGATTGATTTCAACATCAACTCGAGGATTGGAACAGGATTCAAGCGTGTTGAAAAAAGAGATTTGCACAGCAATGTGCTTAAATAATTATAATAATTTGAAGGAGATGAAAAATGCCAACGTATCAGACACCTGGTGTGTATGTTGAGGAAATTGAAAGCGGTTCAAAACCGATTGAAGCAGGAGCGACAAACATAGTCGGCTTTCTTGGTATTGCCGAAAAAGGTCCGGTAAATGAAGCCATACTGGTAACAAACTGGACCCAGTACTCGAAAATTTTCGGCGGTATGCATACCGGCGGATGGCTCGGACACGGCGTATATCAGTTTTTTCAGAACGGCGGAACAAAATGTTACATCAACAATCTTGCTGCATCTGAAGTAAAGAAAGAAGAGAAGAAAGCTGACGCAAAGGCGGACGGGAAAGACGCAAAAGCGGAAGGCAAGGATGCAAAAGCTGACGGTAAGGAAGCTGAAAAGAAGCCGGTGGAAATAAAGAATCCGGATAACATTGCAAAGCTTATTATCGGCAGCGATGACGGTGCGGGAAAAAAGACCGGTTTGTGTCTTTTCGATACAGTTGCCGACATTGCAATCGTCAGTGCTCCGGGCGTTACGGATCCGGCCGCACAGGATGCAATCCTTTCCCATTGCGAAAAGAACCGCTTCCGTTTCGCTGTTCTTGATTCCCCTGAAACACTTGAGAAGGGAATCGATACGATGCCGAAACCCCGTGATTCCATTATGGGCGCATATTATTTTCCATGGGTTTCCATGTACGACACGGTTCAGGACCAGAACGTATTTGCACCTCCGTCAGGCGGTGTCTGCGGAATTTACAGCCGTGTCGACGGAACGCGCGGTGTGCACAAGGCGCCTGCCAATGAAATTTTCCGTACGGCTCTCGGCCTCAAATACAATCTTACCGACGCGGAACAGGAACTTCTGAACCCGAAAGGTATTAACTGTATCCGCGATTTCCCGGGAAGGGGTATCCGCGTATGGGGTGCACGCACTGTCAGCTCGAATCCCGAATGGCGGTACATCAATGTCCGCCGTCTGTTTTGTATGGTTGAGCAGTCGCTGCAGAACGGAACGAACTGGGTCGTATTTGAACCGAACACACGCGACCTCTGGAAAAAAATTACGCGTAACATTACTTCGTTCCTTCTGAACATCTGGCGTTCCGGCGCCCTGTTCGGCGACACCCCGGAAGAAGCATTCTACGTACGCTGTGACGACGAGCTTAACCCGCCGGAATCGATTGATGCGGGATACGTCGTTATAGAACTCGGGCTTGCACCTGCAAAGCCTGCTGAATTCGTTGTCTTCAGGGTCTCACAAAAGACCCTTGGGGAAGAATAAATCAAGTAAAGGCCGGAGAGCCTTAAGGAGTAAAGGATGGCAGATTATTTACCAACCACCAAAGCTTATTTCAAAGTAGAGATTGACGGAATTGACTATGGCAACTTCGTTTCAATTTCAGGTCTTGGAGCTTCCGCAGAAGTATCCGATGATATGGGCGGCATGGACAAAAACCCGCGTAAAGTCGTCGGAAAGGTGAAGTATGACACTGTAAAGATGAGTCGTAACGCCGATCCGAGGGACAAAGTCCTCAAGGAATGGTGGAAGACAGTCGAGCGCGGAAATCCGGAACAGAAATCGGTTTCCATCGTTTTTATGGACCGCGACGGAACAACGGAAATTCAGCGCAGAAACCTTTTCAATTGTGTTCCCTGCGGCTGGACGATTTCCGATCTCGGAAGCCAGGAAGGCGGTGTTAATCAGGAAACGATTTCGCTTGTCTATGAAAATGCAGAGTGGGCCTGATAACAGGCAGTAAAAAAAACAAAAAACAGCAGGAAGGACGGATATGAGAAATGTTGAATGCAGCAGAATATGTTATACCTCAGTATTTATTTTATTGCTCATTATTTTTATACCGCCTCTTTCTGCTGGAGATTTGCCGGCTGCAAAACTGCCTGAAGCGCCGAAATTAGAAGCACCGAAAGCGCCCAAGACGCCTAAAATAAAAGTTCCCGATGTGGGGCAGAAAAAGAAAAAAGACGTCGTTGTACTCACGGAAATGCAGGATACATATGACGCAATTTCAGAGATAACACCTGCTGTCTGTATGCTTGATGTTTCCGCAACTTCGGCAATTCCTGACGGTATGCAGGGAGAGTTTTCGGAGCAGCTCAACAGACTCATGACGTTGTCCGGAATGTTCAAGCCGGTAAGTATGGAAAAATGGCTGGTCTCCCAATACGGAATTAACAAGAGTAAAAATGTTTTTACGCTTATGAACGATTTGAAATCGGAACGGTATCCTGTTCTGCTTGACGGCATATGCAAGCCGTACCTTTTTAAAGACGGCGAATGGTATGTCATGTATATCGAATTGATGCCGTTTAAGCTGAGCGGTTATCCTCTTATGGCACTCCGCATATTTAAAAAAACGGAGGAGATACCGGAAATGGTTACAGCCTGCATAAATGATCTTGCCGCGCTGTACAATGACGATTCATGGCAGAAGGGAAAAAAACGCATTGTAGTTGAGCCGTTTGCTGTAGAATGCAGAAAAATGGTCGGTCAGAAAAGCGGAGAGTTTGAATATATTACGACATCGTTTACGGAGCAGGATGGTGTTACGTTCCGCGATACCGACGATTTTTTCAGCAGGCTCTTTTCGTATATTTTTACGACGACAGGCATGTTCTCCGGCTGTCCGGTCGGTGCGGTACCGGAATATACGGGAACAGGGAACGTTGATTCATCGACTGCCGATTATCTTCTCCGCGGAAGGGTCCAGCTCACTGATGAAGTAAATATTTATTATGTTGATTTTATTAATCTCCAGACGAACACGAAAATCCGTTCCGCCAGATTCTTTACTTCTGACTTTTCACTGAGCGGAACATGGAAGCTGATGCATGACGTTCTTGCGGTTTTCTGCGGAGACACGCTGGGAAAAGATTCATTCGGAATTATTCCGACTATTACGGCGCCTTCTCAGGGATTTTATATAGACAATATGTTTGCAGGATGGGATACGCTTGACGAAGTTCCCTTGCCTCGCGGTAAACATAGAATCAGGGCAGGTACGTATGTTGAACCGTATCCCGAACAGATGGAAATGACAGACAGCGCAGAAACAAAAAACAGTGAAAACAATATACGGAATTATTTTGTATATGTAGATACACGAACATGGCTTTTTAAAGGAAAGGATGGAGAATACGTATGGAATCTTCTCGAAAAATAACCGGCTTTTTTGTTTTATTATTTATTATTTTACTTTCATCCTGTGCTTCCGGAAAGATAGTTGAAGATCCGCTTGTTCTTCTGGAAGTTACGCCGCTGCCAAAGAGCGTCGTTATACAGAAAAAAGTTGAGTATGAACCTATATACGGCGTCATGCGCGTTCTGGAAGTTTCGGAAGAAAACGGCGTTCAGAAATATCTTCTTGCAAAGGCAGGTGATATAAAAACCGGACTGACGGCAGGAGTCACGGGTGATATCGGTACGGATGCAGCATTCGGAACTGTCATCGGTACCTTTAAGATTGTGAGTGTAACGAACGGTTTCGTGAAGGGAAGCATTGAGACCGTGACACAGAAAGTCCCCGGAAACGCATATATACGTATCCAGACAGGCCAGCAGGAAAAGTCGCAGTGAATGAATATTCCTGTATTTTTATTATACGCGTCTGAAGACGCACCGCTGATGAGGATTTTTTTATAAAAAGGAGCAGTGAGTATGTCGCATATTTCAAAAATAGACACGAAGATTCAGAACATGGATTATTTGAAAAAAGCGCTTCATGCGCTCGGCATGGAATATTTGCAGGCGGAAAACGGGCAGAAACTTACTGTATGCGGATACGGTAAAAATGAGGATATAAACGGCTGCCTTATGGAGATAAAAACCGGTTCTAAATACGGCATCGGGATACGGCAGACTGTTGAAGGAAAGTACGAAATTGTTGCCGACTGGTGGGCTATAGAGACGTTTACCGGTCAGAAACAGGATGAGATTCTGAACAAACTGACGCGGCAGTACGCATATGAGACTGTAATGGATAAAGTAAAGAATATGGGCTACTCAGTTGTTCAGGAAAACGAGGATGCAAAGCAGAACGTGAGAATTACGGTACGCAGGTGGAAATAAATGGACGGAGATGAATTAAAAAAAGACTGCGTCGGCCTGGACGTTTACAAAGCGCGCAACCGCATCAGGAAAATTATGCCGGAACTGGGTGAACAATGCATAGACATTACGTTCAGAGAATCCGATCTTCCCCGTTATACGGTTATCGACTGTGTATACAATGAGCAGAGGAACACCGTGATGCTGTATGCCGCATCCGGCAATCCGGTTATGCATCTTCCGTCGAATTATCAGGAAAATGATTTTCTGCGGAATTTCCTCATGATATTCCAGCATCTGAACAATGAAGTCGGTCTGACAATAGACACCATGTATGAGAATTTCCGTCCGATGGAATGTTCCGCAAAATTCCTTCCGATGCTGGCAGACTGGTTCGGTGTCGATTTGAATCAGCTTGGGGGAGAAGACGAGATACGGAAATTCCTGCAGTTTGCCATACCGCTGTACCGCTACAGGGGAACGGCACTCGGACTGAGGGCTTATTTATATATAGTCTCGGGTATTGTCCCTCAGATAATTGAAGGCCGCATACCGTATGATGCAATGGAATTTTCGGAAAGTACCGAAGTGACGGCTGATATACTTGAACTGGAAGACAATGATTCCGTCTTTTCCGTCTATTTTCCAGTTGAGTCGGAGCAAATGGATTTCGGTCTTATACGGCGGCTGGCACGGATAATTCAGGCAGAAAAGCCGGTGCATACAAGATGTTACCTGTGTTTTAAAAAGCCGGAAATAAAAAGGCGGCACGAGCGTATCCTTACAAATGATACGGTAATGGGAGAAGAGGGGGATGTACTGATATGACAATGGATGTTTACAAACGTGCAAATTTTTTTCCGGGACTGCAGGTTGGGCCTGCATACTGGAATAGTATAGAAGATTATCACTTCAGAAAAGAATCGCTGTACAACATGCTCTTTCACGGTGCCGGTATTGTTCCGGGATTTTTGGATTCGCTTCATGTGCAGGCGGAAAAAACAAAGGGTGGACTTATTACGCTTCTTGTCGGAAGGGGACTTGCTTTCGATTCCCTTGGACGGCCCGTTTTTGTGTATGAGCCTCAGGCAATTGTTCTTGACCCGAAGAAATTCAAACTTCCGTCCACTGTCTATGTAACAATTTCATACAAGGAACGGATGGAAGATTTTTATCAGAATAAAGAAAATCCCGATATGCAGGGATACATGAATAAACTGGAGACGGCAAAGATCGGTATTGTGCAGGAACTTGTACCGTCGGAATACAGTATCGAACTTGCACGCATCAGTCTTTCCGATGGGGACGGCAAGGGGATAAGCGAAATAAAAAACAACAATGATTTCGGCGATCCGGGAATTAATACGCTTGATTTCCGTTTTGTACCCTGGGCAGTTCACGTAAAGAAGGGAATGTCGGAATATCTCCGGGTGTTTATGACCGATATGCTTGAATATACGAGAAGTGTTGCGAATTCCTGTTATGAAGTTCTCCAGATAGGTTCGATACGCAATCTGCAGACTGTTGCAATGACCGGAAAAATGATTATGGAAACGGCCGGCGTTTTTTATGATGATCTCATCCATATAATATCTCCGTTTTTTGACCTTGATCATCAGGTGCTTTTTGAGATTGCGGAATATGAACGCGAACATGAGAAACAGGGAAAACTGTACACGGTCAAGGAAGCGTACGAACGTGCGCGGAACGCCATGTATCAGTTCGGAGATTATATAAAGAGTTACAGCGGGTCGTACGAAGAAACGGACAAAATGCTCAAGGCTCATAAGACTGTTATGGACGGTCTGCGCGAAGTACTTGTTGAAAAGGAAGTGAGCAGCGACGACATAAAGTACATAAGCTATGCAATGCCGCATGTGCTTCTGTTCGGAGAGAGCAGATATACGCTTGTGGATACGGTCAACATGGCGTCTGCCGAATCGCTTGAAACTCACCGCGTTAAATTTGATGAATCGCTTCATCCGTCCACATCGAACGAAGTATTTTCGTATCCTGACGGTGAACTTGTGCATGACACTGTAAAACGGTGGATCGGCGGAACGATGAAGCTGGTTTTGAAAAATATCGTGCGCGGAAGAAAGACGCTGCTTATCAGGCGGACAGATATTCATCAGGGGAATTATTCTGTTGATGTGCTCCTCAATGGTAAAAAGACAAAAACTCTTGTTGTTGAAGGAATAGACACGAAAAACAGGTGGAGGAATCTGTTCGTCGTTTTTGAAGAAGGCGAATTAAATGATTATACACCGGAAATCGGTTTTACCATGGGTGAAAAAGGCAGGGATAACACCGGAACAATCTGGGTTTATCAGCTGTTGTAGAGAAAAGGTAGGTAAAAAATGAGATATAAATACTGTTCGGAAGGACATGTCATGGATCCTTCCTGGAAATACTGTCCTGTTTGTCTTGCGCCTCTTGCAGGCTGGCTTGTTGTCCTTGACGAATCCGAACGGAACGGAAAGTTTTACACTATACATGAAGGAAAATCGTTTATCGGCAGCGGCGCTGACTGCGAAATACGAATATTGAATTCGGGACTGAGCCGCCAGCAGGCATATCTGACGATTGCCGACGGTATGTGCACAGTCGTCGATTTGGGAAACGGTATGCCCATGCAGATTAATAATGCGGAAACAGTCAAGACGACATTAATCGACGGCGATCTTATAAAACTCGGCGACGGGTTATTTAAAATAAAACTGTTGTAAAAATAGGGAGTGTGTATGAAAAAAATAGCTGCCTGTTTACTGTTTTTTATCTGTGCGCTGACGGCGTTCGCCGCCGAAAGCGAAGTAAAACGTGAACAGCTTAATATACGAATCGATCAGATTGTCTCAAGCGATTATCCTTCAATGACTGCGTTCGCTGTCGTACGCGATGAGAAAGGGGAGTCTGTTTCAGGCCTTGCACCCGGACTGTTTATTTCACATATCGATACACAGTCGATAAAGGCAAAAACTTCGGTTGTGCAGTTTTCAATGACCGACGAAAAGGTTGATTATACGATTCTTGTTTCAAACAACGGAATTATGGAGGGTGAACCGCTCGACTTCCAGAAGAACGCAATCATCCAGTTTGTCGACCTGATGAACAAAAACGACACACTGTCTGTGTATTCGATTGGAGAACAGGCTGTTCCTGTCTTTGAGGATGCAGCAAAAGATGCCGTTGATCCGTCCCTGATAAACGGCATTCAGATATCGGAAGCGCCTCCGCGTGTTTATGATTCGCTCATGAACATTCTGCGCAAAGTGGAAGCAAAAAAGACAAGAAGAAAAATAATAATACTGATTTCCGACGGACGCGATCAGGACAGCCGTTTTACGATGTCACAGCTTAGTACGGCTCTCTCCGATACCGGAATTCCGGTTTATGCAATCGGTATGAAAGTACTGAGCGTTCAGAGCTTGGGCACCCTTGACCAGATTGCGGACAAATCCGGCGGTTTGTACATCTATACGCCGTTTATGAAGAATATTCCCGCAAATCTGAAATATATTTTTCAATGCGTCACAAAATGCTACGTTATTAATTATAAAGTGCGGAGCGTCAAACCGGACAACGCTGCGCATCTTCTTGACATAAATATCGAGGCGCACGATGCCTACGGTAAAGGGCAGAAAACTTTCGTAGCCGTAAAACTTCCCGTCCCGAAATGGATGCGTTATCTTATAGCGGCAATTATTCTGTCCGTCATCATAATTCTCATTGTCCTCATAATAATCCGGAAAATACAGAAACGGAAAAGTATCGGAATTACAGGGCGGCGTTGTCCCGACTGCGGTATGCGTATGAAAGACAACTGGGACTATTGTCCGTTCTGCAGATATATGCCGGAACTTAAAAAGAAAAAGAAGAATGCCGCACCTGGAAAAATTGAAAAGCCGAAAGCGCCAAAGGCGCCTAAAGCACCAAAGTAGAGGCACCTGGATACATGGAACAAATGGTCATACCCGGTATATATGTATCGGAACAGCAGTATACATTAAATCCTCTGAAAATCGACAAACGCTGCCTTACTGCGTTTGCAGGTATTACGGAACGCGGACCGGTAAACAGGCCGGTACATCTCAAAAGTTTCGACGCATATCTTTCAGTTTTCGGCGGGTTCGATACGGCAGGGGTCCTTCCGTGTTCAGTATATACCTATTTTAAATGCGGCGGCGCGGAGTGCATTGTAACGCGCGTGGCAAATACCGAGTCAGCCAGGTGTGCGTCAATACACATTCCGTGCGCGGCAGGTTCGTTCGCGGTCGAAGCGCTGAGCGCCGGCCACTGGGGAAACTACATAACGGTACGTGTATGGCATGAGAAAGACTCATATTTTTCAATGCGTTTTTCTTACAGGGGAAAGGGTGAATCGTATCTGCACCTGTCACCTGATCCGCAGGATGAAAGGTATTTTGAAAGGTACATAAACAGTCGGTCGCAGCTCTGCCGGATAAAAGGCGGCAACCATACGGGAATGGTTGAAAATGTATACGGACGGATGCTGAGAGGAGGCTGCGACGGTATCGCTGATCTGACCGCGGGCGCTTTTATCGGGGGGTACGGCGGTCCTGAACAGTATTCCGGCATCGGCTGTTTTGAAAGCCGTGACGACATTTCTCTCGTCGCAGCACCTGACATGTTCTGGCTTCTTTCCATTGCCGGAAAAAGCATGGAGGAAAAGCATCTGGATGTACAGGCTGTACAGCAGGCGCTAATAGATCAGGCCTCCCGCTTTCCCGGAAGATTCGCTATCCTTGACATACCTCCGGGACTTGATTTTCCGGAAGCAGCTGACTGGGCAAAAAAACTTGATACACCGTTCGCAGCGGCCTATTATCCTTTTATCGACGTGCTTGATCCGCTTGATCCTGTAGGCGCAAAAACGATCCGTATTCCGCCTTCCGGTGCCATCTGCGGATGTATTGTGGCAGAGGACAATGAAAACGGCGTTTTCCATGCACCAGCGAACTGTGTGCTTCAGGGGGCGGCAGGAATTGCACAGAAAGTCAGCACCGGCGGACAGGAAGTTCTGTATGAAAACAGAATCAACATGCTCCGGTATTTTCCGGGCTCAGGCGTAAAAATCTGGGGAGCGAGGACGTTGTCTTCCGATCCGGACTGGAAATATATAAATGTGCGCAGAACATTTTCACGTATAACAGCTGCAATAAAAACAGGAACGCAGTGGGCCGTTTTTGAAGTGAATGATAAGAACCTCTGGAAAAGGCTTGTCCGGCAGGTATCGGGATTTCTGCTCGATTTGTGGATGGAAGGATACCTTGCCGGCAGTACGGCAGAACAGGGATTCTTCGTCAGATGCGACAGTGAACTCAACCCGCCCGAAAATATCGATGACGGCATACTGACATTTCAGGTCGGAGTTGCAATCGTAAAGCCTCTGGAATTTTTTAAAATACTGATTACCGCCGAAAAGGACGGTGCCAGCGTATATATACAGGACGAATAAACAGAAGGAGAAGTCTATGGCAGATGACGGAAAAATTTCGGCATATTATTTCACAGTGGAAATAGACGGTATAGAGACAGCCCGTTTCCAGAAATGTGAAGGGCTGGAAGCGGAAACGTATGTGTATGAAATCGAAGAAGGCGGATTGAATACTTCTACGCATAAATTTTACGGACGGACCCGCTATCCGAATCTTATTCTCGAAAAAGGAATAACAGAGAATGAGGCCCTGTTCAACTGGTACAAAGAGACACTGCTGGAAGACAAAAAAATTGAACGGAAAAACGGCTCCATAGTATTGAAAGATACAGAGAGTAAAGAGTTGAAACGGTGGAATTTTTACCGTGCATTTCCCTGCCGCTGGATCGGACCGAAACTTGAGACGAATATGGGCAGCGACTTTGCAGTTGAACGGATAGAAATAACGCACGAAGGTCTCGTGGTAGACGGTAATTAAAGAGGGAGGAATCAGACTATGGCATTAGAGAAAGCGGTAATAACAAATCTCGATAAAAGTGAAGATATCAAAGTGATGTTCAACCCCAAGGAATATGTACTTGAAAAGAAAACACCGTGGAGCGAAGTGAATGTATTCGGTCTTGATTCTCCTCCTGTCCAGTTTACCATGGGAGAACGAAAACGCCTTTCGATGGAATTATTTTTTGATACGTCAGAAGACAAAACAGATGTCCGCGAACATACGAAAAAGGTAGAAGAACTTATGCTCGTAAACGCGCAGGAACATCGTCCGCCGCTCCTGCGTTTTTCGTGGGGCAGCCTGAGTTTCGACTGCGTCCTGGAAGACCTTGTCCAGCGGTATACGCTTTTTGCAAACGACGGAACACCGCTGCGTGCAATACTCAAAGCCGTTTTCAAAGAATATGCGACAGCATCCACTCAGCTTTCAAATACGCGCCGCGAATCCGCCGACCACACAAAACGGATGGCCGTGCGTGAAGGTGAAACACTCTCATCCCTTTCCGCACGCGAATATCACGACAGCAGAAAGTGGCGAGCCATTGCCGATGCGAACAACATAGACGATCCCGAGCACGTCGCTCCGGGAACAATCGTAGAACTGCCGCCGCTGTATTGATACTTATATAGAAGAAAGAGGTGAAACATGAGCTTTAGTATGTACCTTGCAAAGGTTTCCGACAATAAAGATCCCGATAAAATGGACCGCATAAAGGTAACAAGAACGCTGGAAAAAGACGCCGTCTCAGCATGGATACCATATCTGAGCATCAACGCCGGAAGCGCAGCGGGATTCAGCACACTTCCGGACGTTGACCAGCAGGTTCTTGTGGCCTCCCTTGACGATGAGGAAACATGCCAGGTTGCCATTGGTACAATCTGGTCTGAGAACGCAAAACCGCCGGAATCAGGAGAGAACGGCGATGCTGATTTGAACAAGGACGGAAAGAATGCGCTGCACTTCGTAAAGAGCACAAGCGAAAACATGATAATCATCGACGATACGAAGGACTCGGAGAAAGTGCAGCTTATAGCCGCAGGCGGAAAGACACGCTTTGAATTTTCAAAGAAGGATAAACTTGTGAATCTTGAAACAGATGAAAAGATATCATTATCCGCAAAAAAAGAAATGACTTTTGAAGCGGACACCATAACGATGAAAGCAAAGAAAAAGGCTGATTTTTCCATGGACGAATTCCAGAGCAAAGCGTCAAAGACTTGCAGCTTAAAAGCAGATCAGGATATGACGCTCAAAGGCTCCGGCATCGCACTGAACTAAAAAAGAAAGAGAGGGAAAATACATGGCTAACGACGAAAATAAACACCTTACGCCGGTATGGATAGTATACATAGACGGAAAGAGGCTCGACACCGACCACGAAGGTGCATTGAAACGGATAACCGTAGACGACCGCCTGAACGGAATCGGACGATTTACGCTGCTGTTCGACAGCAGCGCAGTAAAACTTCGTGACGCAGGAACAATCGCCCTGGAGAAAAAAGTATCAATCCACATGGGGTATAAAGACGACGTAGACGAAGTATTCTGCGGAGAAATAACAAAGACTCACATAAAGCTAAACGAATACGGACACGAAGAACTGGAAGTCTGCGGGTGCAACGGCCTGTACAAACTGAAACACGGGAAACACCTTGTATCATACGAAAAAAAGAGCGTGTCCGATGCAGTGAAAGAAATTATCGGAAAATATTCCCTGAGTGCAGAAATGGACACATTCGGCGGCAAACATGATTTTTCCACCGAGTTCGGAGTAACAGACTACGACTACGTGATGATGGCAGCAGCAAGATACGGCAAAGAAGTGTACGCATACGACACAAAAGTATACGTAAAAGGCGAAGTGAGCGTAAGCAGCGAAGAGATAATCTACGAGTGGGGAAAGAGCCTCATATCATTTGAAGGCTCTGACGACATTGAAGACCTGCTTGCACAGGCGACCGTAACAGGCTGGAACACAGGCAAGTGCGAATCGTTCAGCGGGAATGCAGCAGCAGGAGATGTACCGGTGAAAGTAGGCGGCTCAAGCGACTGGACAGCGGAATCAAAGCAGAGCAGTAATTTTGCAGCAGCAGAAATGAACTGCACCGCCTTTGACGCAGACGATGCAAAATCACTCGCACTCGGTATGCTTCAGGCGAATTCATACCGGTACATGTACGGAACAGGAAAGGGAGAGGGAAATTACAAGCTGCATCCCGGCATGAGGGTGAGTATTAAATATGCAGGCGACATATACAGCGGCGAGTACGTTGCGAAAAGCGTGACGCACCGGCTTGATGTCGGAGGCGCATATATCACATCGTTCAACCTTAAGCGGAATATGAAAAAGTAAAGCCGGAGAAATACTATGGACCTGAGAGAAGAAATAGACGAACTGCTGAAAAAATATCCCGACCCGCGGCTTGAAAATCAGGGGATACTTGAGTTTACAAAGAGAATGTACTACGCCTCATGCCCGCCGGTAATGGGCATCGTAGCCGACAACAAAGACCCCGACTGCCTTGGGCGGCTGCGCATAGCGATGGACATGCTCTCCCCCGGCTGCGTCGGCCCGTGGTACCCCATGATGAAACAGTGGGCGGGAGACAGCAGCGGCATGTGGATACTGCCTGACATAGGCACGCAGGTACTCGTCTTTTTCCCCGAAGGAGACCACGAACACGGAGTAGTAGCCGGCTGCGTATATGATGAAAAACACATGCCGCCTGCACACAGCACGGACAACCCGTCAAAAAGCATCGTCTACCAGACAAAGAACTTCAGGGTGGAAATCATAGACGAAGACGGCAAGGAAACAATCCAGACATTCACACGAGACGGCAAAGTCCGTTTCGTCCTGTCAAAGAAAGAAGGCATCTCAGTTGTAAACGAGATGGGCGATATACACGTGAAGTGCAAGGAACTGGAAATAAACGGGGAAGACAACATCAGTTTCAAAGCCAAGAAAATGAACATAGAAAGCGAAGGTGAAATAAATTACGAAGCGAAGAAGACCCTGAAAATCGAATGCGACAAGAAAGTGGAAATGAAGGGCAAGAACATAAAGATGACCGGCTCCAAGGGAGTGGCGACGGGAGGCAAACAGCTTGCCGTGGAAGGGGATAAAGTCATGGGCTTTGACGTGCACACCATGGTAGTCCCTGCCGGAAACCACACGGAAAACGTACCGCTGCCGCACCCGTTCATCGGGAAGCTGAACGACAAACTGGCCAAAGACGTAAGCATCGGAAGCCATAAAGTCGCAGTAAAAGGCAGCAAGGCAAAGAACGACAGCCCCATGCACAACCAGCTTCCCGGTACAATCAAGTTCCAGAAGAACCCGAAGAACGAAGGAGAAGTGACCGGCGGAACAGCCGACAAGCTCAAAATAGACGGGAAGGAAGCATGCGTCATCGGGAGCCAGGTGACGACATGCAACGATGTGGGAGCACAGAACAACAGTACGGTTATAGCAGTGGGTGCAAGTATGCCGATGCCTGTGATTATTAATCCGAAGAACACTGAAAAGTGGAAGGAAGACAAGGCTAAAGAAAATAATAAAAAGCCGCAGTTCACGACAGTGAAGTGGGGAAAGACAAGCGCGAAGGAAGGCGAGGAAGTAGAGCTTTCGGCGAACGTGAAGGACATAGACGACGGGAACATGGTGACGTTACAGGTATTCCCTGAAGGGAAAGGGCCTGAGAACGGCTTTGCCTATGCGAAGTTTCCGCTGACGGTAAAAGGCGGGAGCGTTAGCGCAAAGTGGTGCTGGCATGCGGACAGTCGAGAGCTTCCTCCAGACCAGGACCCGAAGTTTATATTCAGTGCACATTCAGCGTGGTGCAACTACAAAAAGAGCAGCGGCAGCCTGACGGTGAAACTGCTGAGGCCTGAGATAACAAAGGCGGAATGGCAGGACAAAGACGGCAGTTCAGCAAGTAAAGGGCTTGTCGGGGATGTACTCAAACTTCATGCGGAGACGAAGGATATGGCTGACGGCGCGGGAGTGAGGTTCTGCGTATACAACAGCAAGACAGGAGAGAAAGTGGCGGAACCGGCTGCGAAGGTTGACGGAAGTAAGGCGGATGCGGAATGGACGTACCATTACGAATATGACCCGGACAATCCGTTGAAAAAGAAGCCGAAGTTTTACTTTACGGCAGACGCACCGAGGGCGAAGCAGAAAAAAAGCAGCGATGTGGAAATAAGCGCGAAGATAAAAGTCCGCATGCAGAATACATTCGAAGAAACAATTCCCAATGAGAAATATGTACTTCACTGTGAAGGTAATGATGATGTAGAAGGAAACTTTGATGAGAACGGCTTACTTGAAAAAGATGATCTGATCCCAGGCAGATATGAAATTGAATTGAAAAATGATGAAGAGAAGGACAATAAATAAAGATGGAAGAAAAAAAGACTAAGATTGACGAGATCGAAATAAAAGAAAAGGATAAATACAATACACGAATTCCCGTGAGCATGGAAAAAGAAACTGTAATTATTATAGAACAGTCTAATGAACGAAATTCCTGACAGGAGTGCAAAAAATGAATCTGCCTTTTGAGATAAAAAATATAGATGAACTCTGCCGGAATAATGAAAATGGCAAAAGTGGTTATTACCCGATTGGAACAGGGAATTTCTGGCACAGTGGTATACATATAAATAAAGATTCGAAAGAAGAATTTGTTCCAATTATACCAGGAATTGTAGTAATGTATCGCATATCGCAGGACTATAAGAAAATGAACCTGCCTGACCAGATAACAGAAAGCGATTACACTGATATATTTGCAGTAAATAAAGATAAATATGAAAAAAACGGAAGGAATTACAGCCTTAAAAAGGGACTGTCTGATACAGAAAAACAATTTCCAGTTTCCGATAATTTTATTATGCTGAAACATAACCTGAAAATAAAACAACTAGCGGACGACAGCTTTGTTTTTTATACATTGTACATGAATCTTGCCCCGTTGAAAGAATACGATAAAAGCTGTTATGACGGTAATATTGTTATTGGTGATGCAATTCAATTTCCCGCAGGAGAAGGAAAAGAATTTTCAGTAGCAAAAATAGGTATGCCGGGACTTAATAATACAGAAAGATATTTTGATTTTGTAGTTATAACAGAGAAGAGTTTGTTTGACTACAAACAGAAGATGTTTTTAACAGATGAAGAAAAGCAGGAACTCTTTATCGGTTTGAATAAAAATGTGACGCTTTACAGGCAGAAAAGGATAGAATCAAAATCGTCTACCTATTATATACCATCACATACAGAGTATGAGATAAAAAAAACATATACAGACAGTAATCGAACTGCAAAAAAAATAAAAATAACAGCAATAAGGATATATCTTTCAAAGAATAAGGGAATGAAGAATGGTGGGGAAAAGTTTTCTTCGGGGAAAAGTTATGAGGTTTCTGATGTAAGTACAATTTGGATTGGCGATAGAAAAATAATAACTGATGGTTCCTGTACAGAAAGTGATATTGGCTATTTTTATGCCGTTCTTTGTACAAAAATAAAAAGTATAGTCGGGAAAAAAATAAAAGTGGTATATGTTACGCCCGGTGGACAGCCGGCAATAAATATTGATTTTTCTGACCTGGGAATAGCTGTGCATGAATTCTGGACGGTCTCTGATTCCGACTGTTTTACCGTGACAGGAAAAGTCACAGAAACAAAAAAAATAACTGCATATAATGAAAATCCCCTTCTCTGTGATTATGAGAAAATGGATCAACTGTCAGATGAAAATAAGAAAATGGTGACAGATGTAGAAAAAAATGAGTATATGGATCGTACGGAAAATATATTTTATAAGGTTGTGAGTGATCAGGAATGGTATATATCTAAAGTTGATAAGAAAAAATGTTTTGAACCGGCATTTGCATGGGATAAATGGTTTCTCAATTATAAGGAGGATTCGGGAAAATCTGATGACATATTTTGTGACAGAACTTCAGTAATGAAGGAGTCAATAAAATGGTATGAAGATATGAGAGTAAAATATGCTCTGCTTCTTATGCCTCTTTCCCCATGGTGGTTTGGTACTTATATTATCTGGGATTATCTGAAATACCTTTTCGGAAATGGCGAAAAGTATGAGTTTGCCCATGATATGTGTTCACAACTGCGGAAATGTGTATGTATGCATCCTTTGGAATGGGATCAGACAAAATTTAGTGATATAAAAGATAAAAAAAAGAATAAAAAATGGGCTGGGACTATTTCGGATTCTCAGGCAGAACTGTTAAAAGACATTGCTAAAAATACTGATATTTGGAAAGACGGTCTGCAGAAGATATTTGGAACGAATCAGCTTCATTTTGTTCATCCTGTGTATTTTATTAATCATCTGGAACGAGCTGGTGCTTTTGAATTTAATCCATATCTTGGGTTAACGTACAAAGGAGTTAAAGTAAAAGATAATCCGGGGTTTGCACCTTATACGGGGATTGGAACAGGAATAAATGGTTATTCCCAAATGTCGTGGGAATTCAATGGTACAAGCGATGCAAGTACAAAGCACCATGCTGGTATAGATTTTGAAATAAATTATAAGGACAATGGGAAGATACCAATTTACAGTTTGATAAATGGTATAGTTATTGCAAATATAGACTATAACGATAAAAATTTTGGAAACTGCATTTTAGTTGAAAATACCTTTATGCCAAATTGTTACTATATTGTTGCGCATATGAATCGAGACAAGGAATATGCTAAAAAAGGTGATAAAGTATATCCGGGAATGATTGTCGGATATGTAGGAAATACAGGGAAAATGTATACAAAATGGTATAGGTCAGAAGATGGCAAAGATGAACAGCATATTACATCCCAACTTATAGACGATAAAGATCGACCATACGGATATGGTGCTCATTTACATGTTCAATTTATTATAAGTGATAAATTGGATAATGTTTATAATAATGCAATAAATGTTTTCAAGAGTGTAGATTCAAGAAGTTTCAATCCAATAGAACATACTATTCCATGGAATGAGAATGAGGTAACAAAATGAATTATAAAAAATATCTTGTTTTCTTTATAAGTATATTTTTTTCGAATACTATTTTTGCATATGAATGCAAAACAATTTGTAAAACACCATTAATTATAAAAAATTCAACAAATTTTTCTGTTATTCAAATTTTGAATAAGGATACAAATTTAGATTTAAATACACTTGACAGCATTATAATTCAAAAAAATGATTTAAAAGAATTGAATAACAGATTTTGCTATAAAAATAGAAACTATAATATTTTTATAAGAGTTACAACAAAAGATTATTTTAATGGATATGTTCCTATCAATGATATTGGCATTGATAACCAGGAGATATTACCTGAATATATTACAGATTTTGAATGGATTCCAGAATATGAAGTTAAAGTATTGTATTCAAAGGAACAAAAAAATTTGGAAAATTATGTAGAGTTTTATAGAGAGTATGATAAATGGAAAAAATATACAGACTGGGAAAATGATACATGGTATGATATACATTCTACACCAACATTTTCCTTGAGTAATTTCGCAATTATTATAGAGGACATGGGGTATTGGAATGGAAGAGTTGAAGGTATCGTAAATAAGGTCAGTTCAAATGAAATAGACTGGGTGTGCATAAAGTCTGGTTCAGAATATGCAGGTCCGAAAATAAATGATAATATTATTGAAAAATTAAAAAAAGATAGTGCATATATATTTACCTATAAAATTGATGGTGATTATTTATACTTATATACAAATGGAAAATTTTTTATTTCATTGGTAAATATTTCATCGTCTTTGTTTTTACGAATTAGAGATTTCTATTTGTCAGATAAAAAAAATATAGATTTGTCCGATATTACTTGGCCCCGTCATGCCGACGGTACCTGCGACTATGACGGCAGTGCAAAACCTGCGAGCACAAAAGGTGTTCCTCCTGCACCGTCATCTTCTTCCATTCCCGTGTCTGGTACAACCAAACGCGTAACAACTAACCTCCGCCTGCGCAGTACTGAAGATACTTCCAGTACCGTGATTACAACAATGCAGAAGGGAACAGTTGTGAAAATAATAAAAGCAGGCAGTCAGGATACGATAGACGGCATTGCCTCAAACTGGGTACAAGTGGAAGTTCAGTCCGGATCAAAAGACAGGAATGGAAAATCAATAACCGCCGGAACTACTGGTTGGTGTTTTGGCGGTTATCTGGAATAAGTTTTACGAATAGTAAATAAAACAATCTGCCATTCTTCTGCGGAGAATGCCGGAGCAAGAATCTTTGACAACGAGCAAGGACACCGCAGGTAAGTCCTGCCAATAGAGAAGGATTGAAAAGCATACGTTATACGCGAATGATATGTTCGTGTATAACACGAAATAAATAAGGCTGTCACGTGCATTGCACATGACAGATGGCAACAGAACATTGAACACACGGCAGACGGAATCTCCGTATTGCCGTGTGTTCAATGTATTTTTTCCTGATTTTTTTACTCTGGAAAAGAACAGAGGAATGAAGAAAAAAACATACGCCGGATTGCAGCACCGCGGAGCGTTCACGCCGCAGGCGGGAATGAGGGTTACCGAAGTGCGTAAAGCCGGATAGCGGAATGAGGTTTCGTCTGATTCGTGAGCCAGCGAGGCGCGTTTACAGACCGGAACGGGCTGGAAACACGGGAAGCAGACTTTACCGGAGGGAAAGTCTGCGGCTCTACCAGACAAAGAACTTCAGGGTGGAAATCATAGACGAAGACGGCAAGGAAACAATCGCTTTATGTCAAGAAAGATGACACCCCATACTTATTTTATCAGCTCACTTTAGCGTAGATATCCGGCAGTTTGTTGAGGTAAACAACTTCAGGATTCTTC
>WSSedB1CaDRAFT_10000180_pt1 | contig 30793 bp, 29 predicted proteins | sample WetSurSB1Cattail_FD_9460 | JGI IMG/M metagenome (IMG submission 9460)
ATCACCTCGTTGTGAAATACAAAAAAAGTTTAGAGGATCTTGGCCAGTTCCAACAGCGTTGTCTTGATCGGTCCGGTGACGATAAAGGGTTCGATCCCCAGGTTCTCCAGCTCTCCCCGAGGGTGCTCGCCTATCTGGGCAGCTGCGACTGCCCGGCACCCCTGCAACGCATCGCCGATTACCTTCAGCGCACGACTACGTAACGGATGCTCGGGATCGAAGCTGCAATAGCGCTCTACTTTCTTCTCGTCAACCAGCTTGACGTTGTCATTCTCCACTTCGTAAATCAGAAAACGTTCCGCGTGACCGAAGTGTTGATTGATTTCTCTGCCATCCTTGGATGCAACCGCGATAAGCATGATGTACCTCCTTAAAGACAGGGACTGGGGACTAGGGACCGGGGACTGGTAAAAGCTTGTGCCAGTCCCCAGTCCCCAGTTCCCGTCTCACAGTGCTACCTGTTCAAAACTGAAACATTTCTTGCCGCACGTCCGGCTGCAGGCCTGACAACCAATACAGTTCCCCGCATGGACAACGGTCATGTAGCCTCTGGCTGAATCCTCTTCGTCAACCTCTTCATACGCCAGGACATCCCTGACGCAAACCTTGTAGCAACGGCCGCAGCCGATGCACAACTCGTTGTCAATACCCTTGACGAACTGTGGCGTCCACTCCGTCATATCGCGTCTCAAACCGGTAATATATGGCATGTGACTTTACCTCCGTTCTATTGTGTTTATCCGTTGTTGTGAAAATTAGCCGTTTCCTTTTACGCAAGCGATGCTGCTTTCAAGGCGCTTCAACTGCTTCAAAGCTGAAACAACCCTTGGGGCAGGTACGGCCGCAGGCACCGCAGCCGATGCATTTTCCGGGATTGAGGACGTTCATGAATGCCTTGATGGTATCGCCAACCTCTTCTTCCTCAAAAGACAGTATGCCTTTTGCGCACGCCTTGAAACAGCGGCCGCAACCGATGCAGATAGCCTTGTCGATACTGACGACAAACTCGGGAGTCCAGACCTGTTTATCTCTTGTCAGACCTGTTATGTAAGCCATGGTGATGCTCTCCTTTTTTTGATTGCAGCGGTGCTATGGTTACCCTGCAGTAGTATGCCGGTCAAACGAGGTCTGTACCGGCGGGTTATTCTTCGTCGAACGCCGGTGTCTGCCCCTTGTTCATCGCCTTGCGCAGCCACGGCGGAGGATTGCCACGCAACACCTCCTGGAACCGCTCCACCGTTGCCTTCAGGCTCACCTCACTCCCGGTCTTCATGGGATGGATTTTCAGCGCCACCAACTTGGCGGCCGCCGGCCCTCCGATCTGCATGGTGTACACAATGGCGCAGCCCGCGAGCAGTTGTGCCCGCGCCGCAATACGATCTTCCTCGTCATGTCCATGTTCACCCACCGTAACCGTTTCCAGGAAGAAGGCATCATCAGGCCCAACCTCCCAGATGTGGAAGACATCCGTCTGGCCAAAGTGCAGGTCGATCATTTCGCCGGTTTTCGTTGTAAATGCAATTTTCATGGGAAACTCCTTTTTCAGTTATGCGCCAGCTTTTGCGCTTCCTTGGCATTGGCCTGGAACAGGTTGGCTACCTCGAACAGCAGATTCAATGTCCCCCGGTAACCAACCCAAACCTTTTGATGGGCGCCCAGACGGTCAAAGACCGGCAGTCCGGCCCGCAGGTGCGCGCCGATCTTGAGTTTGGCGGCAGCCTGACGGCCATTGCTGTTGGCCACCAGCAGGTCGGCGCCTACTGCCGCGCTCTCCAGATCCTCAAGATCGCCCACAAAAACATTAGCGCAGGGCAGGGAGTCCAGACCGCGTGTCCGGGTAGCGCTCAAGGCAGCCTGGATTTCGCACCCCATGCCGTGCAGAAAGCCGGTCAGGGTTTTCAGATTATCCGACTCCAGGGCCAGGGCCACTTTCTTGTTGCCGAACTGATAGTGGCTGTCCACCATGGCGTCCATCAGACGGCTGCGCCAGCGGCGGTGCTTGTCCGGTATGAGACGGCCAGAGATGACACTGAGGGTCTCCATGAAACGATCGGTTTCCCCCAGGCCGGAGAGCGAGGTAAATCCGTAGGCCGGAATGCCGAACTTCTCTTTCATCTTCAAGCCGGCCTTGGCCAGTGAGTCGCCGATATAGATCGTGGCCGCGCTGCGGCCGGCCATGCGGATGGCGTCCACCGGAATGCCTCCGGTGGAAAGCGGCGAAACCACCTCGTCGATGTGGCCGTCCATGGCGTTTGATATGTCGGGAATGGTTAGGACCGTAAGGCCGAAAGATTCGATCAATTCCCTGACCTCTTCCACATCCGCCGGTGTCAGATGAGCCCCGGGCAGAAGGTTGACCTGATCCGGCACGGTCTCACCCCCTTCCGGCAGCGTGTTCAGAATTGCCTCCACCGCAATGGCATACCCTTCCTGCAGCGAACCGCAGTAATCGGGAGTGGCTGCATGAATAATCGGTGTGCCGGCCATTTCCGGATTGTCTTTGCGAAAGTGGACAATGGCGCTCTGCACGTCATCACCCATGGTTTCGGTCAAACCGGAGGTCATTACACCGACCACGGCGGGATGAAACTTTTCAATAACCCGCTTGATACCCTGTTTCAGGTTTTCCCAGCCTCCGAAGATGGCCGATTCCTCGCTCATGGCAGTGGCGTTGAGCGCGATGGACTCCTTGTAGTGCCGGGAGAGCTGCAACCGGATAAAGGTTGAGCATCCCTGGGCGCCATGCAGCAGGCCGAGCATATTGTCGATGCCCAAGTAAGCCATGGTCGCCCCCAGGGCTGGCGAGTTTTTCTGGGGGTTGACGACGGCGTTTTTGGAAGAGACCTTAACCCGCGAAAGGGACAGATCTTCGTCCAGAAATCGTTCACCATGGCCTTCAGCCAGGGCCACATCGGTCGTCAGCTGTTCCGTGCTTTTTTCCCAAGGGGCGGGAGCGTTCAATACAGGCCAGATCGGATTGTTGACCGTCAGGTCAAGCTGCCGCGAAAAGGTCACCATCCCCTGATACCCGGCATAGGGGTGGGTACGGCCATGATTGATATCCAGAAAAGGGGTCTTGGTCTTGAGCGCCAGAAACTTGGTCTTGCCGCCGGCAACAATCAGATCNGGCATTTTTTCGTGCATAACGGCCAGCAGTCCGGCGGTGCTGGTGTCCTCGATAATGTGGGCATCGGCATGCATCAAGGCCTTCATGCGGTAGAAATCTTCCAGCGTCGAGTTCTGTGTGCCAGCTGCCAGAATCTCCACTCCCAGTTCACGCAGGGCGTTGACCATGGACCAGGTTTTGACGCCGCCGGTAAACAGCACCGCCCGTTTTCCTTCCAGTCTGGCCCGATAGGGGGCGATACTTTTGCGGCAGGTTTCTTCCTCCTCCGCCAGCAGCTGCTCAACCCGGTCCTGCATGACTCTCTTTTCCAGCCCGTTGACCGTGTTGTCCAGTTCCAGGGCAATGTCCCGCAGCGCCTTGGCTGTGTCGGTCATGCCGTAGAATGATTCCTCCAGATAGGGCATGCCGTAGTTTTTCTGCATCTTCTTGGCCAGATTGGTCAGGCTCTTGGAACAGATGATCACGTTCAGCTTGGCGCGATGGGCATAGCGCAGATCCTCGAACTTGGAATCACCGCTGAAGCAGGACAGAATCTGGATTCCCAGCCTGTCGAACAACGGCAGCATGCCCCACAAATCACCTGCGATATTGTACTCGCCGATCAGATTGATCGGGTACTCCCCCAGTACGGTTGGCTCTGCCGTGCCGATGACATGCTTGAACATGATTTCACCGGCCAGGCGATTGCCGATATTCTTATCTCCGATGAAGCCGGGGGTATTGACCGGGATCACCGGCATGTCTACTTTTTCCTGGGCTGCCTTGCAGACCGCCTCCACATCGTCGCCTGTCATGGCGGTCACGCAGGTGGCATAGACAAAGATGGCCTTGGCCTGATCGCGGTAGCGCCCGGCAAGATCGATGATCGCCTTGTAGAGTTTCTTCTCTCCGCCGAAGACAACATCGTTCTCCAGCATCTCGGTGGTAAAACCGCGCCGGTACAGCTGGGAATCGGAGGAGCGAGCGCCGCGGTTATCCCAGGAGTTGCCGGCGCAGGCGATCGGGCCATGCACCAGGTGGATGACATCGGTGATCGGCATCAGCACGACACGCGCTCCGTCGTAGGCGCAACTGCGCTCGGTCCCCTCGCCCGGTTCGGATTTCTTGCAAAATTTGGGTGCGCCCTTGTCATTGGTTTCGCAGTCGGTAACATCGTAGTAATCAGGTTTAGCCATGGGAAATCTCCTGCCTCTCAACCGTTCAATAAAAAAGGCGCCCAAGTTCTTCCATAAATGAAATTGATTGGCGCCGTTGCCATTGATCGTTTGTAGTAGTAAATTCAGAATTGCCGTTGTAGCTCTTTTAGCACGTGCTGTGCCAACTCATTCAAAAAAGCATAAACCCCTATAAATACAGCAGTTACACTCACGCCAGCATAAGTACACTCCGAACAATGCCTCATTTTTGTGCACAAACACCGGTTCTGCGCCCAAACAACGATGAGAGACGCAACCAGTCCCGATGAATGCATCCGTCTCAGGCGCCCCGCGGGTAATCGAATCCACAATGGGCGACACAACCGCGAGCGCCCTGTTTTTTGATTCAGCATTGCATAACCGGAATTAATGCTTATGGTAGTGGATATGGACAGTACCGAAGAACAGCGGCAAGCGGAGGATGAGTGGCAACCGCTCTTTCCCGGACATGAACAACGCCTGAACAGACGCCAGGTGGAACTGTGGGCGCTAGTTCTGGATGCGCGATCGATTCCCTGCTGTATCGAAGCGGCTGGCGCGGAACGCCGACTGCTTGTGCCGAAACGCCATCTGGAAAGCGCACGCGCCGAGGTGCGGCTCTATGAGGAAAAAAACCGCAATTGGCCTCCCCCACTGCCTGCTGCGCGGATACTGATCGAAAATACCCTGCCAACCATCTCGGTCCTGATTCTGCTGGCCACCTTTCACAACCTGACGCTGCTGGGCATCTCCCTGCCGGGCCAGGGCATCGTCGATCTGCATGACCTGGGCGCGGTCCATGGCGCCGCTATCCGGGAAGGCCAATGGTGGCGGCTCATCACGGCTCTAACCCTGCACGCCGATTTTGTACACCTGCTCGGCAACCTGACCATTGGCGGCATGGTGATTATCCTGCTCTGTCGCGAACTCGGTTCGGGCCTGGCCTGGAGCCTGCTGCTCGGCGCCGGTATCCTGGGCAATCTGGCCAACGCCTGGATGCAATCACCGGACCACCGCTCGCTGGGAGCCTCAACCGCCGTCTTCGGCGCTGTAGGAATTTTCTCGGCCATCAGCATGCTTCGCCGGCGCCGGCACCTTCTGCGGGGCTTGTTCGTGCCAGTGGCCGCCGGTTTGGCCCTATTGGCACTCCTGGGTTCGGAAGGCAAACAGACCGACGTGGGAGCGCACTTGTTCGGTTTTGTGTTTGGATTGCTGCTCGGTTTGGTAACGGATTTTTTGCTGGGTGGGCATGATCGGCCGGGGCGTCTGCTCAATGCCCTGCTGGCACTGGCCGCTGCAATGGTAGTTGTGGTTGCTTGGTGGTCAGCCTTGACCCTGCCTGGTAACTGATACCGTCATCCGGCTTCGTGAGGAAGTCAACCAGACAAAAAAAAAGGGCGCCCTATGCAGAGAGCGCCCTTTTTGATTCATCATACCTTGCAGAACTACCTCATCATCTCGAAATGGCGGTCATCGCAGGTTTCATCGGTAATGTCGATGAACTTGTTGCAGAGGGTGGTTACCATGTTGATGACACCCTGATAACCGATCAGCGGACTGCGGTGCAGGTTGACCCGGTCAAAGATAGGGAAGCCGAAACGGAACAAAGGGATCTTCGCGTCACGGGCAATAAACTTGCCGTGGGTATCGCCGATTATGCCGTCCACCGGATCGGTCATGACCAGACTGCGCAGGTGCCACAGGTCCTTGTTGATGTAGATCTTTGCGTCCTTGCCGTAGGGAGAGGTATCCAGCAGCGCCTGGATATCCTTTCCCAGCTTCTTGCTGCCGCGGCTGCAAAGGATATGGTACGGCCTGACCCCCATTTCAAGCAGGAAGGAAACATAGCCCAGCAGGTAATCCGGATCGCCGTATATCGCAAACTTCTTGTTGTGAATATACTGATGGGAATCGGTCATGGCGTCCACCGCCCTGCCCCTCTCATTCTTCAGCGACTCGGGAACCGGCTTGTCAAATAGCTCGGAAAGCTTCATGAGAAAGTTGTCGGTTTTTTCGATGCCGAAGGGAGTCGGCATGGCAACATGTTTGCCCGAATAATTGTCCTTGATCCAGCCGAGGGTCTTGGGTGTGGCGTACGGGCCAAGGGTCATGGTCACCTTGCCGTTGATGGAATCACCGGCATCTTCCAGCTTTGTGCCACCCGGATAGATACGGTAGGTGCCGTCCAGGGGCGCATCGAACACGTCGGAAATATCGGCCAGAAAGGTGTAAGGAATGCCGAACTCTTTAAGAATACGTTTGTACTCCCGGTAGTTGCCGGTGTTGCAGTCAAAGCCGGCGATCAGGTTGAGCTTGCCGGTGCAGCGTCCCTCCAGCTGTTTCCCCTCGGTCAGGGTCTGGAGTATGGAGAGCAGCATGGCATCGTAGCCGTGGATGTGGGAGCCGTTGAAGCTGGGCGTATTGGCTTTGGCTATGGGGAAATCCTGGGGGACAACCCCTTTCTGACGGGCATTCTTGATGAAGGCGTTCAGGTCATCGCCGATGATCTCCGGCATGCAGGAGGTGAAGAGCCCGATCATCTTCGGTTTGTACAGTGCATAGGCATTTTCCAGGGCTTCGTGCAGGTTGTTCTGGCCGCCAAACACCGCGCTGTCCTCGGTCATGGCATCGGATACGGCAGGCGCCGGTTCGCGGAAGTGCCTGTTCAGGGTACTGCGATAGTAGGAAGCGCATCCTTGGGAACCGTGGACAAACGGCAGGCTTCCCTCAAAGGCATGGGCCACCAGTTCGGCTCCCAGCGGCTGACAGGTGTGGGCCGGGTTGATGACCAGTGCCTGACGGGCAAAGTTCTTTTCCTTGTACTCTTCGGTATTGATCCATTCCGCGACCCGTATTTCATCTTCAGGGGTTATCTCGGTGACATATTTGACAGCGGCATCTGCGCTCATGGTTTTCTCCTTGTACGTCCGGGAACCAATCTGTTCCACGGCCGGTAATGTGAACAGTGAAGGGTAAGGGGCGAGGGGTGAGAAGTGACCATGTCACGCCTCACGCCTCTCTCCTCACCGCCGTCAAAACGGGCTCTTGACAAATTTCCACGTGGGACTGTTGATGGCCATGTCTATATCCCGCGCAAAAACCTCAAAGCCGTTGTAGCCCTCATAGGGACCGGAGTAATCCCAGCTGTGCATCTGGCGGAACGGTATCCCCATCTTCTGCAACAGGTATTTTTCCTTGATGCCGCTCCCCACCAGGTCCGGACGGAGTTTATGGACGAACTCCTCCAGTTCGTACTCGGACATGTCGTCGTAGATCACCGTGGCTTCGGGCATTTCAGCGCTGGTGCGCTCGTAGTCGTCGCTGTGAGCGAATTCGTAACCGGAGCCAACCACATCCATACCCAATTCCTCATAGGCGTTGACCGTATGGCGGGGACGGAGACCACCGACATACAGCATGACTTTCTTCCCTTGCAATCGCGGACGATATTCGTCGATGACCGCCTGCATCATGGGGTCGTACTTGGCAATGACCTTCTCCACGTTCTCCTTGATGGTATCGTCGAACAGCGCGGCGATTTTGCGCAGACTTTCCTTGATCTTGGTGGGACCGAAAAAGTTGATCTCCAACCAGGGAATGCCGTATTTTTCTTCCATGACCTTGGCCATGTAGTTCATGGAACGGTAGCAGTGGATCAGGTTCAGCTTAACCTTGTGGGTAGCTGCGATGTGCTCCAACTGGCCGTCGCCGGTCCAGACCGCCTTAACGTTGAGACCGATCTCCTCCAGCATCGGCTTGACCGACCAAGCATCGCCGCCGATGTTGTATTCCCCTATCAGGGCGATGTCATAGGGTGTCTCCGCATCGGCAAATTCGCGGGTGCCGATGATGTGATCGCGAATGGTATCGTTGGAAATATGGTGCCCCAGGGACTGGGAGACGCCACGGAACCCCTCGCAGTTACAGGGTATGACGGGAAGATCCAGTTCCTTGACCGCCTGGCGGGCAACGTTGTTTATGTCGTCGCCGATCAGACCCACCGGGCATTCGGACAGGACCGAGATCCCCTTGGCCAGCGGAAACAGCTCCTTGACCTCTCCCAGCAGTTGCTTTAATTTCTTGTCGCCACCATAGACTATGTCCTTCTCCTGGAAGTCGGAGGTGAACTGCATGGCAAAGTTGCTGACACCGTTGATGCCGGTCATCATGTTGCGCCGGGTACCCCATGAGTACCAGCCGCACCCCACCGGACCGTGGGAGACATGCACCATGTCGCGGATCGGGCCCCAGACGACACCCTTGGCGCCGGCATAAGCGCAGCCACGGGCGCTCATTACACCCGGCACGGTCTTGCGGTTGGACTTGACGCAGGCAGAACTTGCATCCGGGTCGTTGGGCGCCAGATGCGGCGCCCGCTTCTTTCTCCCCTTATCGGGGTAGGCTTCCAAGGTCTTGTCGATCATCTCCTGGGTGGATTCCTTGGTGATTCCTTCTATCTTTCTTGCTGTCGATGACATTGAATACTCCTTGTAATTGGTATGTAACCAATTAAGTGTTTTGCCGTTATTTCCAATGGGTGCGTGCAGGTTGCTCGCGTTGATAGACGAAGGGCGCGGAGTTGTGTCGTCGTTCCCATTATCCGCGCCCCATGTCTTCCACCCGTCTTATTTCGCAGCTGTCTCCGCCACGCCGATAATCGACTCGTCATCAGCCTCCATGATCCCGAATTCCATCATCAGCGCTTCCAGCTCATCCATGGTCAGGGGAGTGGGCACGACCAGCATCTTGTTCTCGGATATTTTTCTGGCCAGCTCCCGGTACTCCTGAGCCTGGGGATGCTCCGGAGAATATTCAATCACCGACATGCGGCGCATCTCGGCCCTCTGTACCTGATTGTCGCGGGGCACAAAATGGATCATCTGGGTGCCGAGTTTTGCGGCCAGCGCACTAACCAGTTCAAACTCCTTGTCGGTCTTCCTGGCATTGCAGATCAGCCCGGCCAGGCGTACCTTGCCGGATGTAGCGTATTTGAGGATACCCTTGGAGATGTTGTTGGCGGCGTACATGGCCATCATCTCGCCGGAGCAAACGATGTAAATTTCCTCGGCCTTGCCCTCGCGGATCGGCATCGCGAACCCGCCGCAGACAACGTCGCCAAGAACGTCGTAAAACACAAATTCGAGGTCCGGGGTATAGGCGCCATTTTCCTCAAGGAAGTTGATTGCGGTGATGACGCCGCGGCCGGCGCAACCTACACCAGGTTCGGGACCGCCAGACTCGACGCACTTGACGTCGCCGAAGCCAACCTTGAGAACGTCTTCAAGCTCCAAGTCCTCGACCGTACCCCTCTCCCGCACCAGATCCATAACCGTTGTCTGAGCCTTGGCATGAAGTATCAAACGGGTGGAGTCCGCCTTGGGGTCACAGCCGACGATCATGACTTTCTTGCCGAGTGACGCAAGACCCGCCACCGTGTTCTGGGTCGTTGTCGATTTGCCGATACCACCTTTTCCGTAAATAGCGATCTGTCTCATGTGAAGCTCCTTTCGCCCACTAATCCGTGGGCCTGTTGATTGCTGCGGGGCAAATACATAAAGGCGCCCCATTTGTGTGAATGGCGGCGCCTTTGCCGGATTCTGAAAAATTTGGCTAACTGCTTTTGTTTTTATTTATTGCATCGGCCATGCCAATTTATAACTTATTGTTTTCACTTGAATTCCCAAAAAACATCCTATCAAAACATCCCAGACAGTCATCATGTTGCACAAAATGTAGGCAATGCCTCGGCATGCGCCTGGTTCCCCACATGCAGTTTCATCAACTGCTTGTTGCTGAGCGGGCGCTTGGTCTGCTGGGCTATCTTCCTGACCTTGTCCATCAGATGGAGCGCCTCGGAACGGCTGACGGCAATACCCATATCGCTGTAACGATTGATCAGGCCGCTGCTTCCGGAATGTTTACCGACGATAATCTTGCGGCTCAAGCCCACCTCGGCAGGGTCAAACCCTTCATAATTGCTGGGATTCTTCAGCACCCCATCGGTATGCACACCTGATTCGTGATCAAAAATCGACTCGCCCACCACCGCTTTCCAGGGCGGCAACGTCCGGTGAGAAGCCTTGGCGACAAAGAGCGACAGCTCGCGGAAACGATGAGTGGCAATACCGGTATCCATACCGTTGGCATGCTTGAGTCCCATGACAACCTCCTCCAGAGCGGCATTGCCGGCCCGTTCTCCCAAGCCGTTGACGGTGGTATTGGCAAAGGCGGCTCCAGCGCGGATACCGGCAATGGTATTGGCGGTCGCCATGCCGAAATCGTTATGGGTATGAACTTCAATGGGAAGTTCCGGCACAGCTTCGCGCAAGGCACGCACCTTATCGTACATGGTGAATGGATCGAGGATTCCCAGGGTATCGCAGAAACGGAATCGATCGCCTCCCATGTCGAGAGTAATCTTCATCAGTTCCGCAAGAAACGCCAGATCGGCGCGACTGGCGTCTTCCCCGCCCACCGACACATACAGTCCGTTCTCCTTGGCAAAACCAAGGGCAACCCTTAGTTGTTCCTTGACCCATTCGCGGCTCTTGCGGATCTTGTTGCGGATCATGATATCCGAAACCGAAAGCGAGATATCCACCGCCGATACACCGCAATCAATGCTGGCCTGGATGTCGGGAATTATCGCCCGGTTCCAGGTGATCAGGCGGGCGTTCAGCCCCAGATTGACGAGAGCCTTGATCCCTTCGCGCTCTTCCTTGCACATGGCCGGAATCCCGCATTCCAGTTCCTGAACGCCAATGGAATCCAGCATGCTGGCGATCATGATCTTGTCGCGTTTACTGAAAACCACGCCTGCGGTCTGTTCTCCATCCCGCAGGGTGGTATCGTCGATAATGACGGAATGTGCGTTCATGATGTACTCCCTTGACTGGTTAGCCCAGTCCTTTACGTCGCTACCCGCTGCTCCCCATTGTCGCCAGCCCATACAAATAATCCGGCCGGTAGTCAGGTTTTGCACCCGCATACATCAAATGTGTGCCGCCCAGCCTGTTGAAACCCAATGCCTGCAAAAGAGTGGTGCAGGCGCTATTGGCGGATGGCGCGTCGCACACGACTTTTGTTCCGGCGGCAGCCGCGGCCAGGGCCGCGGAAATGACCCGGCCGGCGGCAGCATGGTTCAGTGCGGCGCAGGGTCCGATCTGCATGGCTCCTCCAGCGGGCTGAATAACCACGCAGGCGGACTCTGCAGCCACAACTATCCCACGGCTGGTTGTCCATTCCAACAGGAGTTCCCGCCGGTCACCCCAACACAACCTGTCCAATGATGCATCAAACCGGGCAAGACCATCGTTCCCGGCAGCATCAGCCGTTCCACATGTTTCACCCGCCCAGCGTATGATCCTGTCGATGCTTTTGAAACCGTGCTTTTCGTACAACGGTCTGCCCATTTCCGAGGCTGTCAGCCAGAGGGTTTCAGCACCTGCATCATGAAGAGCCGTCATGGCTTGCACGAACAGCGCTTCGCCGATCCCCGCTCCGCGGCAATCCGGCCTGACGACCAAATTGCCGATCCAGCCACTGCGGTCATGCTTGAGGGAGGAAATAAAGCCGACCGCAGCGCCTGTCTCGTCCTGCATACACAAACAACCGTCCGGAAATGCCGTCAGTAGAAAATCGAGCTCACTTTGCTCGATCACCCACTGTTCGGCAGCCGCCAGATTAAGAAAACAGCTGATATCTTTCCTGCGAAATGGTTTGAGCGGCATACAATGCTCCCGTTCCGTCTTTCTTCCCTTCGACTCCGCTCAGGGAACGTCGTGGTGGCTGAGCGGAGTCGAAGCCACACAGGCCGATTCTCCGATCGTCACGTCCTTGCCGATCAGTCCGACAGCATCGGCCCGGCATTGCTTGCAGTGGGCAAACTGACCGATAATCTTTTCGTTGGCTTTGCGAACCTCCTTCATACATTCTTCGGAGGGCCGTTTGATATGGGCCAGATCCGCCTGGGGAATCAGCGGCATGATGTTCATCACAAAGGCGCCCAATTTCTTGACCCTGGCAGCGATCAACGGAATCTGATCATCGTTGATGCCCGGCACAAGTACCGAATTGACTTTAATAGTCATACCCAGTTCCGCGGCCCGTTTAAGCCCTTCAAACTGGTTGGCGATCAGGATGGCCGCACCTTCCACGCCACTGTAGCTTCTGCCATGGTACACAATGTGCCGATAGATCCGTGCGCCGACTTCAGGATCGACAGCGTTGATGGTTACGGTCAGGCTGTGCAATCCCAGCTCATAAAGCCGGTCGATGGACTCCGGCAGCAGCAGGCCGTTGGTGCTCATGCACAGCATCAGCTGGGGAAACTCCTTCTTGATCAGTCCAAATGTTTCAAAGGTTTCCTCGTTGGCCAGCGGATCGCCGGGGCCGGCAATGCCGATGACCTTGATGATCGGACCCAGCACCGGACTGGCCATGACTTCCCGCACCTTTTCCAGCGCTTCCCCTGGTAGCAGCAACCGGCTGGTTACGCCGGGCCGCGACTCATTGGCGCAGTCATGCTTGCGGGTACAGTAACCACACTTGATATTGCAGAGTGGCGCCACTGCCAAATGCATCCGTCCATTTTTGTGGTGATTGCCGCCAAAACAGGGATGCCCCTGAATTTTATTTTTCATGTCGCATGACTGTGCCATGGTTACGCTCCCTTCAGACGGAAAAAGCCCGCAGGTTATTTCCCCGCAGGCTCCGTTGCCTCACTGAAATAAATGTTTATTCGGTTAGTTGCTTGCCGACTGCCTTATTGATATGAATCTATTAGCATAGAGCACGCCAATTCCGGAACAATTCGGCAAAACATGCAAAAATGCCTAAAATACAGGCCTTCCGGTACACCTTGATCGATAAGCGGATTCTGAATAGCATTTCCTGCAAACCACAATATGCTTACAATATAGGCAATGCGATCATTGAACGCGCTATTATCATGCGCTGAGATAAGAAAATCGCCTTGAAATCGGGAATTGACGGGCGAATTCCACCTGGAGTGTTTTTTGCAAGTTTTTCATGTTGCCTTTTAAACAGACTCCCTGCCCCCTGTCCCAACCGCAAAGGAATTTTGTCATGTTTTATCAATACAACCTGAATGATATACACAAACGAGCCCAAGCGGCCTTCATCGGCATGGCAATCGGTGATGCCATGGGCGCCACGGTTGAGTTTTTGACCGCCAAGGAAATTCAGGTCAAATACGGGGTATTCAAAAATATCATCGGCGGCGGCTGGCTACGTCTTAAACCGGGCCAAGTCACCGACGACACGGAAATGGCTCTCTGCATCGCCCGTGCAATTATCCAGTCGCAGGGATGGTCGCTGGAACAGATTGCACGCAACTTTGCCGCGTGGCTGAAATCACGGCCCGTGGATTGCGGCGATACCTGCCGCAAAGGCATTCGTTCCTATATGTTGAATGGCACACTGGAAGTAAAACCCAACGAATGGGACGCCGGCAACGGGGCTGCCATGCGGATTCTGCCGGCTGTGCTTTTTTCGCTGCCGGACGAAACACTGCTAAAAAAATACGCACTACAACAAGCCCATCTCACCCATAACAACCCGGTTTCCGATGCAGCCTGCGTCTGTCTCGGCAAAATGATCCACCTGGCCCTGTGTGGCGAATCAAAAAATATATTGCGCCGGGAAGTTAACGGACTGATTGCCCGTTTTCCGACTTTTTCCTTCGAGCCATATCGTGGCTTGGCAACCGGCTATGTGGTTGATACTCTCCAGACGGTTTTTCACTGGTTTTTCAAGGGCAGGAATTTTGAGGAGTGCCTGGTTGGAACTATCAACCAGGGGGGGGATGCGGATACCACCGGCGCCATTTGCGGCATGCTGGCCGGCGCATATTACGGTATGCAAGACATCCCCCAGCGCTGGCTGAAAAAGATGGATAAAAAGGTGATCAATGAAATTGAAACACTCACTGGGCGGCTGGTGGCGGCCAGTCCCGTGGGGCATTCGTATTGAGTTTGCTAATTATTTCGTTGTTTTCAAAATACCATCGGCCACCTGGCGTAATGATTTCCGTTTGTCCATGGCCATTTTTTGCATGGCACGGTATGCGTCAGATTCGGTCAACCGCTCCTTTTCCATCAAATAACCCTTGGCTTTTTCGATGATCTTGCGGTTTTCGATAACTTCACGAAGATCCTCGATTTTTTCCTTGAGTCCCTCGACCTCATCGGAGTGAGCCACGGCAATCTCGATTGCCGGGAGCAGGTCCTGCTCACGCAGCGGTTTGGTCAAAAAAGCGGCAATACCACATTCCGCTGCTCGTTTCGCAGTCTGGGCGTCGTAACAGTTGGTCAGAAGTATGATCGGGATTTTAAGCTTTTTTTTAATTTCCGTGGCAGCGGTTATACCGTCCATTTTGGGCATGACAACATCCAGCACCGCCATATCGGGAAAACTTGCCAAGGCCATCTCCACGGCGCTTTTGCCGTCTCCGCACTCAAGAACCTCGTCAAATCCCAACTCCAGCAACATCGCCTTCAGGTTCATCCTGATGATCGGTTCATCGTCACATATCAATATGCTTTTCATTTTAATCTCCTCGGGCGGCAATCAGAATGAAAACTTGTGCATTGAATATGCCAGTATCGGAATACCTGCGGTAATCAGCTGCTTCAGGACGCTCCTGCGACGGGCTTTTTTCGTTGACGCTCCTGGTCCGAGAGACTAAAACTGACAGCATGGATTTCGTTAAACAGCTCAACCCGCCCCAGAAAAACGCCGTACTGCACGGAGAAGGGCCGCTTTTGATCCTGGCCGGCGCCGGCTCGGGCAAAACCCGCGTCATAACTCACCGCATTGCGCACCTGATCCATAATCTGGGTGTGCGCCCCTGGAACATTCTGGCGGTGACCTTTACCAATAAGGCTGCCAGGGAGATGTCCGAGCGGGTCCGCAAACTGCTGGGCGGCGACGACGTACCATTGATAGCTACTTTTCACGCCGCCTGCGGACGAATTCTACGCCAGGAGATTCATCACCTGGGATTTGAATCCAGCTTTGCCATCTACGATGACCGCGATTCCGAGCGTCTTTTAAAGGATGTGCTCAAAGAACTTGATCTGGACGACAAAAAGTATCCCCCAAAAGCAATCGGTGTCAAGATTGACGACTACAAAAACCGCGGCCTCTTTCCAAACGACATTGACCCCGTGGCAGCAGGCGATATCTACAACGCAAAGGTTGTTCAGGTCTACAATGCTTATCAGGAACGACTGAAGAAGTGCAACGCTCTTGATTTCGGCGACATGCTGCTTCTGACCGTTCAGTTACTGGAGCAGTTCCCCGAAGTGCGGCGCAAATATCAGGAACGCTTCCAGTGGATCATGGTGGACGAATACCAGGATACCAACCCAGTGCAGTACCGGCTGATCCGGCTCCTGGCGGGAGAGCGCAAGAACCTGTGCGTGGTGGGTGACGACGACCAGTCCATCTACTCCTGGCGCGGAGCCGATATCCGCAACATCCTTGAGTTCGAGAAGGATTTCCCCGATGTCACGGTTGTGCGGCTGGAGCAGAACTACCGCTCCACCACCACCATCCTCAAGGCAGCCGGCGCGGTTGTAAGCCGCAATATCGGACGCAAGGGCAAGACACTCTGGACCGAAAATCCCGATGGCGATAAAATCCGCTACCGCAGGGTGGAGTCGGATCGTGAGGAAGCCCGTTTCGTCGGCCGCGAAATCGGCCTCTTGCGGTCACGTGGAATTCCCCTGGAAGAAATAGCCGTCTTCTACCGCACCAACGCCCAATCCCGCCAAGTGGAAGAGGCGCTGGTCTCCGAAGCACTTCCTTACCACATTGTGGGGGGCGTTCGTTTCTATGCACGCATGGAAGTAAAGGATATCCTGGCCTATCTGCGGGTGCTGGACAACCCGGCCGACGAGGTCTCGTTGAAACGGATCGTCAATGTTCCTGCGCGGGGCATCGGCAACACTACCGTTGATCGCATTTCCGCCTTGGCCGCCTCAACCGGAGTCAGCTTTTACGCTGCCTTGCAAGAAAGTTCCGTAACCGGAGTGCTGAGTTCCGGTCCACGCGGCAAAGTTGCAGCCTTTGTCTCCCTGATGGAGCATTTCCGGGACATGGTTGGTGTCAGCGAACTGCCCGAAATCTGCCGGGTTGTGATGGAAGAGAGCGGTTACATGGCGCGTCTCCGAGAAAGCCGCGACCAGGAAGATAGTGAGCGCCTGGAGAACCTGGAACAGCTTCTGGTTGCCATGGAGGAATTCAGCGAGAAAGACTCCCAAGCCGGTCTGTCGGAATTTCTGGAACAGGTTTCGCTGGTTTCGGATCTGGAACAGGGGGAAGCGGGCAAACCATCAATAACATTGATGACCTTGCATGCCGCCAAGGGATTGGAGTTCAAGGCTGTTTTTATGATCGGCATGGAGGAGCGCCTCTTTCCGCATGTCCGCGCCCTGGATGATCTGGACGGCATGGAAGAGGAGCGCCGCCTCTGTTACGTTGGCATGACCCGCGCACGGGAACAGCTGTACCTGCTCAATGCCCGCCGGCGTTACCTGTTCGGACAGGAGCAGACCAACCAGCCGTCGCGATTTTTTAAAGACATCCCGGCCGAGCTGCTGAATGAAGAAGGAGATTTTGGTCAACTCGGGCTTGGACTCCGTCCAGCCGGTGTACAAACTGTCAGCAACAGGCTCTCCACCAGTGTTATGTTTCCTGAACGGCATGCCGAAGCAAGTACGCCGCCCCCCCGAAAGGAAATTCCTCCCCAACACGACACCGACCACAATCTCGCACAGGTGTTCTCCGCCTATGATGAAATCGAAGTCATCCCCGAACCTCCCGAAGAAAACGACGGTATCTTTATCGGCATGAAAGTGCGGCATGGCAAGTTCGGGCTTGGCACAATCCGCAGGGTCGAAGGCAGCGGCGAGGCCCAGAAGGTCATCGTCTGGTTCAATTCCGTGGGTCCTAAAAAGCTCATGCTGAGGTTCGCAGGACTGGAGCGGGCATAACACATCAACAATCCGCGTCACATGAGGGTTTATCATGGAAATTCTCGATGCAGCGGTTGCAGACGCTGCCGAAATCATTAAACTGCAAAAACTCGCCTATCTCTCCGAAGCGGCAATCTGCAACGATTACGCGATCCCGCCCCTGACCCAGTCCGTTGAAGATCTCATTACTGTCTTTAGCCACAAAACCATTCTTAAGGCGGTGAGGGACGGACGGATCATTGGTTCGGTGAACGGCTTTATGAGGGACAGTGCCTGCATGATCGGGCGTCTCATGGTTCATCCCGATTTCCAGGGACAGGGAATCGGCTCCCGACTCATGGGAGCCATCGAAGCCAGGTTTGCTTCAGCTCAATTGTGGGAGTTGTTCACCGGTGAAATGAGCCTGCGGAATATCAGGTTGTACAAATGGCTCGGGTATGAAATTATTCGGAAGGAAGCGTTCGAGGGGCGCAGTTTTGCCGTTGTTTTTATGAGAAAAGTGCGTCGGCAATGACCCGCCGGGTGTAAAGACCCATGGCAAATCACGCAAAAAACAATGGATTACGTAAAATGGCTTCGCAACACAAAACGCCGTGAGCCCCTGCAGTATTGAAGGATTCACGGCGTTTTGTTTGGGTCTGATTGTCTCTAAGGCTATATCTCTAAGGCTTTGTTATTTGGGGTTCAGTAGAAACCTCTGTAATTCCGAGACTTCGCTCTTTTTTGCGCTAAAGCCTGCGAAGAATAGTTACCGTGACGGTTGTCGTCGCGGTTCCTCCTTTGCCGTCAGACACGGTGTATGTAAGTGTATCCTGGCCGGTGTAATTACGAGGAGGGGTGTAAGATACCGCTTTACCGCCCGTCTGTATCGTTGTCCGACCGCCTCGCGCGCTATGTGACACTGCTGTCACGGTAAGATTATCACCATCGACATCTCTATCATTCGCCAGTACGGCGATATTCGCTGTGGTGTTTTTTAACATTGTCTTTGAATCAGCCATGGCTATAGGACTGTCATTGATCGGTGCTATCACAATAGTTACTGTGGCCACATTGCTGTCTGCTGTTCCGTCATTGGCCTTAAAAGCAAAACTGTCAATACCGTTATAATCGGCAGCCGGTGTGTAGATGAGGTTCGGCGCAATGCCGCTTAAGGTGCCATGGGCCGGGGCGTTGACCACAATGTAAGTTAATGCGTCATGGTCGATGTCCGATGCTGTTAGCGTAATATTTCTGACAGTATCTTCGCTCGCTGTAACCAACTGATCGTTGGCAATCGGTAGGTTATTCACCCGGTTCACGGTTACGGAAACCTTTGCAACTGCAGAAGCTGCGCCATAAGTGGTCTTGAAGGTAAAACTGTCGGCGCCGTAATAGTCAGTGTTCGGCGTGTAGATTAAATTTGGTGCCGTGCCGCTCAAAGTACCATGGACTGGGTTGGTTTCGATCGAGTATGATAGGTTGCCTCTGTTGCCAACAATACCCTTGAGCGCGATGGCAGTAGATTTGTTTTCATCGGTAACAACAGTTTGTTCATTGGCAACGAGTGGGGCATACAGACGCAGGTACCGAACCCCTCCGGAAACAGTTGCAAACAGGAGAGACCCATCGCGCGACATCTTCAATCGCCCCTGGGCAAATGCATTGTTGCCTGGGTTTGTGAAGTTGTACTCGAAGTTGTAGGCAGACAATTGTGCATATGAAGTGGTGTCAAAAGCCCTCACTTCTGTACTGCCGGACCACGCGAAATAGACGATATCCTCAGCGGGATGATAGACTACTCCGATTGGTTGCGGGCCTGCATATTGACCAATAGCACTGGTACTGGTTTTTTTAAGATCTGCATCATAAATATAGGTGCCGCCATAGGTGGGGATAGCATATTGCGTCCCGTTACGATTGACCCCGATCTCGTAATTATACCAACTGGTGCCGTCGGCGTATCCCGACTTCCGCAGCAGATTTTCATCTATTACTCTGTATCTGCCGAAAGGCCCGTCAGAGGCATTGCTCTCTGCAAAGCCGATAACGCTGCCATCGCTACTGCTGGTCAACATGGTGTCCTGGCGGACCGATGAGGCGATCTGGGTTGTCGTGCCAGTGGCAGGATCGTATCGTCGCATCGGGACCCAACCTGATCCTTCGAAGGTGGAGGTGACGAGGATTGCACCGTCATTTCCGAATGCCGCTGTGAAGGTTCCCCCCTCATATGATGCCCGAGGAAAAGTGACCTTCCGGCTCAAACCGGTTTGTAAATCTACGAGGTAAATCCAAACTTCGGATTCTGAACGCTGGCGGTCAGCAACAACCAGGGTATTGCCATCTGGTGACAGGTCAATTCCGCCTAAGCTGCCGCCTAAGTCAAAGGATGGCAATAAAGCATTCGACTCGATCTTGTATTAAAGAATTGAACCTGAGTTCGTGATGTAGACGATGTCTCGTGAGGAGTCATATACCATGTCTACGCGTGCAGGGGCAGAAATGAACGTTCCAGCAGCTTCGGCATTGTGCTGCATAGAGATGACAAGAAAACCGACGAGGATCAATGCCAACATGTTGCTGACTTGCAAGACAGGCAAAAAGCGCGAAATTCTGTTCAATGGGGACATAGAGTTTATCTCCTTATGGTGTGGTAAAAATCAAAAGCTCAAAAGAAAGGTCGTTAAAAACCATCAGTGCAAGCCCCGTGCGCTCAGCAAATTTTGCATTGAATAAGCGTCACCTGTTTTTGTACGGACGCAGCCGATATCAATAATATCATTTGAATAGTGATTCATAGTTGTATGAAGAAATGAAAACAAAAAGCCTACACCGAAAAAAGGGTAGGCTTTCATGATAGATAGACCATCATCCGTCACTTCGGCAGCCCCTCTGCCCAGCTTCATTCTGGGCGGTGGCTTTGTGTCACACGGTTACCCGTGCTTTACCCTTTCGGCGACTTTCTTCTATGTGGTTTTATTAAGGCTTTGAGAAACGATATAAGGCGAAACTATATATCAAGCGTGCAATTTATAATTCGTCAATTAACCACTGTCAACATTTATTTGGAGGAATTGAGGAAAAAATACTGATTTGGGGCTGAGATCAGAATTAGATGGATTTTATTGGGGACAAGCCATGCAAGGGCAGCAGTTACATAAAAAAAAAGGGCGGAGGCCACTCGGCCCCGCCCTTGCCAAAAAGATTGGCAATAAAAATTTACATGTAGTTCAGCAGCGAAAGCTGAGAAATCTTGGCCGTTGCTGAAAGCGACGCCTCAAAAGCTGTTTGTTGCAGAGTCAATTGCACACCCAACTTGTACATATCGGCATCCTGTACATTGCCACGGATGGTCTCAAGGGTGTTTTTAGTTATACTCAGCATGTTGGAAGTGCTGTCAAGTCGTGTAAGGCGAGAAGCAACTTCCGTCTGAAGATTGGTGATTTGATCAAATCCCGTTTCCAGGTTCTTTGCCCCGGCCTGAATTCCGGAAACATCATTTAAATTCACGGCATTGATCAGATTATCCATCGTCTGCAGGATATTGACCCCTGTTCCCGACGTTAGCACCCGATCTCCAGTGATGTTCATTTTTTCGGTAGCCGATGTATCGATTGCAACGGAATTGACGGTTGTGTCACCGCTGTAGGCGACAGACGTATCACTAAAGGGAGCAGTTGTTGTCTTGGTCCCCGAAAAAATATACTGCCCCTGATACTGCGTATTACCCATGTCAACAAGCTGTTCACGAAGAGTCGTTAATTGGGACACGGCATTCTGGCGTGTTGTGGCATCCGAGCTGCCGCTGGTAATGGTTGACACCAGCTTTTTGGCTGTAGTCAAGGTATCGGAAATCCCCTGTAAAGCGGTGCTGGTCATGTTCAGAAACGTATTTGCCTTGGTGATATTACTACTGAATTGGTCAGTGGCCTGCAGACGCGCGTTGGCATCCAATATCACATTGGTTGCGATCGGATCGTCGCTGGGGCGATTGACATTTGATTCGGAGGCAAGCTTTTCTGAGAGTGAGTCAAGTTTTGAACGGCCCTGCTGGATATTGTACAAAGCGTTGTATGCCGTTGCGTTCGGGGTGATTCTCATCTTGATCTCCTTATTTAATCATTCCTATGACTATATCCATCATATCAGTGGCCGTTGTAATGAGTTTCGCAGAAGCCTGGTAAGAACGTTGATACATGACAAGATTGGTCAGTTCCTCATCCAGGGAAACCCCTGAGTTAGAATCTCGCAAGGTACTCAACTGCTTGGTGAATGCTTCGTCCTGCGATACAACCGTCTTGGCCTGCTGTGTATCAAGGCCGATCTTGGAAACCAGTGTATTATAGGACGTAGTGAAAGTAGACTGCAGATTGGCAATGACAAGCGCGTTAGCGTTGCCACCCGGCGATGTAGCCGCGGAGCTGGCAGCAGCAATTTTGGAGGGATCAGTGATGTTGACCGCAATGTCGGAAGCATTTGTCCCGGAAAAAAAGTTCCCACCGACGGCCGGTGGGGTCCCGGAATCATAACCCAAAGCGTGTTGCGTATTAACCTGAGTAATAATACTTGAAGCCAGCGAGTTCAACTGACCGAGATAGTATGGAATGCCGGAAGTGGTGCTGTCGCGCATTGCAAGAGTCGCTCCTAGCTCCCCTTGGGTCGGCGTTACCAGCGCAGCAGTTGTTCCGCCGGCAGGCGTCAGGTTGACGTCATAGAGATTGGTTGTGGTATTGGTCGTCAACGAGAACGAGCCAGCCTTTTGGCCAGTTACCAGAGCACCACCGCCGTCCGCAAACGTGATATCCGTTGTGCCGTCGCTGTTCTCAGTATAGTTAATGCCAATTTGCTGAGAAAGCTCCTTAACCAGTTGATCCCGCTGATCCCTCATTTCATTGGCATTTCCGCTGACAAGCTCAGTCTGCTTGATCTGTCCGTTCAGTGCGGCAATGTTGGTCAACTTATTGTTGATTTCATCGGTAAGGGTAGGCAACGCAGCATTCTGCGTCGTAATGGCGTTATTGAGTGTTGTGCTGATGGATTTGAAATTATCCACAAGGGTCTGTGCCTGGCTCAACACCACCTGACGCTCCGTTGTTCCGGAAGGGTTGGTGGAAAGATCCTGCCATGCGCCAAAAAAATTCGATATGGCCGAGCCAAGACCATCCTGGGTAAGCTCATTAAAGGATGGTTCGATCTCCTGCAGCACCTCTGACTTGGTTGAATCGTATCCGGATGTGGTTGCTGCCGTTGACAGTTGTTGTTGCAGAAGTTTGTCGTAATACCGCTCCACAGTGGAGATTCTGACACCGGTGCCCAGCGGAAAGCCATTATGAGTCGTAGGGGGAGCACTCTCGAGGATGACTCTCTGGCGGGAATAACCTTCCGTATTTACATTTGCAATGTTTTCGGAGGTAACCTCGGATGCCACCTGATAGATGGTAAGACCGTTCTTGCCGATCTGCATTGCAGCGGAGAGTCCCATGTCATGCCTCCTTATTGATCATAACCGCACCGGTTGGACGCTGCTGAAATCCGCCCGATGCGCCATAAACATTAGATTGATTAATTATACGCGTGACCAGGTTGAGCGATGTGGAGATCGTCGAAGCAAACCGTTCAGCAATCTCACGGTTCATGGTTGCAACCTGCTTAATCCCGTCAGCCGCTTTTTTCAGCCGGCTCAGCTTTTCAAGTAGCTCCCCATGGCCTTTCTTCGCAAAATGTTCCGCAATGGCGCCAAGCGAAACCTCGGAAGACAACTCTTGCCTGGCAGCCAAGGCAGCAATTTTCTGTTGCAGAATCGAAGAGTGCCCGGAAATTTTCCTGAACAACTCTTCCTTTGCCACGTTGGTTTGCGTCATTGCGGCAATTTTCACATTGCTCAACTCGGCAGTCTCCTGCTCAAGCACAGCCAGTAATTCATCCAGAAAAACGGTGTGATCAGCTACCGCACCTATCAATTTCTTCAGTTCCATGCAATCCCACTCCACAGGAGGTGTTGACTATTCCCGGCTATCTACTTTAGACGCCACCTTGCGGCTTTCCTGCCGGATAATATCCTTTTCGATTATCTTCGCCAATCCAAACCCGCCCCGTTTGACAGCCTGCGCGACGTATTCCTGGTCGAGCATTGAGCGGTAGACCTCTTCGCCATGCCCGCCACCGGTGAGCTTGTCTTTGCCAACCGTATCATGCATGGATTTCACCATCATACCGATAAAAAGCCCTTCAAAATCCTGGGCAACCTTTTTCGCCTGTTGGCGCTGTTTTTCACTCAAACCCGCGGCACTGGCCCCCTGCTTTTGCAGCTGTCGCGCCTTTTCCACGGCGTCGTCTCCGGCCACGGGAATGTTTTGTGGAATTCCGATATCCATGGTGTGTTCTTTCTTATCGCCAAAAAAGGAATAATCTTAAACAGTAATCAGATTATCGTCAACTCTGCCTGAAGCGCTCCAGCCGCCTTGATGGCCTGAAGGATGCCGATCAGATCGCGGGGGGTCACTCCCAGGGTGTTGAGCGCCCTGACCACGTCACCAATGGTGGCGCCTTCGGGCAGAAGCACCAAGCGGCGCGCCTCTTCCTCAACCTTTAGCTGGGTACGCGGCACAACCTTGGTCTCCCCTCCCTTGCTCAACGGAGCCGGCTGTGAAACCTGCGGACTTTCCTTGATCACCAGAGAAAGATTGCCATGTGATACCGCCACGGTTGAAATGCGAACCCGTTCTCCCATAACAATGGTGCCCGTGCGTTCATTCAACACGACCTTGGCAACGGCATCGGGACGAACATCCAGTGTCTCCACCACCGAGACGAAATCTATCATTCTGGAGACATAGTCATCGGGGATTTGGACGGTCACCGCACCGGGATCGGCGGTTGTGGCCACACCCGCACCGAATTTACCGTTAATTGCCGAAGCAACCCGGGATGCCGTGGTAAAGTCGGCCTGTGCAAGGTTCAGTCGCAGTCGCGACTTGCCCATTAGTGTATTAGGCAGCTCACGCTCCACCAGGGCTCCGCTGGGAATCCGGCCGGCGGTCGGATGATTTTTCTGGGCACTGGCCGCCTGACCGCCAAAGGCGAACGAGTTAGTGAGAATCGACCCCTGGGCTACGGCATACACCTGGTTGTCGGCGCCTTTGAGAGGAGTCATGATCAGTGTCCCGCCGGAGATGCTCTTGGCGTCCCCCAGTGACGAAACCATCACATCCAATTGATTCCCCTGCTTGGCAAAAGGCGGCAGGGTAGCTGTCACCATTACGGCGGCCACATTCTTGAGTTTGATCAGGTTAGGATTGACGGTAACACCCATCCGCTCGAGCATGGTTGCCACGGATTGCAGTTGCAGGCGGGCCTGATCGCTGTCACCGGTACCGTTCAACCCTGCCACGAGACCATACCCCACCAACTGGTTTTCACGCACCCCCTCGAAAGAGGCCAATTCCTTGATGCGGACCGCATGGGCACTGGTTGTCAGAATAAGAAGCATGCAACAGGCGGCAATAAACGTCTTCATGATCTTTTACCTTTTACATCCGAAAACGAAGAATACATTTCCCGTTTTCTAAAATGGCCACAATTTATCCACGATATTCATCAACCAGCCGGGGCTTTGGCGATCGGAGATGATGCCTTTTCCGGCATAACTTATCCTGGCATCGGCGATATAAATCGAGTTGATTAAATTGTCCGCCCCGATATCGCTTGGCCTGACGGTTCCCTCGACAATGATGATCTGGTCTTCATTGTTCACCTTTACATTGCGCCGTCCCTCGATCAACAGGTTGTTGTTCGGCAACACGTCTATCACCTTGGCGGAAATGGTGGCATTGAGTGATTCCTTGCGTGAAGTGCTGCCGGCGCCCTTATAGGTGGACTCGACATTGGCATTGATCAGCTTGCTCAGATCGGCAAAGTTGTTTTTGATGATTCCGGCCTGCTCAAGCCCCATAAAATTAGGAATACCCGCATTAATCGTTGAATTTCGCGAGGTATCGGTGTTGGCCTCTTTGGAGGCGCTTGCCGTTTCCGTAATAACAATGGTTACAATGTCCCCTCTCCGTCGCGCTTTCAAATCCTCGGTAAGCCCCGACGAACTGGCCTGCCAGATGGAACCGCCGGAATAATCGATCTGCGGCCGTGCAAGCTGCTGATCAAAGGCGGGGGTTTTCACGTCGACGGTCTGCGTCACGCATCCGCAAAGCAACGCGCTCGAAACCACTATCAAATATGCTGCATGCTTCATGATATCCAACCTCATCCTGTACAACCGGAACCCGAAAATGGGAAGAGACATTAATGAAAGTATGTTTGCCGAACACAAGCATACTTTCCAGCGTATTAAAATACTATCTGGACCGTACCGGCATCAAGCACTCGTGCGGGCAACTCCTTGAGAGAGTTCAAGTTTTGAACCGTAATCGTGTCGCCTTCCGCACCGGCGCTTTTTGCCTTGCCAGTTACCGTAATCCGCATGCGTTCATTCTCCGCAACAATGGTTACCAGTTGGCCAGGCTTGATCAACGGCATTTTTTCAAGCTGATCGCTTCTGAGCGGGGCATTCGCTTTGAACGTGATGCGGGCCTTTTTGCCGACCACATCCTCGATCCGCCCCAGATAACGCCCCCGTACAGACGCCACGTCCTGTTTCCGCAAAGCAAGATCACCGGCGGTAATGACGCTGCCATAATCGATTTGCCGAACCGTCACTACCATTTCTGCAAGCGCCTCAACCTCGACTCGCGCCGTAAGATTGCGGACAACCCGATTTCCCTGCCGGACGATAATGCTGATACCGGCATTGCCCCATCCTTCCCATTGCTGGGGAGCAATCACTTCGTAATCCAGCGGACCAGTGGGAAACGAGGGAGCGCCGCTGATGGAAAATCGTTTGATGCCGATCTCGCAGCCAAGGTTGGCTGTCCTCTGCTGAATATAAGCCAGGACCGCCCCACGGATCTCGGCGTCCCGCCCTGACAACGGTTGTTGAGTCGTTTGAGCACTTGCCGCGGCCGACAACAGAAAAAAAGACACTATGACCATCGCAATGGTTCGAATCACTATACCTGCACCTACCTTCTCAGGTTATTGGCGGTCTGCAACATCTCATCAGCCGCCTGCACCGCCTTGGAGTTGATTTCATAGGCGCGCTGACCGACGATCATATTAACCATCTCTTCCGCCACGCTGACGTTGCTCATCTCCAACATCCCCTGGGAAACAGTACCCAATCCATTTTGTCCGGGCGTTCCGGTAGTTGCGTTTCCCGAAGAATCCGTGGGCTGGTAGACGTTCTTGCCCAAGCTGGAGAGGCCGGATGGATTGGAGAAGAGCGCCAGTTGGATCGTACCGATGGTTGTGGGAGTAGTCTGGCCGGACTGAGTCGCGGAAACCGTTCCGTCGCTGCCGATATTGATTTTTGTTGTATTGCTGGGAATGACAATTTCCGGCAGAAGCGGATTGCCATCAGGAGTTACAATGCGCCCCGTGCTGTCCTTCTTGAATGCGCCGGCCCGTGAATATGCGATGGTACCGTCCGGTTGCTGGATCTGAAAGAAACCATCGCCTTCAATGGCAAGGTCCAACTCGTTCCCTGTCTGGGTAAGATCGCCGGTGGTGAATATTTTGGAGACCGAAGCAAGACGAGTTCCAAGACCGATCTGGATACCGTTGGGAACCTGTGTGGAGTTGGTGGAAGGCGCCCCGCTCGACTTCAGGTTCTGGTAAACAAGATCCTGAAAATCGGCCCTGCTCCTTTTGAATCCGGTGGTATTGACATTGGCCAGGTTGTTCGCAACGACGTCAATATTCTTTTGCTGCGCCTGCATGCCCGATGCTGCCGTCCAAAGTGCGCGTATCATATGTCAGCTCCTTTTTCTGCTTGTGCTGTTTTTGTTATTGGATATTCCGACTTACAACTTGCCCAGTTCATTGGCCGCCTTGCCGGTCATGTCGTCAAACCCTTTGATGACGCGCTGGCAAGCATCGAAATAACGGCTTGTTTCAATCATCCGCACCATCTCGGTGATGGTTTCCACATTGGAACCCTCCAGGTGTCCCTGATTGATGCTACCGGTGGCAGCCTGAGGCGTCACCTGCTGATTCGCGGGAAGAAACTGGGCGCTGGAGAGCTTCGTCAAGTTGTACGGTTTGGGAAAATCCACAATACTGATGGTTCCGGATGGCGTGCCGTCAATCGTCACCACGCCTTTGGCATCGATCTCCACCTGACCGCCCTGGACGCGAATGGCGCCGCCTTGACCCATGACCGGATACCCGTCAGAGGTGACCAGGGTTCCGTCAGCAGCCAGGCGGAAATTTCCCTGGCGTGTATAAGCCTGCCCCTGGGGTGTCTGAATAACAAAGAACCCATCTCCGTCAATAGCCAGATCCAAGGGGTTGCCGGTCTGGACAACAGAACCTTCCCCGTAGTCGATATACACATTTTCCTTCTGAAGAATCGGATCAGCCGTAGAGGACTGGGGAACAGCGGGCGGATTGACAGCACCGGCCAGCATGCTCTCGAAAAGCATTTTGTCTTTCTTATACCCGGGCGTATTGACATTGGCCAGATTGTTGCTGATGGTGTCCATCCGCTTCATGGCCGCAATGCTCCCCGACAAGGCTGAATACAAGCCGCTGTTCATTTCTAGTCTCCTTAGTTTCTGTGCAGCTTCAATTTAATTCTCAACCTTGCCATGGCCTGGCTGAGAATCTGGGAAATACGCGACTCGGTCAGCCCCAGAACCTCGCCGATTTCCTTCAAGTTAAGATCCTCGTTGTAATAGAGAGTCACCACCAGACGATCCTTTTCCGGAAGGGTCTCGACGGCCTGTCCCAACGCCTCGGTCAGCTGCATCATGATTACCTGCTGCTGAGGGCTTTTGGCATTGCTCTCACACAACACGTCCGCCAGACAGAGCGTATTCCCCTCATTATCATCCCAACTATCATCCAGGCTGATAAAGGAAATCACATGCACATCGTCAAGCAAGCCGTAATACTCGTCAAGATCGATACCCAACGATTCGGCCACCTCCTCGCTGGTCGGATTGCGCCCCAGCTGATGCTCCAGACTCAGCATCTGACGCGTCAGTTTTTTGTACTTGTCGCGCATGGTACGGCTCAGCACGTCATGTGAACGGAGCTCATCTATGATCGTTCCCCTGATATGCTGCTCGGCAAAGGTCTTGAACATCACCCCCCGGCCCGGATCGAAACGATCAGCCGCATTTATCAGGCCAACCGTGGCAGCACTCATCAGGTCCTGCTGATCAAGATGGGGAGGCAGTTGGGAAGCTATCCTCCCGACCAGAAACCGGACCATCGGCATATGCTTCAGAATCAACTCGTCGCGGGCAGCCGGACAGTTTTCTCTTTCATCGTATATTTCCCTCGCCAAGTTCATAAATCAACCACCAGCATTGTCAAAAGCTCGCCTGAAGAAAAACTGGATATTTCCTTTTAGACGTTTCTGACGCGTATTTTCGATAACCCGCCTGGCCAGCGTGGCAAAACAATTTGCCGCCTCCGACTCGGGAAAAAGATCTGAAACAGCTCTCTGCCTTTTGACCGCCTCGACAACTTTTTCATCCTTGATCACGCATCCCAGATAATCCAGGGAGATGTCCAGATAACGCCCTGCGACATTGGCAAGCTTGCGAAAAACTTCCAGAGCATCCTCGCTGTCCTTGGCCATATTGACCAGCACCTTGAAATGATGCTCGGAGTAGCGTGTGGCCAACAACTTGATCAAGGCATAGACATCGGTGATGGAGGTCGGTTCCGGCGTAACCACGACAATGATCTCCTGGGCCGCCACGGAAAAATAGGTCACGTTCTCGGAAATGCCGGCTTCTGTATCGACAATCATAATGTCGAATTTTTCTTCCAGCATATCCAGTTCGTCCAGCAGCTTGAGCTTTTCATGCTGTCCAAGACTGGTGAACTCCTGGACACCGGAACCGGCAGGAATAATCTTGATGCCGGCCGGTCCATCCACAATGATTTCCAAAAGGCTCTTCTCGCCATTCAGCACGTTGTTCATGTTATAGGCTGGGGAGAGGCCTAAGAGCACATCCAGGTTTCCCAGGCCAAGGTCCGCATCCAGAACCAGCACCTTTTTGCCTTGGCTCGACAATGCAATCGCCAGATTGGAGACAACATTGCTTTTTCCCACGCCACCCTTTCCGCTGGTTACCGCGATAACGCGAATACCCTTCTGCTCGGAAACCGTTCCCTGCTGTTGGGAATCAAGCGGCTGGTTTTTACCGGCAGATCGGGCCATCTCCCGCAGCGTTTCCGCCTGATCGCCCATGTGGGTGGCATCACTCATTTGTCGCCCCTCTCAGGATCATGTCAGCCAGCTTGGCAGGGGTAGCCTCCTCGATATCCTCGGGTACCCGTTGTCCCGTCGTAAAGTAAGCAATCTGCAAATTGTCCTTCATCAGCAAATTGATCATGTTGCCAAAACTCTCGCTTTCATCGATTTTGGTGAATACGATTTTACTGATTTGAAAAATGCTGAACTGCTTAAGAATCTCTGCCAGCTCCCGATCTTTGGTAGTGGCTGACAAACAGAGATAAACTTCCAGCGCAATCTTGTCCGCGAGATAATTTTTCATCTCGGTCAATTTTTCCTTGTCCTTGTGACTGCGGCCAGCCGTGTCGATCAGGATCAGATCGCAGTCGGAGTGCTTCTCCACCGCCTTTTCCAGCTCCTTGGGGGTGGAAGCCACTTCAAGCGGAATGCTCATGATGCGGGAATATGTTTTAAGCTGTTCAACAGCCCCCACCCTGAAAATATCCATGGTAATCAATGCCACTTTGTTGCCGCGATTAAGGGCATACATGGCTGCAAGTTTGGCGGTGGTAGTGGTCTTGCCGACTCCAGTCGGTCCCACCAGGGCGATAATTCGCGGCAAGTTTTTGCGCATTTTGAGAGTGCCGGCAAATTTGATCAGTCGGCCAAAGGTTTCGCTTAAACGACTTTTGATCGTCTGGTTGTCCCCTTCCACCGGCAATGTATTGAGCGTATCAAGGATTGTTCTGATCAACTCGGTGGATATCCCGCTGCGAATCAATTCCTGGGCCAACGGGGAATCTTCCGGAAGAATCTGTGCTCCGGTCAGACCTCCGGTTGTTGGCTCATTTCCGGCAGTCGGCCATTTGACGGTCTGGACGCCCCCATCCTGACTCTTTACCAGAGTATTGAGCAGCAGTTTTTTGATCTCTTCCAGTTCTCCCCGCGGGATGTTTTTGAGATTTATCCCCATCTCCTGGGAATCCGTTTGAAGAGCATCGTCCTCGGACGGTTCTTCCTTACGTGTCTCTTCGCGGCGAGAAAGTCCTTCAACTTTCTCGCGCAATTCTCTCAGTTCACGAGCCAGAGGGGCTAGCATGGAGTTTTCAAGATCCTCCTTGGCTGTACGCTGCCGTTCCGGTTGCTCGCGATAGGCGGCAGCCACTATCGGAGATACGGGCGGAGCCTGTTTACGGGCAGGATCGATGGC
>WSSedB1CaDRAFT_10000181_pt1 | contig 30697 bp, 30 predicted proteins | sample WetSurSB1Cattail_FD_9460 | JGI IMG/M metagenome (IMG submission 9460)
TAGCCTTACGTATCGTGTAAACTTATTTAGTATTTTAGTAATTAACTAAGTAAACATTTTCAGCCTACTAACCGCAGTTATGTAAACACTTTTAAGTAAAAGACATTATTATAGCCTTTCTTGTAACCCATAACTACGAGTTGTCTGCTTCACTTAAACGAGTTCACCATCCCATAACTACGAGGTGAACAACTTGTAACTATGGGGTGTATGAAACGCTATTGAGAGTTTTTGATTTTTCAATGTAATGCATAAAACAAAGCTTAAGCCGATTGATGCGACTAAAAAATATAAAAAGTCCCGAATGGACATTTAACCATTCGGGACTTTTCATTTCAAATTCAAACAAGTCAAGCTTGTTTTAGAGAATATCTTATTTTTTCTGCCAAAATTGCACTTCAGTGATGTTACCAAAAACATTCACACTACCCTTTCTCGGCATTTTCAGAATACGAAGTTCATCCTTATGCTCAATCAAGAAACGGGCAAGTTGCGCATGCACCTTTTGAAAAGCTTTGTCTCCTTTATGTTCACAGAGCATATTAATATATTCTTCTTCGTGATGGTAAGCGTACCCTTCAATAAACTCATGAGAAGAAAAATAATCTTCCAGCTCTTCAATAATAGCTAATACTTCATCAATAGTCAATTTCATAATTAATAAATTTAGGCGTTAATCTTTTATCAAAAATAACTTATCATTCATATCTGCGCTTATCGTTTCACTCTCACCGTAAGCATCACACCGGTATTATTCCCCAACATATCTCCCCGATCTGTTGCTGCTGAAACTACAAAGCTCCATCCCGATAATTTGTGTGGACTGAATGTAAGCTCAAATAGTGTGGAAGTATCTGTTATCACAATATCATTACCGCTCTCTCCCTTATACGGAGAACTATATGTTCCCCAATTGCGTGTATATGAAAGCAAAACCCGATATGACAACTCATTCGTTGGATTGCCGGATATTCCTATATGACGTGCCGTCATCCGATTGCTATGGAAACTCAATGAATGATCTTTATTATATATCGGTGACATAAACAGAGGATTACCTATTGCCATTCCATAATGACTCCAACTTTGATAAAAACTATTATTATAGTAATTATCATTGCAATAAGTCGGAATATAGTCATTGCCATTTTCATCTTTCTTATGAAAGAAGCCTGATTGATCCATACTGCCGAGATATTCTGCGACCAAACCACTGATCAAATTATTCTTAGGGAATGTAATTTCCAATCCTACCAGGCCATCTCTCCATTTATGCTTCATTGTCAATGTAAGCATTGATTTATCTTCAAAGTAATGTTCATAATAAGGACGTATTGTCCAATCCTTTATCTTATAGCTTAATGACAAATGATAATTACCTAGCATATTTCCTTCAATATTTTCTTGATCACTCTCAGTTGCACCACTCCCACCATGCATCGGTACCAATACTTTTAAGTAATCTTTCAATCTTTCCGGCATGCTAAACTTTGTGCCATCACTATAATAACGAGTTCCACCAAATTGACATTCCATTTGCAATCCACATTCAAAACGCAAGGGCAACACTTCCGGTTTTTCAACCTTCAAAAACAAAGCCTTTGAATGATAAAGTACTCCGGATGTTCTATTCCCTTTCGCACCCACAAAACTCTTCTGCCAATTACCATCAGTAAACCAGCCATAAGCCAAGTGCCCTCTCACACCCAACCAACCATTTGTATAAGGCACTGTTATATACTCCGGCAATTCTACTCTAATTTGAGGAATCGGACGAGCATTACCTGAGAAAGATAATCCACCGCTCGAAAGCTGTTGATTAACCAGTTCGCCATAACGTTCTTTGCTACCCATGCTCAATTGCAATCCGTGGTATCGTAGATCCACATACGCCTGCTGTACAATTACATCCGATGTAAAATTATATGCACCGGCTAACTCCAATCCATAGCCATAGGCAAAATTTGTTGCCAACATCGGTTTAAATATACCGGCAGCAACATATCCATTATCTTTGTTTATTGACGATAGTCCTTGTTTATTGGCGTTTAACCAAAGCGGGGAATGTTGACCGGATCCAACAGTCACGCCGCCTTCTATTTTATATTTTACTCCATTGAGCAATGAAGTGCTATCTTCACCAATTGCTTGACTAGATTGTGCATATGATGATGTTGCCATCATCAGGAATAAAATAACGAAAAAATATTTCATAGAGTTATTTGTTTTTGGATAAGATACTCTTCATGTAAATGATAGTATTTTCTTATTATTAAAAAATACAATAACATTAACAGGGCTAAAACAACAATTGCATACAACCACCCATTTACAGGTGAATAGATTATGCCCAATGACACTATTAACTGAATTCCCATATAAATAAGCGAAACAACCACATGTGGTATTTTTAATTCATTTGCAAGAAGCTGATATACATGTTTTCTATGTGCCTCAAAAATATTTTCATGTAACATCAAACGATGACAAATCGTTAGTAATGTATCCACTCCATAAACGGCTAAAAACAATAAATACGAGTAGTTGCCTGTAGATAATATTAGTTTACCAAGAATAAACAGAATTATAAAAGCAATACTTACTGAACCCACATCCCCCGCAAAGCATTTTGCCCGTTTCCGAAAATTGAAAAAACAAAATACAATTAGACTGAGCACGCACGTAATCAATAAGTTGCTATCAATAAATAAGGTCTGTTGATTAATCAAAAACAGTGAAAACAATATCACTAATGAATATCCACCTGTTATCCCATTAATGCCATCCATGAAATTATAAGCATTAATAATGCCTGTACACAAAATAAGAGCAGGAATAATATACCAAAAAAATTCTTTATTTAGGATATTCCATTGATAAAACATCAGGAACATTGCCAAAAAATGAACAGCAATTCTAGATCTATTCGAAACAGAATGAACATCATCAATAAAACTAATAACACTAATCAGGGTCAACCCTACTAAAAACCAACCATACTGTACCCCGAAAAACGCACTGTATAGCAATATGCCTAAATAAAAAATCACACCGCCACCCCGTAAAGTGATGTGCGTATGTGAACTTCGCAAATTAGGCTTATCGATTATATTAAAATGATCTGCTAGATGGAAATAAAATAGCTCAAGTACTATGAGCAAAATAAAAATGCACAAATAACTTAACATACTAAGACATATCTATTATACTTACTATTTACCAAATGATTTAATTGTCTTTATCAGTCCGTCTTTTGCTGATACCGGCATCTTTTTTATACTCAAAGATTTTTTTATTTTCGTATTACTCACTACATAATTTTCTGTTAATTTACGAAGACGTTCAGAATTCAGAGGTAAATGTAAGCAAGTTCCTATTTTTGCTATGACATTAATAACATGTTTATTGACATTCCAAATATGTGGCTCATACCCTAGTGCTTCACACATTATATTAATCAATTCATTGGTAGATAATGCTTCATCATCTCCCATATGATAAATGCCACTTGGTACATCTTGAGTAAGTAATCCATTTATTACATAACAAAGATTATCAATTGAAGTAAACGAACGTTTATTTTCAAATGCACCTAGTGGCCATGGTATTCCTTTCTTTACCACATGATACAATAAATTTAAATTCCCTTTATTTCCAGGACCATGTATCATACAAGGACGAATAATATATACAGACTTATCGGTTGGCTTACTTTGAATATATTTTTCCGCTGCAATCTTACTTTCTCCGTAAGGACCTATTGGTGCTGGTATAATATCTTCAGTCAGAAAATCTCCCACTACAGAATTAGCTGCAGCTTTCACAGAGGAAAAAAATATAAATTTCTTAGCTGAAGATTTCAAGAAATAATCATATATATTCTGCGTAAGTCCAGTATTAATATCAAAATACAACTGCGATTTTGATTTATTCTTTGTATCATGTGCTTTACCTGCTAAATGAATAATTGCATCAATATCAGGAAGAGTTCCTTCATTTAAGTCTTTCCAAGAAAAAGTCTGAATCACTCCATCTTTAGATGGTGAAACTATATCTAATCCATAGATGGTTTTATTATCTTTTAAAGAACAAACGAGATTTGTACCAACAAAGCCATGGACGCCGGTGATAAGCACATTCATATATCAATATAATTTTTCAATTTCTTTCCATATCTCTATATTATCAAAATTGGTTACAACCCAATTCCGTGCTTTTCTTCCCATAGAGACCTCATTATTACCGATTTTGATATAATTTATTTTTTGGACAAGATCTGTTGCATTATTATCTACAAATATCCCAGTTACATTATCAAGAATTGAATCACAACATCCTGTCACTTTTGTTGTAATCACAGGTTTTCCCATCGATTGTGCTTCTAAAACTCCTGTAGGAAATCCTTCGCGATATGACATAAGAACATATACATTCATCATTGCATAGAAATATTCTTGATCTTCATTAATAAAATCGGTCCATACAATCTGTGGATCATTTTTTATTTTCTCTTGTACTTGTATAGGTAACGCATCTCTTTCTTCAAACATACCGACTAACAGTAATTTATAACTTTTATCTCGTACTTTAAGAATATCAAATGCTTTAACTAGTTCAATAATGCCTTTATCCTTAACCAATCGACCAGTATAACCAATGACCCAATCACTTTCACAAATCCCCCACTTTTGCATCAGAATTTGCAATTTCCCTTCGTTTATAATCTGAGGATTAAATTTGTTTTGTGTATCTATTCCAGAGCAAGTCCCTTTTCCTAATACAATCTGTTTGTTTAAGGCAGCAAGCCTATCTCTAATACTCAACTTCAATACAGAAGGACTAACACAAACAATTTTAGTAGCACATAAAGAGGCTAGCCGATCAACATTCATAAGAATAAAACGCTTTATTCCATGACTAGTTTCATAAACCAACCCATGTCTAAAATAAATTCGATTAGGAACTCTCATGATAAAACCTGAAATCATTGCAAGCAGTCCTCCCTTAGGAGTATGCCCAACAACTATTCCAATTTCTTTTTTCTTGATAAATTTACATATTCTGTACACTGAAATTATATCTTGTCTTATAGAAAGACTTCTATTGATTGATGTTTCAACATAGTTGAAGCCTTGTTTATTAGCATAGTCGCATAAATACTTACTATTACTACAAATAACATGCATTTTATATCCCCTATCAGAAAAATATTTAAATTGTCCACCAATAAAATAAGGAAGTACAAAATAAATATTTACCACATGCAAAATATTATTAGAACAATATATCATATAATCATTTATATAAATCTTAAAAAATCTACTTTTGACAATAATTCTTTTAAACGCCTTCCTCCAATTATCAACAGCATCTTTCTTGCCCATTTATGCCAAGGAGACACCCATGAAGCAGCATAATGATGAATTGTCCGTGTATTTTTTGATAAATATAATTTACCATCAATAATGGATATTGGACAAAAATAATCACTTGAATATATAAATATATCAAAAAAAAATTGAGGTTCATCAATTTTTTTAAATCCATATTTCTTGAGCAAATCAGTCGTATACTCCACAACAGTTTTTTTATTTAGGCTACCATCATTATTTTTAAAATGAAGTAATTTATAACTAGATATAACTTCCATTAAGAAAAAGTGATTTTTAACAAATCCTATTCCTAAACCAGGAGCCACACCATTCGACCCATTTTCAATTCCCATAAAAGATCCCTTAGCAATTATGTCGTCAATTGGCTTTATCATTTCTACATCAGTATCAAAATATATACCTCCTTCGTGGTATAAAATCCAAAATCGTGCATAATCACTTACAAAAGCATATTTTTTTGAAGCATATGCCTCAGCCGTATATGGAATGGCTTTTACATCAAAATTATTCTCATTCCATTCTTTTATTTTATAATCTGGGAGGAATTTTCTCCATGATACAATACATTTTTTTGCCGATTCAGGCAACATTCGTCCACCAAACCAGCAGTAATGAATAACCTTAGGAATCATAATTTTTGAAAAATTAAATTTTAATATCTAAAAGGTGATAAATAAATGATATTGGGTAAAATACTATTGAACTAAATCCAATTCTTCGAATTTTGTCGACAATGTGTTCTTCAGAACCAAAAGCAAAACGCCAAAAATTAATAGAGGATTTTACCTTTTGATTAAAAGGAATTCTCATTTTAGACAATTCAGAATAATAAATCATAGAAGCACGTGGATTGCTTAAGCGCAATTGCACAATTTTTGCACTTAGCCCATCAGAGAGATAATTGCATATATATATATTCTCATGAAAGTAACGAAACTTATACTCTTTGGATATTCGATTCCAAATCAATGCCTCCGGGCAAAATGTCTCTTCACAAATTTCAGGAAAAGGATATAGTTTTAGTATATCAGTCTTCATAACTTCAGCCATATCACCTTTAATTTTATATTTAAACCTAAAATCTAAAGGACTTACATCCAAAATACTGAATTGGCATTCACCACCAATTCTAATTCCTTCAGGAGAGCATCGCACACCACAAACACCACAAAAATTTTCTTTAACTCGAATAGCATTATAATGGAAAACTATACGTTCAATAGCATTGTTTGTCAACCAATCATCACTATCAACTATAAAAAATAATTCACCATTTGCTTCTCTAACACCTCTATTTATAGCTCGGTGTTTCCCACCATGACCGAGTCTAATATATGTTATTTGTAAATTATTCTCTTTATAGAATTTACGCATAAGAGAACATGTTTCATCTGTACTTCCGTCATCAACGACCAACCACTCAAAATTATAAAATGTCTGCTTTTTGAGACTATCGTATAATTTTTCTAAAGTATAAGCACGATTATAGGTGGGAGTAAAAACTGTTATAAGGGGCATCATATAATTTATCAATTAAATAGATTAACATTCTCAATAAAAATCCAACTTTTGTATGGTAGCATTCCACCATTATCGAATAATAATATAAACCTAAAATATCCCCAAGCACATAGCAACACTGTAAAAAATATTACATATACTTTTGAATAAATCTTTGATTTTTCATAAATTGAATACAAAATAATTGCATAAAAGATTACAAAATAATCCTTTTCTCTGGTCAAAATTCCATACCCTCTAAAAATAGTAAATATAGGCAATAAACATAAAAAGAACTTAGCTACTAACTTCATATCATCAGTTACTAACACTTTATTATAATTAGCATAAACAAGAAACATTACTAGAAAATACTCTAAAGAATGAAATAAGTCAATACCAATTAAATCATCATTATTTAATAACATGGTAGCTTTACTTACAAATGTTTCATCATTTGCATATGATAATAAGAAATCTAATGAATTCAAAAAAGGTATATTCATGAAACTGATTGCAATCGTAGGTATAAAGATTACATTGAGCAACAACATTCTCCTCTTTGTTAAATGTAAATTACCAATAAAGTATAAGAAAAACATTATAAAAGCTCCTCTATGTATAGACACAGCTAAAATCGATAGCATGTAATATTTAAGACATTGACGTTCCCTAAGATATTTAATTGAACAAAAAAATATTGCAATCGTTAACGATTGCCTCATAGCAATAAATGTTTCATAGAAAAATAACTTATACAAAAAAAGTAACAACAAAAAATTGAAATTACTAATATATCTTTTTAATCCACAATACATACATAAATAAAAAATAAATGAATTCAAAAATGTAAATCCATAAAATGTTAATCCTAATGATTTCGACAATGAATTAAAAAACAAAAAACCTTTTTCCCAACCATAAGTCTGGTACTTGATATCAATATCACTATAATCAATAATAAATGTTTTTATATCAGGAATTTGATTATAGACATCACAATACAACGCGTAATCACTTCCGCCCAAATTATATCTAGTTCCAGAGATAATACATAAAAACAAAAGAACTAGAAGTTCAATTGCATTTTTCTTGTCTAAATTTTCATTAATAAAGAACGAAAAAACACAAATAACAAAAATAAATACGTATAAAATCACCTAATATCTATATATTTAATATATAATAATCTACTTAACAACAGGTTTTATAAATTCACAAACTCACTGCAACCAGCTTTTTTAAAGATTAGTTGATGAGGGTAATTTTGAAAATATTTTATATCCGTAGGAATAGGATACTCTAATTCAAATCCATCTAAAAATTTCTGATTAAGTAATGCACATGAAAGTCCTAATGATTCATTGTTATGAATATTCTGCACCATATTTATCGGAAAACTCAGTAAAAAAGTGTCACTATAAGATGCTCCAGTAGAAAATAACTTACATCTATTAACATAACCACAAACAGTACTTTCTAAACTACTAGGATTACAAAAGATTATTTTCCGCAAAATATTTCTTATAATATTTACATCATATATATGGCCATCAACAGAAAAAGGATACCCCCAATTAGTATAAAAAGAATTATCATAAAAATTCCACATTAACATATTATTACTACGCTTCAAATTCAATGGAGGATTATTCATATTGCTACCCAACCGCAAGGAAAATTGATTTTGAGAAGGATTACAATCTAAAAAATTTAAAACGTCAACCTCTAAATTAACATTAGTTATAAATATAGAATCATCTGTCAGAAACAAAACATGAGAACAGCCACTCTGATTTATGATATTATTCAACAAAAATCTAAAATCTGATTTTGGGTTCCTTAAATAACTATGTAAAATTAATTGAAATATATTGTAAGGTAATAGGAATTCCTTATATGAATATGACAAACATTTAGAAGTTTCTTTTATAAATGAAAAATCTACATACTTAGCCTTCAGCAAATCATATCCTTTTTCAAAATTGTCACCTAAACAATTATAAATTATTGAAACTTTTATTTGAGGATATTTCCAATACAACTGAATACTTTTTAATAAAGAATTCAATTGCATTGGTCTATTATATGAAAATACAATTATATGAAACATTTCAAACTATTTATTATACAGAAAAACACTTGATCTAAAAGTTATAAATCCCAAAATATATGAAAACAGTAAGATTACTATTTTATAGAACAACATTAAATGATAAAAATTTTGAACTATTAATATGGAAATAATTATCCATATTAATAAAATACAAGGTGAAAAAATTATATTTTTTGGAATAAGTTTTTTTTTATACAGAATAGGAAATAATAAAATTGTGCTAATTATATAAGCTATAGTATAACTTATACTCAATCCGACCGACCCAAAGCATCTAAAATAATAAAACCCTCCTAGCAATGATACCCCAAAGATCAAATTGTCTAAAGCACCAAGCCACATTAAATTATGAACAGATAAAATTCTCAAAAAACCTTGTTTATACATTGTCCATAATGTATAAACTAGAATAAAAATAAATGTCCATTTAAATTTATTACTACTATAATCCTTCCCAAAAAATAAAGTTCCAATTTCTGGAAATACAAGAAATGGGGCAATAATAAAAAAACCGATCGCCCATGGAGCAATAACATTAAAACGATTAAAGGTTGAATTCATCGAATCTTTTTTATTTTTAGACATAATTGTTAAAAAAGGTGCATCTAACATCGAAGTCAATAATACAAAAACTGTATTAAATGTCAAAGCAGCCGAAAACATTCCCATTTCTTGAAATCCATGAGGAATATTAACTAACATAACATCTGAAAACCATTTCAATGGTGTAACGACTAAACCTCCCAAAAAAGCTGGGATACTATACGTCAATATGATTTTTTTTTCTTTCCAAGCTTCATGGTAATTAATAGTTATGTTTTTTTCGTGAATTTTTCTATTTATTGCAATATGAGAAAAAAAACATATTACTATATTATAAAAAGCAAAAGCAAAAACACTGCCATGAACCCCTCCATAATAAGCTCCAATGATAAAAATAGGGAACGAAAATAAAGCTTGATAGATATTTATACTTGCTAAACTTCTAAATGCTTGAAGTCCTTGCAAGACCCCAATTTGGGCTCCATTCAAAGAATTAAAAAATAAAATAATTGATGCCATCTGTAGATCAAGCAATAGATTAGGAGCATTCAACATATTCATTGCAATCCAAGGTGAAATTATAAATGTAATCAATCCAATTATTATTCCAGCAACCAGCCCAAAAGATAATGTAAGACCTATAATCCTCTCAACTTTTAGTCTATCTAACAGAATAAATTCAGAAACAAATTTTGAAGCTGTTGCTCCCAAACCAAGCCCAGCAAAAGTTGCAAACATAACAATTGTATTACGAATAATTCCAAAATAGCCATAACCTTCCTTTCCTAAAATTCTTCCTACGAAAACCCATGCTATAAACAATAAGCCTTTAGAGAAGATAGATCCACCAAGTGACCAAAATGATCCAATAAATAATTCTTTAGCCTTTTGGGATTTTATTCTATCTATAATTTGATCTATATAAATCATCTATATTTATTTAGGAAAAATATCATATAAAAATTAGCACTCACTAAAAATATGCTATTTATGAAAATTATAAGAGATGTACCCCTCAATACTAGCTTCTCAGAATATTTAGCAAACATTTATTTGAATATATTAACAGCATATAGACTCCCTAAATTACTAGTTTTTAATTCAACAAACAAATGTACCAATGATACAGATATTTACTTTGCAAAAATTTCATTCTTGTCCAATGCTTCAAATTTTGAATTCTTTGAAATAAATTCAGGAACCATACCCTTCATTAACTTCACTGTATCCATCACTTGAACATTACGTGATAAATTTTCAAATTTGTCGTAAGTTTCTAGTATGTCAAAATAATCATATTCCCGAACTTTAGCAATCAGGATCTTTTTATGATCAGTAGGGATAGTATTTTCTTTATCACTTAAGACTTCTTCATAAAGCTTCTCACCCGGTCGCAGGCCTGTAAACTCTATCTTAATATCTTCATTGGGAGTATAGCCTGCCAATTCAATCATACGAGTAGCCAAGTCCACAATTTTAACAGGTTTACCCATTTCAAATACAAAAATTTCATTTCCTTGCCCCATTATCGCTGCTTCCATCACCAAACGACATGCCTCAGGAATGGTCATGAAAAAACGAATAATATCCGGATGAGTGACTGTAACCGGACCACCATTTTCTATTTGCTCTCGGAAACGTGGAATAACGGATCCATTACTGCCCAAGACATTACCAAAACGAGTGGTTATAAATTTTGTTGTCCCTTTTATCTTCCCTTCACGAATGGCACATCCCAAGCTCTGCACATAGATCTCTGCTAAACGTTTGGATGCCCCCATCACATTAGTAGGGTTCACAGCTTTATCTGTAGAAATCATGATCATTTTTTCTGCACCGTATTGCAATGCCGTATCTGCCACTTGGCGAGTGCCGATCACATTTGCCAATACTGCTTCACAAGGATTTTCTTCCATCAAAGGTACATGTTTGTAAGCTGCAGCATGGAAAATAACTTGAGGTCTAAACTTTTCAAAGACCATCTGCACTCGTTGAATGACACGTACGTCACCAATAACAGGTACAAAATCTAACTCGGGAAATTTCTTTTCAAACTCTAAACGAACATTATGCAAGGGCGTTTCGGCTGAATCAAACAAGATTAGTTTCTTTACATTCATTTTGGCCAATTGTCTGCACAATTCGCTACCGATACTGCCAGCCGCCCCCGTGACAAGCACAACTTTATTATTAAACTCGGATGCAACTTCATCCATATTGATACGGATTTCATCACGTCCCAGCAGATCTTCAATACGAACTTCGGGTAATTTGCGGTAAGAAATTTTACCGTCTTTCAATTCATCAACCGACGGAAGCATCAACATACGCACTTTCAATCGTTCGCAATAACGAACCAATCTATCTTGCTCATTCTCCACATCCATTTTGTTAATAAACAAAACATATCTGATATTCTTATCATTAACCAACCCATGGAATTCATCAAAATCAGTGGCAGAGTAAACTTTATACCCTCCTATACGCATAGTACTTCTATCACCTACTCTCAAATATCCTTCCACTTGATATAGGCTTCGCTTGTCAAACAATGGAGCTAACATCCCGGTTGTTCCCCTATCACCTATAAATATAAGCAAACGATCACAACTGGAATTAACATTATTGACAATTAAATGATAGAATGTGATTAATAAAACACGGGAGGAGACTAAGAGGAAGAAGGTAAAAATAAAATCAATCAAGACCTCAACAACACATGCACGCATAGATATTTCCTTCAAAAAAAGCGCAATGATAGGAAACATAAATGCAATTTTCATAAATGAGGCTATCGCCAAGCGTCCAGCTTCAGACATACTTGAATGCCTGATTATTCCTTTATAGGTTCCACAGATAAAAAAGCTGAATCCACTACATACAAAGGAAAAGAAAAGGAATGATATATTGGTGTAAAGCGAGAATGGAGTTTGCCTGAGGAAGCTAATAAATAGCAATACCAATAAAGTAGAAAGGATTGTGAGAAAAAGATCACAACAAAAAACGACCCACTTATTGACAAATTTTGATCGGATCAAGACCCTTAACATAACATGCTTATTCATGAAAATAATGATTAGATTTTAAACCTTTTATCAAGCGAAGAAGTAAGAACCTACAAAGAGTTAATTGCTCTTTGGCTAAAAGTAGTCATAACGAAATGCTTAGTTTGGAAATCAAAAATGAAAATATAAAACTACACACAGCTACTAATTACAAGCAAAAGTTCTTGTTAGTTGCTTCCAAAAGGAAGTACAAATTAAAACGTTTCCTTCAAAAAAATCGCTTAATAAATAATTCTTTAATACAGCTTCGCCTCCATAAACCCTACACGTTTTTTTTCATTTATTTAGTAGAGCCCATGATATCACACAAGTTGTATAATGAAGCTGCCTAACTTTCAGTTGCTTACACAGCGAACCACCGGAAAGGCATGCATCTTTCATCTTTAAATGACGCAAAACTTCGCCGCAAAGATAAGATTTATTTCTATACGCTAAAAGCTTTTCTTCTATTTTTGAGCAAAAGAAGTTTAAGAATAGTGTTTATTAAAACATTTTTCCTTTCTTTTTGCTACTTTTATTTCCTTAAAATAAAAGGATTCTCAACTTTCCGTTTACTCTTCAAAATCGCTTATTCATCGACATTTCTAACTGAATAAACGGATATTTGATGCAAGTTTAAATCTTTCAGTATTCTTATAAAATAGGAATATCCGAAAGAGATTAATTTTTTATCATTCCCTCTTTTATGCCTTTTGGGCTCCTTACTTGTAAAGCTTGCCCCCTTTCACCACTCACCGACTGCAAATCAGTATGTTGAAAGGTTAAAGCAGCTTTTTGTATAGTTTCCAGTCATAATGGATAATAGTTTTCATTACGAATGGAAACTATTTTGCACTTAAATAGAAAATAAAACTATCCACGTTACGTCCGCTTTCACATTCTTATAATTCCACACAAGATCTACTTGATAGAACTTGCATTGTTTTATACCGATACATGCAAATAATCTCATTTTTGTTTTGTCGATAAAACAAAAAAGCACCATATCTGTTTCGCCGACGAAACAAAAACGACAAATAGCGGTTTACCACAAAAGATAAACAGAGAATATCACCTTGTGGATACACCTGACAATACATAAGATTTTTATTAACCATATAATTTATTCAATAATAATCACCCTTTTCAAAAAAATAATCTATATTTGCCATTATTTCGTGCCGATAATGTGATTATTTACACACTTTCGGCACATAAAGTGTGATTATATGAAATTATACAGAGAAGTCATCAATCATTTAAAGCTGTGGAAAGAAAACGAAATCCACAAACCCATCCTCCTCAAAGGGGCACGCCAAACCGGTAAAACATGGATCATGGAAGAGTTCGGAAAAGAATGTTTCGAATATATAGCCGAATTCAACTTCGATAAAATAGGAGAACTGGCAAATGTCTTTGAAAAGACCAAAGATGTATCCCGCATTCTAAAAGAGCTGTCACTATTTACCGAGGTACCTATTGAAGCGGGTAAAACACTCATCATCTTTGATGAGATTCAAGCCTGTGAAGGAGCCTTGAATAGTTTGAAATATTTTTGCGAAGATGCACCACAATACCATGTCATTGCTGCAGGTTCACTACTAGGTGTAGCTATTCGCCGAAAAAAAATGACAGTTCCGGTGGGTAAAATTGAAATACTTAAAATGACCCCAATTACATTTCAGGAGTTTCTAATGGCTGCCGACAAACGCACCTACGATTATGTGAATGAAATACATAGCCTTGCCCCCCTACCCGAAATTATCCTCAACAAGCTAGAGCTTGAGTACAAAAGATACTTGGTATGTGGGGGTATGCCCGAGGTTGTGACTCTTCTGCTTGAAGGTAAAGGCATGCAGTCTGTTGAAGATGCCTTACAAAATATTCTAGACCTCTATACGCTTGACTTCTCAAAATATGCATCCCCACTTGACATTCCACGTATCAACATTTTATGGCGATCCTTACCTTCACAGCTGGCAAAAGAAAATCGAAAATTTATTTACAGAGTCATCAAAACAGGTGCACGTGCTAGAGAATACGAAGATGCACTACTTTGGTTGGAAGAAGCTGGACTAATCTATCGCATATTTAACATCTCCAAACCAGGATTACCGTTGAGTGCCTATCAAGATCTCTCTGCATTCAAAGTATATGCCTGCGATTGCGGTTTGCTAAGGCGATTGGCACAGCTCCCCCCCGAAGCCATTCTCACAGGCAATGTAAGTTTCACCGAATTTAAAGGTGCATTAACAGAGAATGCCATTTTGCAATCCATAGCATCACAAAACAACCCCACTCCCAACTATTGGAGCTCGGAGAACAAAGCTGAGGTTGACTTTGTAATACAACACGTTACAGACATTGTACCTATTGAAGTAAAAGCTGAAACACGTATCAGTGGCAAAAGCCTTTCCGTGTATACGGACAAATACAATCCCACTATACGCATTCGCTTTTCGATGAACAACTTAAAGGAAAATGGAGGATTGATCAGTTGCCCTATCCCTTTAGCTGATTGGATTAATAAATGGATTGAACTGGCAAAAGAAAAATGAAAGAGCCCCAAATGGGTATTGGGTATAAATATGAAGCCTTCACCATTTCATTACGCACCGATTGAAAATCAACACATTGAAAGGTGAAGGTTTCATTTTGTAAAGTTTCTTTTTAAGCTAAATGATCACCATCCTGCACTCTGAGTACAAAGCAAATTCGTTTGAATCTCTTTAGCCGGTATGGGGAAATAATCATATTTATTGGTTCCGTCAGATAACTTACCGGAAATATAATTTGCATACTTCGTTGCGTCGCAAGTCTTTAATGTTTCTTCTAAAAGTCCCCAACGACGAAGATCATAAAAACGCTCTCCTTCATCCCAAAATTCAACGGCACGTTGTTGCTCCAAATCAGCGAATATTCCATCCTTTGTCAAAGCTCCGCTGTAATCTTTCAAGTTAGCTCTTTCGCGAATTTTATTCAAATAATTGGCTGCGTCAGGATAATTACCTAAATTCATTTGAGCTTCTGCCAACATCAACATCACATCAGCATATCGTATGGCCCGTTCATTGATAAATGATTGATAAATGATTTACAAATATCCGGCTCGGATGTCTGAGTATCCCAATTTTGGTATTTGAGTATCCAATATTTACTCAAATTGGATTGATTCTTTGCAAACACCGTCTGAAATTTCTGAAGATAATACATACAACCCTCGTAATTCCAAGCTACTGAAGCTCGGGCCGATAATCTGTATTTCCATCTTTATCGGTTTCTTTTAAGAATGTATTCATCTGCTGTTGGGTGCAAGTGGCTTCATACCACCCTCCTACTTCAGGGGCTGCAAATTCTTTGGGCCGGGTGTTAGACTGTGTGGATTGGATATTTTCACCATCTCCCCAAATATCCGATCCTCCGATATCTTCTATTAAAAGCTCAAAGATACTTTCTTCGTTGTTCTCGCCTGCCTCATTGAAATTATTTTTATAATCGGATACCAATTTATATGTATAGGGAGATTTTGTCAATGGCAGCAATGCATCATAACATTTTTGCTACTCTTTTTCATATAAATAGATTTTACCCAATGCTGCCAAAGCAGCCCCCTTTGTCGGTTTCCCAACACTATTGGTGGTTGGAAGGATTTCTGCTGCTGAAGACAAATCTGTGACGGCTTGTTCCCATATATCGTGCTGACTTGATTTTGCTTGCTGGAATGTGGCTGCGGATTGGGATGCAACGGTCTTTAGAGGAGCATCTTTAAATTCTTTTCCTAACTGAAATAGGTAAAATCCACGAATAAACAGACATTCGCCCTTCGCTGATTTGATAAAGTCGGCCGACAAGATGCTTGATTTTTCCTGTAGCTTTTCAAGTATCGTGTTTGTGCGATACAATGCATTGTAAAACTGATTCCGTATTCATTTTCTATTTGCATGCAAATGACAGGTCCTCCATCTTTCCATTGTAACCCTTTTACCTGATTGAATATTGCTCCATACCAGGAACGTACTTCATTCAAGTAATTCTTATCATTTGTTCTTATCTTATAATTCTCTCGGGTGATCCAATCGGGGAAACCTCCGTTCCGAACTTCTCCATGACAGAACGGCCCCACTCTAAGTGCTACGGATAAGTTCAGCTCCTTGCACAATTCCACGAACTTCCTTAAGCTATGATTTCCTTTCCAATCGTACTGTCCTTTAATTTCTTCATGATGAATCCAAAACACATAAGTGGCTATGATGTTGATGCCACCCGCTTTCATTTTCAACAATTCACTTCTCCATTGTGTTTCCGGCACACGTGTATAATGTATCTCTCCCATAACCGGTATAATGCGTTTCCCATTGAATAAAAGGCTAAGAGAGTCTACCGTCCATGTTTCCCCTGATGGAGAAAGGGACGTTCCCATCTTGTAGGATGCATGGGATTGGGCTAACAGACAGGAATAGAACATGCAACTGATAATAAATGAGATTATTTTATTCATAACTCTACCTTTATGTGTGTTCATCATATATCTTTTAAAACGCCTTCTCTTTATTTCCTAAGCCAAGTTGTCCCAACGCGATCATATATTTGCAGTGGGTGACGTTGCGCAAATTCATATCATCCTCCCAAATTAACAGATCAGGCAGAGAGACTGCGAAATAGTCCATTTTGAACTTGTCATGAAGATGTTTCTCACCGTAATTAACCAACTTATGAAAACGACTGTCGGCTTCGGATTTTCTTCCTAATTCCAATAATGCCAGTCCTTGATAGAATATCTTATCCGGTTTCTGATCATTATAATAGATAGCAGCAGTCGGTTCGGACAGCCCGTCTTTTGCTTTTTCCCAATATTCGTTGGCTTTGTCTGTCAATCCGAGACCTTCGTAAGCGCAGCCTAAGTAATAATTGAAATAGACATCATTTGTTTCAACTTATTATTGCCGTTCATGCAAACCGAATCATATCTACCAACTGTATGAAATAATCAACCGACCAAATATCCATTTCCTGAGGATTCCTAATAAAAGGTCTTACATCAGCTTTTACCAAATCAATGTTGGTATGGGATATTTTCTCTTTGAGTAACACTTTAAAGCTTTCTTGCGACAATTCGCCGTCTTTCATCGAACCAAACTGATATGTCCGCTCACTTAGATGCTTAAAGTCTAATACAATATTATTACGAACATACCATTCAAAATCGTACCAGTCACGTCCCTTTACTCGATTTTTCCAATTACGAAACAATAATGCGTGCATCTTTCCAGCATACAAATCAGGCAACGTGTAGCAACGAGTCATGAATGAATAAGGTAATAGCAACAACTTGGGTTCTGTAGAGAAACCCAATGGAGGGTTTATGTCTACCTCTATTTTTATTTTTATGGCATGCTCCGTTGTAAACAGTAAATTATATATTGCGGTATCATCTTTCAAAAAAGCGGATTCAACATTGCTCTCATTTTTCTTTATCTTTCTATTGATAACAACATTTCTGCCTAGAGCCTTGAATTCACCGATGATAGATTCAAAATAGTTTTCAAGCATAAAACTTTCATCTGGTTGTAATAATGAGAAATCCATATCCTCTGAAAATCGCTGAACACCGTGAAATATGCGTAAACAAGTGCCACCATAAAATGCCGCTTTATCAAAAAATCCGCTTCGATACAATCCTGCAAGCGCAATCTGTTGCATCACTTCATGCAGAGCATTAGTATAGTCGTTGTTCGTTTGTATCTCGTAGCGAGACATCATTTGTTCAAATAGGTTCATAAACTTAGTAGATTATATAATTGCATCAATTCGTTTTTCTTTTTGTTACTACTAGTAGCACAGGCTTTGATTATTTCCAGATTAATATTTTGCAAAGATGATAGATCAACTCTCATATCTTCTTCCAGAAAAATCTGCATAGCTTTAACCGATTGTATTCTAATCCCCTTTGTCGCTATAATCATATCGCATAGTGCCTTTTCGGGAGTGGCTATTACAAATGCATATTTGTTATCTAGAATCTCTTGTCTCAGCCCTACAGAATAATAATCCGAAGTGATCTGAATATAATCAAAATTACCTAATGGGGTAACAATTTTTTTACTTCGCTTTATGGAAGCAGACTTTACGGTATAAACCCTCTCGGGAATTATTTTGTAAAAGGATAAGGCACTTTCAAAAGAGACATAAGATGGTCCATAAAGATGATTTGCTATTAATTCTGTGGATAACGGTTGCCCATGCACCTTTGGTGTGACTACAAATAGTCCTTTCTTTAGTCTCATCAGAGATCCAGACTCTTCCATGCGCATAATCTTATCTCTGGGTGATTTGTAGTCTCCCAAAACAGTAATCAATGTGCTGGATTCTATTGGTACTATGCTAAATTGCTTTAGAATATCCATACTAACTTTATTTATCGGTTGTAAATATAGCAATTTTTGCACAGATAATCGACTTTTTATCGACTATCAGTGCAAAAATTGCTATATCTAGTATTACCGGCAAATACCTGTTGGTAAAGAGGGCGTTTTTTTACTCCCCCCCTTGCTCATTAATGGCGTCTTGCTCTTCTTTCTTCAATCTGGCATGCTTTACATCTTCTCCTTCTGCAAAATAGATGGCGGCTTCGGCGATGTTTGTAGCATTATCGGCAATGCGTTCTACATTGTAGGCAATGCCGTTGATACCTAGAATATCATTGAGTTCTGATTCGCTAAGATGTTTGTCTCCGTAATCGGAACGTGTACGAACGCCAATGCTGCGATAAAGGTTGTCCACCACATCGTCGCTGTCAATGATGGCACGTGCCAAGGTATTATTCTCGTTATTGAACGCCTGAATGCTTTGTTCAATCATACTGGCGGATGTGGTTAGCAATTTAGTGAGATCGGGTGCATATCTGCGGCATATTTCTCCTTTTACATCCATTGTCATCAAGAAACGGGAGATATTGAGTACAAGATCACCCATGCGTTCAAGATAACCTGTCATATCATAGTTGGACATAATCTGGCGCAAATCTGTGGCACGCGGACTATAAAGTACAATGGCATTGATCACTTCGCGGCGTAACTTCACATCAAGACTGTCAAGAATGCGCTCGTTAGTATACAATTCTTGATGAACAGCATCAATATCCACTTCATCAATGGAACTGAAAAGTGTTTTCACAATGCCAACCTGTTTCATCACAAGAGAAGACATCACTTTGAAATCTTCGGTGACACGGCTGAAAAATTTGTCTCTAAGTACATTATCCATATTGATCTATATTTTAATTATCCGAATTGTCCGTTAAGATACTCTTCTGTTCGTTTGTCTTTGGGATTCGTAAACATGTATTTGGTTTTCTCATATTCGATAAGTTCACCCAGGTACATAAACATGGACATATCGGATATACGTGCAGCTTGTCCCATATTATGGGTAACTATCACGATTGAAAACTGATTTTTCAGTTCCAATAGAAGTTGCTCGATGCGATTGGTTGCAATCGGGTCTAGAGCCGATGTGGGCTCATCCATCAGTAAGACCTCCGGTTGAAGAGCAATTGCACGGGCGATGCAAAGACGTTGTTGCTGACCTCCCGAAAGGAATGTTCCTTTTTTATTGAGTACATCTTTCACTTCGTCCCACAACCCTACATTAGACAGGCATCTCTCCACAATTTCATTTTTTTCCTGTTTCTGCAAATGTATATTATTCAACTTATATCCTGCCAATACATTCTCGGAAATGCTCATCGTAGGGAACGGATTCGGACTTTGAAATACCATACCGGCTTTCATACGGACCTTCATCGGATTCATCTCCAGAATATTTTCATTTCCAAGAATGATCTCGCCTGAAATTTTAATATTCGGATATAACTCATGCAGACGGTTGATCGCACGCAACAACGTGCTCTTGCCGCAACCTGAAGGTCCCATAATGGCTGTGATGCGTTTTTCCTTGATAAGAGCATTCACATCATTAACCGCATTTTTTCCGGGTGTGTAACTTACTGAAACGTGTTTAAGTTGCAACACCGGGTTCTCTATTTTCTGATCTATTATATTCTCCATTTTTGTGCTACTTGTTTTGCTATTAAATTAAGCCCTAAAATCAATATCATTAAGAATAGTGACGAACTCCAAATCATATCGATCAGATTCGGGTCATTATAAAATTGCCATATCAACAGAGGTACGGCACTGGTGGGTTTCAACACATTCCAATTGACGGCAGTACAACCAAGAGCTGTCATCATCAAGGGTGCGGTTTCTCCCATCACTCTGGATACAGCCAACAGGATGCCTGTAAATAGTCCGCCGAATGCCGAAGGCAATAATACACGAAACATGACCGACCAATAAGGCGCCCCTAATGCCAAGGCGGCTTCTTTTAGACTTTCGGGCAACATTTTCAGTGTCTCTTCTGTGGAACGTACAATCAAAGGCAACATCATTATAACCATTGCTGTGGCTCCGGCCAATGCTGAATAAGCACCAAGGGGTTTTACAACCCATGCATAAGCGATGATTCCGATGACAATGGAAGGTGTTCCTTGCAATACGTCTGTCAGAAAACGAATCACCGAGGCGTAAATCCCTTTTTGTTTGTCTGCCAAATAGATTCCTGAAAAGATTCCTACGGGAATAGCAACTATGGCAGCCATCCCAACCATCAAAAAGGTACCTGTAATACCGTTGGCAACACCACCGGGGATGAGACTTCCACTGGCTTGCGCCATCATGGCATCCAATGTACTCGGCGCCGACTGGGTGAAAAAATGCCAGTTGATTTGTCGGTATCCTTTCCTTAGCAATTGCCAGAGAATGGCAATCAAAGGAATAACCGTGAGACTCGACAAGAAACAGATAATGCCGAAAAATATTTTGTCTTTTACGATTCTTATTTTTATTGTATCATTCATATCACACGGTAAATTTCTTCATTATCATTTTTCCAATAAAATTAATCACTGCCGTTATCAGGAACAACATCAAGCCCAAAGCTATGAGCGAACTTAGCTTTAATCCGTCAGCCTCACCAAACTGATTGGCAATAATACTTGCCATGGTGTTGCCCGTAGCAGTAAGCGACGTAGGCAAATCATTGGTGTTTCCTATCAACATGGTCACAGCCATAGTTTCACCCAATGCACGTCCCAAAGCCAATACATAACTGGCAAAGATGCCTGATCCGGAAGCCGGGAACATCACGGAACGAACGACCTCAAAATGAGTTGCTCCCAAACTATAGGCTCCTTCCTTCAATTGACGGGGTACCATACGAATAAACTCGGCACTTAAAGAAGCGGCATAGGGTATGATCATAATGGAAAGCACTAATGAAGCGGTAAGTATGCCAAACCCCTGTTCACTTAGCCCCCACCCTTGCATCAGCGGACGCAAGGTATAAAATCCCCATAATCCATAGACTATAGAAGGGATGCCCGCCAATAAATCGATGACGGAACTGATCACATTGGCTACCTTCTTACCTTTGAAATATTCACCTATAAATAATGCAACCGATAATGAAAACGGTAAGCAAAATCCGAGTGCAAGAACAGATGTAAGCAACGTACCCACAATGAAACTTAATGCACCGTATTGCTCATGACCTAATGTAGGATCCCAAGTGGATGAAAAGAAGAAATGAAAGAATCCGAATTTGCTAAGTCCCGCCCATGATCCGCTGACCATTGCATACACCATCCCTGCACATATCAGCAGGATAAAAATGGATGCAACAAACAAAGCTCGCCGGAAAAACAAATCCGATATATTCTCTTGTCTCATTATAAATTATTTTAATAAGGGTGTTGACCCGTAAGTAACTGTTTTCAATTGTGCTTCGGCATTGTCGATAACTTTCTTCGGCAGCGGTGCATAGTTGACTTTGGCCGTCAATTTCTGTGCTTCATCACTTAAAATCCAATTAAGTAATTTCACTGTACTGGTGGCTTGACCAAGGGTGCGACTCCCATATTTTTGATCTTTATAGATCAACAACCAAGTGAAGCAACTAATGGGATAAGCATCTGATGCCGGTGAATTGGTAATCATGCATCGTGTATCTTTGGGCATATCTCCGGTTGCAGCAGCTGAAATGCTTTGCAAAGAAGGTGTAATGAATTTACCTGCTGCATTTTTTAATTGTGCATAAGCTATTTTTTGTGCAAAAGCATATTCAGAACCTACATATCCAATGGCTCCTTCTGTTTGTGAAACAGTACCCGATACTCCGGGATTTCCCTTGGATGCAATTCCGACAGGCCATTTTAGTGACTTGCCTGAACCTATGGACGATTTCCATGAAGGACTTATCTTTGACAAATAATCACTAAATACGAATGTGGTTCCACTACCGTCTGAGCGGTAAACCGGTACAATAGATTTATTAGGTAAGGCAACACCCGGATTTATTGATGAGATCCGCTGATCATTCCATTTTGTTATTTTCCCCATATAAATATCAGCAACAATATCACCTGTCAACTTCAAACTTTTCACATCTTTCAATTTATAGGCTAATACAACTGCCCCCATACAAGTGGGAACATGAACTACAGCCGGCATTTTCTTCATATCTGCATCGCTGAGAAAAGCATCGCTGGCCGCAAAATCAACCACTTTATCTTTGAGACTGCGAATACCTCCGCCACTGCCGATTCCACCATAAGTGACTTCTGTCTGATGGGCATCTTGATAAGTCTTAAAAGCAAGTGTGTAATAAGGCAAAGGGAATGTAGCTCCGGCTCCGGCCAAAGATGCATTACTCTTGTTCTTTCCGCCGCAAGCAGCCATTACGAGGATGGCAGTTGCAATAAAGAAATAATTTACTAATTTCATAACTTTTATCATTAATTACTGATGCAAAAATAGAGCTACCATATTACCAAGTGATGAAAAACATGTTACAAACTTATTACAACATGAAATATATAATACAACCCTACAAAACAAAATGAAGTCATTTGGAACACATTTTGAAGACATTTTTCTTTTATGGTTAAAAGAAAACATATATCTTTGCGCACATTAATATATAATGTGCAAAAATAAAATGGAAAACAGTTTTAATGCGATTGTTGAAAAGAGCATAAAAGATAACTGGGACTTTGATGCTTTAACTGATTATAAGAGTTTGACACTACAATATAAGGATGTGGCGCGAAAGATTGAAAAGATGCACATCCTCTTTGAACAAGTTGGCATCAAGAAAGGTGACAAGATTGCTATCTGTGGACGGAATTCATCTCACTGGGGTGTCTCCTTTTTGGCGGCCATAACATATGGTGCGGTAATTGTGCCGATTCTTCATGAATTCAAAGCGGATAATGTGCACAATATAGTGAACCACAGTGAAGCCCGACTTCTTTTCGTAGGTGACATCGTATGGGAAAACTTGAATGAAGCGGCAATGCCTAATCTGGAAGGTATCATATTGATGACTGACTTTACTGTTCCGGTATCACGCTCTGAGAAACTGACTTATGCTCGTGAACACTTGAATGAATTGTTCGGCAAAAAATATCCGCGTAACTTCCGTCGTGAACATATCTCCTATTATAAGGATTCGCCTGAAGAATTGGCTGCAATCAACTATACAAGTGGAACAACAAGCTATTCAAAAGGTGTGATGCTGCCCTATCGTTCACTTTGGAGCAATGTGATATTTGCGCAAGAGGTACTCAGCCTAAAAACCGGAGATAAAGTGGTGTCTATGCTACCGATGGCTCACATGTACGGTTTAGCATTTGAATTTCTCTACGAGTTTTCTATTGGCGGGCATATTCACTTCTTAACCCGAATGCCTAGTCCGAAAGTGATTTTCAATGCATTCAGTGATGTGAAACCGAATCTGGTAATAGCTGTACCTCTGATTATAGAGAAAATCATCAAGAAAAATATTTTCCCTAAATTGGATACGACCCTTACTAAGATATTAATGAACTTGCCGATCATTAATGACAAAATAAAGGCAAATATCCGCGAAAGCATGATCAAAGCTTTCGGTGGAAATATCTATGAAGTAATCATCGGCGGTGCGGCATTCAATCAAGAAATTGAACATTTCCTCAAATCTATAAATTTCCCATATACGGTGGGATACGGTATGACTGAAACCGGACCGATACTCGGATATGAAGACTGGCAAAGGTTTAAAGAAGGTTCATGCGGCAAAGCAGCTCCAAGAATGGAAGTAAAGGTCTTATCCAACGACCCTGAAAATGAGGTGGGCGAAATTGTATGCAAAGGAATGAACACCATGCTGGGATATTATAAAAATCCCGAAGCTACTGCTCAAGTATTGGATGAAGATGGTTGGCTGCATACCGGAGATTTGGGAGTAATTGACAGTGAAGGAAACATTACGATCAAAGGTCGCAGTAAGAATATGTTATTAGGAAGCAATGGGCAAAACATTTATCCGGAAGAAATTGAAGATAAAATAAACAACATGCCTTATGTTTCAGAAAGCATTATCGTTCAACAAAGCGGCAATTTGGTTGCCCTGATATATCCGGACTTTGATGATGCATATGCTCATGGATTGAGAAATGAGGATTTAGATCGCATCATGGAAGAGAACCGTGTAGCACTGAATAGTAACTTACCTACATTCAGTCACATTTCAAAAGTAAAAATTTATCCTGAGGAATTTGAAAAGACTCCCAAAAAGAGTATAAAAAGATTTCTCTATCAAGAGGCAAAGGGCTAATAGACGCTGTTTACCAACCATAGAGTAGCTCGTTGAGAAAATCTCAACGAGCTACTCTTCGTTAAATATCACATCATCTAATAAAAGTTGTAAATGAAGATTATAATTTGCTATAGCGTGAAAAAAATGCAACTCCTTTTTAAACTATTCATCCTAACCACAGTCCAATCAATAGTTTGCAAACACAAATAAACATTTAATTATCAAACAAAGAATTTATGAAAAAATTTTTTATTCTAGCCTCTATGGCCATGCTGTCAGTATGCACATTTGCAGCTACAGCTCAAAATGAGCAAAGGAAAGATCGTGATTTTCCAGCTGCTCAGTTGGTAAAAGAATTGAACCTTACGGATCAACAAGTCGCCGATCTGAAACAGGGTGAAGCTAATCTTCGCGAAGAAATGAAAAAAATGCGTGAAGAACAAAAGGAGAACAAGCAAGATATGAAAGAGAACATCGATAAGATGAAACAAGCTCGCTTGGAAGTATTCAAAAAGGTTTTAAACCCTGACCAATACATCAAATTTCTTGAAATTGAATATATCAAGGCTGACAGACGCATGATGCCAAGACCACAAATGAACATGGGTGGCTTTGGTAATGGAAATGGAAATAATAATGGTCCACAAGAATAAATAATATTTTAGATTAACCAAAAAGGCTGATGGAATATGAACCCATCAGCCTTTTTTTGTATGTATCACTACCTCTGTTTCAACGATATAGAATTAATGCCGATTGTGCCGGCACAGTCACTACTCCACCTGCGGTTTTCTTATTACCATAGGGATCTATGATTCCCCAATGAGCTATGACATGCCACCATCCTTCGTCAATAGTAATGCGTGCATCACTTTTTGCGCCATTAAGTGCAACTATTATATCCTGGGCTTCATCATTATTTGCATGATCACTAAGGGTAAATGCAACTAGACAAGGATACGCCGTTTTCATAAAATGCAGATGTTTGCGTATCAACGAGGCATCTCCCATACGAAAAGCCGGATGCAGTTTACGCATCAAGATCAACCCTCTATAATAGGAGTATAAATCAGCATACTCATGTTTGAATTCCCAATTAATGGCATTGATGCCATCAGGACTATTAAAACTATTGTGCACATTCTGCTTGGTACGGAACAACTCTTCACCGGCATAGATAAAAGGAATGCCTTGAGAAGTAAATACGGCTGTTTGAGCCAACTTGTCCAATTCCATAATTTGGTTGGGTGAAGCTGTCGGCATCTCTGTACGAAGTCGATCAGCCAGGCACATATCATCATGGCAACTTACATAGGAAATCATTTGCGAAGGTTGCAATGCCCATGGATGTTTACTATAATTGACTGAGTCATATTTAATTCCGGGGAAATCAATTCCACCTACAATTCCAAACTTAACACTTTCCTCTTCACCGGAAATACCGTCTAGAAATGCTCCTTTATGGTCATTGCTGAAAGGTCCTCTCAATGCATCACGCAATTCGTCACTAAAAACACCGGCACCCGGTATCTGACTGATATTTGCTTTCATAGCCAATTTTTTCTCCGGCAATTGAGGAGCCTCGGCTGCCCATCCCTCACCATACATAACTATTGTTGGATCAATCTCATCCAACGCTTTACGTATCTCACGCATAGTTTCTATATCATGAATACCCATGAGATCAAAGCGGAATCCGTCAATGTGGTATTCTTGTGCCCAATAAGACACACTCTCAACCATAAATTTTCGCACCATGGCACGTTCCGATGCAGTTTCATTACCGCATCCCGATCCATTTGCAGGTTTTCCTGTTTTCTTGTTTCTAAAAAAATAACCGGGTACCGTCATATCATAATTGCTTCCCTTAATAGAAAAGGTATGATTGTATACTACATCCATGATCACTCGTAAGCCGCTCTTATGAAAAGATTGCACCATTTGTTTAAATTCACGTATGCGTACTTCGGGTTTAGAAGGATCCGTACTATATGATCCCTCCGGTACATTGTAATTGACAGGGTCATACCCCCAATTATATTTGTTGGCATGTAAATTCGTTTCATCAATAGAACCGAAATCGAATACGGGCATCAATTGCACGGCATTAACACCCAACTCTTTTATATGGTCTATTCCGGTAGCTTCGCCTTCCACATTGTGAGTTCCATGTTCGGTCATAGCCAGATATTTGCCTCTATGTTTGATACCTGACGTTGAGTCAACAGAGATATCCCGCATATGCATCTCATAAACGACTAAATCCGATGGCTTTGTCAAGGAGGGTTTCACATCACTACTCCAACCTGCCGGATCCGTTGATTTCATATCCAGTATGGCAGCTCTTTGGCCATTCACACCAACGGCTTTTGCAAACAGCCCGGGACTTTCTCCACGCCACTTGTTATCAATTTTCACATTGAAATCATAAAATTTGCCTTTCAAGTCGCCATCGGCTTTGCCTGTCCAGCAACCATTTTCCTGACGCGCCAATGTGATTGACTGGTAAGCCGAACCTTCACTGCCCGAATCAAACAACATGAGTTCTACTTCTTCTGCTGTAGGAGCCCAAACACTGAATGAAGTTTCTTTAGGGGAATACTCCATTTCATTAATAGGATCGGAAGGAACAGGATAATCGTTAAAAGATTTGTATCCCTCTTGTGTGTGGTTGCAGGCCATCAACAACAAGCTCAAACAAGTTGTAAGCAGTATGTTTTTCATAATTTCGTTTGTATTACTTTACTTTTTGAGGATTCTTACGAATAAAATCGGCCCAGTTGGTGTAGTTTTTATCTACTGACGGTCGGCCCATTTGCAAATAATGGCAATAAGCCACGCCTAATGCATCGGTTGCATCCATGAAGTCACCCATTTCATCTTCTTTGATATGTAAAATCCGTTGCAACATACCGGCAACTTGTTCTTTGGTTGCCTGGCCTCTTCCGGTAATAGCCATTTTTATTTTCAAAGGAGCATATTCGGTAATAGGAATGTCACGTTCTAATGCTGCAGCCATCGCAACACCTTGTGCACGTCCCAACTTCAACATGGATTGCACATTCTTACCAAAGAAAGGAGCTTCAATAGCCAGTTCGTCGGGATGAAAGGAATCAATGACCCCCAATACCCGTTCATGAATATGCTTGAGTTTCATGTAATGATTGGCATACTTACGCAAATCAATAACACCCATCGTCATCATTGTGGCTTGAGTACCTTTGACCATCAACAGCCCATATCCCATTAAATTGGTTCCTGGGTCAATACCTAGTATTATTTTTTCTTTTACAGGCAATATCATTTCAACACCTCCAATATAGTAGGAAAGGTAACGACTTTTTCGCCAAACATTTTAGCAATTTGCTCATCCATCTGAACACCTTGCTTCATATACCAGCGATGCAAGGTGGCACTACCTGAGACCTCCCACTGCAACGACAGGCTCACATTCTCATTATTCTGTGCATCCAATACTTTCAGCAATCTCGGATTGGTAAGCATTTGTTCACGCTCTACTTCGGGTATGAAAACTTCATGCAACCAAATGTAGAAATTTTGTAAAGCATCATTGCTTACACTGTATGTAGTATTGTATATCAACATAATATCTATTTTCTCACAAAAGTACAATTTTCATGCAAAGATTTCCCATAATCAAACAAAAATCTTTATCTTTGTCTTACCTAATTCAAATAACCGATAACATTATGGATTTGCATATTCGCGAAGACGAAGAAGATTCCAATTCTACCAACAAATGGAAGACATATGTAATTACAGTGCTTTTTATTCTGGCAGGATTCACAGTATGGGCAGCCTACTTAATTGTAAACGGTTCATTATCGTTCATGAAAGTTCCTTTAAGTAAAAACATTCTGGATGATTTCTCCATTGTATGCATTCTCTATTTTGTGGGAGTGTTCATTGCTTTGGCACATCAATATGGAATTTTGGGATTTGACAAAATTGCATTGCTAACCCGTAAAAAGGAAAAGCAAACAGATGAAACGGAAACAACAAAAGAGAAAAAAAGTATAAAACATTATGTCTGGCCTTTTTTTAAAACATTTGTAGCAATACCCGTTCTGTGCGCCGTACTACTTTATTACATTATTTATTTTATTCTATTTATTTTCCTGGGAAGTATGCCTTACATTGTGAGTATAGCAATGGTTCTCGGATTAATCGTATCATTAATAAAAATGAGCCGAATGGTTTATAGTTCTTCTCGGGGAAGAAAAATAATGGTATACTCTACACTAATTATTGTGTGTTATGCCTTCACCATTTTTTTAATTTATCATCTGAGCGATAAATCGGATGTGCACATGAAGCAACAAGTCAATCAAACAAGTCAATATTAAAATGACTATTTTGCATGGTCATTATTTATTTTCACCACTCTATACTTATTTCCCGTATTCATATGCACTTTAGGGATATTCATTGCTACCAATGTTTTAATAAAACGATTAATTGTTGATCCACGCATGGCAGCGGAGTTGGCTTGACATGCTTCACTGTAGAGTTCGGCTGCCGACAAAAACAACACATCCTTTTCATTGGCTCTTGCCGAACGAAAGATACAATTGAAGACATCCTGTTCCACAAATATTTTGTTGTATTCGGTGTTTCGCTGCATTATTTCCGATTCATCCTCTTCGGTATACCAATAACGGGCACCATCTTTCAATTCATGTAGTAATTGAGCATAAATCTGACTGTGATCAATGGGTGAACAGTCTATTTTCCCTTCAGGCTCAATGCAGATGAAACGGCGGCTTCCCGTTGGATCCGTCAATAAATCCTTGCAATTGGATGTCGCTATAAATGAAGCAGTACGGTGCAACTCACAAAGACCTTGTTGGTAAGCCTTATTCACATTCATCCCTGCCATCTGCATCAAGTTTTTCAGTGATGCCATTCCCTTAGAAGAGTATTTGTCGATCTCATCCAAATTAATAAGTGCAAACTCCGCCAACTTTTGTTCTGCACGTCCTGTGGTAGATATATTCAACCGATCCATATAATAAGATTGCAATGCCTTAGGAAGCAGTAATTTACAAAATGTCGATTTCTGCCGTCCTTGTCGCTTGCTGATAATGACCGGAGCCACACTGTTGCCGTGCAATTTATTCAATCCCATCCATTGGGCTGTCACGGCAAGCATCCATGTATGGAAATGATTTACCCAATAGTCGCTATGAGATACACGCTCAGCAAGTGGAGTGATGCGGTCGCACCCGTCCCACGCAGGTAAATGGCGTAAATAGTCGATTATCGGATGACATGATTTTACATTGATGGATTCCACATGGCGACGCACATCCTTGTCCCAACAGTTCACGCCCTGTTTGCGAGCTTCAGTACACATGGCATTCAATACACGGTGTGTCACTTTC
>WSSedB1CaDRAFT_10000182_pt1 | contig 30364 bp, 28 predicted proteins | sample WetSurSB1Cattail_FD_9460 | JGI IMG/M metagenome (IMG submission 9460)
TGAACATATCAAAAACATCAATGCGGGGATTGTACAGGGAGATGCTATTGCGTTTTATATTGATAAAGATATGAGACAAGCAAAATTATATTTGCAGCAGTTACAAGTGAAAAAAATTTGTGCTCATATTGTTTCAGCAGAACAAGTACAGGCATCTGATATGTTGCGTGTGTTCATTACAGAGAAAAGCATCATATCTATTGATGATAAACTTCTTGTGTTGCAACCACGACGACTTGCAATTGGTATTGGCTGTCGTCGAAATACAACGCAGGAAGAAATTGAGCAGGCTTTTATGCTTGCATGTAAAAATATTGGCAGAAATCCCGCTGATATTACAGTAGTTGCAAGTACTATTGTAAAAAAAGATGAAGCTGGACTTCTTGCTTTGGCTGGGAAACTCAATATTCCAATACTTTTTTTCACAAATGAAGAATTGCAGAATAAAATTGATACGTATCATCTGACAATATCCGAGTTTGTCCGGAGTAAAATTGGTGTTGGCAATGTTTGTGAGGCTGCTGCACTTTGTGCATGCCAGTCAGGGAAACTTATATTACATAAAACCAAATTAACGAAAGTGACGGTGGCAATCGCATGGGAAAAATAATTGTAATCGGAATTGGGCCAGGCAGTCTGGAGGATATGACACCACGTGCATTAAAAGCCATACAGACCGCTGAAGTTGTTGTTGGCTATACTACATACATAAAACTTATTACTGCACTTATTAAAGATAAAGAAGTTGTTGGTACGGCAATGATGCAGGAAATTGACCGCTGTACAATCGCTGTAGAAAGTGCTGCAAAGGGAAAGAATACGGTTGTTGTTTCTAGTGGTGATGCTGGTGTCTATGGCATGGCCGGTCTTATTCTTGAACTTCTGATGAAATATGAAAAGACATCCCGTCCGGAAGTGGAGATCATTGCTGGTATATCTGCGGTCAATGCCGCAGCGGCAATTCTTGGTGCACCGCTTATGCATGACTTTGCTGTCATTAGTCTGAGTGATCTGCTCACACCATGGGAGCTTATAAAAAAACGTGCAGAACATGCGGCACAGGGTGATTTTGTTATTGCACTCTATAATCCAAAGAGCAAGAAACGCATTAAGAATATCGAAGAAATACGTAAAATCATGCTAAAGTATAAATCACCACAAACACCGGTTGGTATCGTAAGTAATGCATCACGTGAAGGACAGCATGCCATTATATCAACACTTGAAAATTTTATAACCGAAGAAATCAATATGTTTTCTCTCGTTATCATTGGTAACAGCAAGACGTATGAAAAAGATGGCTTTATGATTACACCAAGAGGCTATATCGTATGATTTTTGTTGCTGCTGGTACACAAGACGGGCGCCTTCTTGTGGAAAAGCTGTTGGAAAAAGACTATAAAGTCACAGCCTCCGTTGTAAGTGCTTATGGCAAGATGCTTTTAACACAGCATAAAAATCTTACAATTAATGATAATCCACTTGATGAACAAGCCCTTGAAAAATATCTTAAAGCAAATGATATACATGTGTTTCTTGATGCAAGCCATCCATATGCAGTCAATATGTCAAAAAATGCAATGGAAGTATGCCAGAAATTGTTTATACCTTATATTCGGTATGAACGACAGGCAACAAGGCTGCTGAATTACGATAAGATTCATGTCGTAAAAAGTTACGAAGAAGCTGTAAAGACTGCAGCGGCTTTAGGGAAAAACATATTTTTGACAACTGGCAGTCGCAATCTCAAAATATTTGCCGAAGCCGCAGTACTGAAAGAGCATTTTCTTACAGCGCGAGTATTACCAGACGCAGACGTGCTTATACTTTGTACAAAACTTGGCTTTTTACCAAAAAATATTATAGCATTACAGGGACCATTTTCTACCGAATTAAATGAAGAACTTTATAAAAAATATAAGGCTGATGTCATCGTGACAAAAAACAGTGGCACGATTGGTGGCACGGATACAAAACTTATTGCGGCAAGGAATCTGCAGTTACCAGTTGTACTTATTGATCGTCCTAAAATAAAATATACAAATATCGCAGAGACAATCGACAATGCAATATACTTTATTTCCGAAATAGAAAAGAACAATGGGGGGATTTAAATGGACTTCATAAAAAAACCAATGGATATAGAAAATCGCAGTATGGAAATTATTGCACCATATCTTGCGAAAATGCAGTTAAGCGAGGCAGAAACAAAGGTATATTCACGTATTATTCATGCATCTGGGGATGTGGAATATGCATCAATTATTTCTATACATCCACAGGCAATCACGGCGGCGCAGACTGCCATAAAAAATGGATGTAGTATCTATACGGACGTTGAAATGGTTCGAACCGGTATCAATAAAAAAAAGCTTGCTTCCTTTGGCGGTAAAGTAGAGTGTCTTATTGCTGATGAAAAAATTTCTGAAATAGCAAAAAAGGAAGGCATTACACGTTCAATGGCCGCGATGCGGACTTTTGGTAAGAAACTTGATCATTCAGTTATTGCCATTGGTAATGCGCCTACCGCTCTTTTTGAAGTGCTGCGTCTGATCAAAGAAGAACATATCTGTCCGGCAGTTATTATTGGCATTCCTGTAGGTTTTGTTGGTGCAGCGGATTCAAAGGCAGCACTTATAGAAAACAAAGAGGTTCCTTATGTTACAGTTACGGGAACAAAAGGTGGCAGCTCGATTGCAGTGGCAGTAATCAATGCTATAATGTATTTACTTGACAACAGAAGATAAGAGGCGATACTATATATGCAGAAAAGCATTCCTCGTATTGTTATTGGTTCGACACAAAGTGGCTCAGGGAAAACAACGATTGTAACTGGTATTTTAGCTGTTTTGCGTAAGCAGGGGTATAATCCGCAGGCTTATAAAATTGGTCCGGATTATATTGATCCTGGTTATCATGAGCTGGCGAGCGGTCACAGGGGACATAATCTTGACACATGGCTTGTGCCGGAGACAAAGCTTAACGAGCTTTTTACACAAACAGCAAGTAAAGCTGATATCGCTGTTATAGAAGGTGTTATGGGGCTTTATGATGGTGGTCGTAAGGGAATAAGTTCGACGGCTGAAGTTGCAAAAAAATTGAAGGCTCCTGTCATTCTTGTCATTGATGCAAAATCTATGGGAGAGTCGGCTGCAGCAATTGCGCTTGGCTTCAAAAGCTATGATAAAAATGTAAATATTGCTGGTGTAATTCTGAATAGACTGGGTTCTTTGACACATAAAAAAATGATTGCTGAGGCCTTGCAAAAGCTTGGCATTCCACTTGTTGGAGCAATCTTTCGTAATGATGCTATGAAGCTGCCAGAACGCCATCTTGGACTTTTACCCGTAACAGAGAATGATGCCGCAAGTGTTGTTGCAATAATCGGTGATTTTGTCGAGCAAGGCATTGACTTTGCCAAATTATTGTCGATTGCACAAGGCGCAGAGCTTATGCAGGTTGAAGTAAAAAAAGCTGTGGATATAGCTAAAACTGTAAAAATAGCCGTTGCTTCAGATGAAGCGTTTTCTTTTTATTATCCTGCAAGTATGCATGTGCTTGAAACGTTTGGAGCAGAGATTATTCCGTTTAGTCCTTTACAAGATACGGTTGTACCAGAGGCTGATGGTATCATTCTTGGTGGTGGCTTTCCTGAGATGTTTATTGAAACGCTACAGGCGAATATTGAAATGAAAGTATCTTTGCGTCTGGCGGCAGCAAAGGGGATGCCAATTTATGCTGAGTGTGGCGGGTATATGTACCTGATGGAGAAAATCGTTGGTTTTGATGGCAAAAGCTATGATATGACAGGTATTCTTCCCGGTACTGTACAGATGAATCGCAAGTTGCAAATGGTAGGATACATTGAAGCAAAACTAAATTGCGATACTATACTGGGGCAAGCAGGGACGCTTCTGCACGGTCATGAATTTCATTTCTCATCTGAAGTAGAATCAAATGAAGAAACGAAAACAAACGCAGCATTTACGTTCACAAAAACGCGGAATAATGCAACATATCCGGCAGGTACTGCAACAAAAAATATTCTGGGTTCATATTTGCATCTCCATTTTTCCGGTTGTCCATCGGCGGCAGAGCATTTCATTGCAGCTTGTAAATCATTTCACAGTCAGCAAGAGGTGAAATGATATGGGAAAAATTATTTTAGTTACAGGTGGAGCACGCAGCGGAAAGAGTAAATTTGCAGAGGAGTATGCAGCGAAACATGGGAAAAACATCGCTTATATTGCTACAGCACAAATCTATGATGAGGAAATGAGATACAGAGTATCATTGCATAGGTCACGCCGCCCGGAACTATGGCAGACATATGAGGCACCCTTTGAAGCAGAAAAAGTGATTGCTGCTGCTGGTAAGATACATGATATGATTCTTTTTGATTGTCTTACGCTTTATTTAAGTAATATGCTTTGCAAAAGAGAAGATATTTCTGATCATGAGAGTAACTATAGACTTGTCAAAGAGGCAATTGCCAAGCTTTTACAGCAGGCAAAAAGAAATTCGGGAACAATTGTTTTTGTAACGAATGAAGTTGGTCAGGGGATTGTTCCAGAAAATAAGCTTTCGCGTGAATATAGAGATCTTGCCGGACTTATGAATCAAATGATGGCACAAGAAGCTGCAAAAACCTATCTTGTTATCTGCGGAATACCGGTCAATATAAGAAAAATAGCAGAAAATATGGGGGAATAAGTATGGCAAATTACATTATGATGCAGGGAACGAGCTCACATGTTGGTAAGAGTATTTTAGTAACAGCACTTTGCCGAATATTTTCCCAGGATGGAAAAAAAGTTGTTCCTTTTAAAGCACAGAATATGGCATTGAATTCCTATGTAACAAAAGATGGGAAGGAAATGGGCAGGGCACAAGTAGCACAAGCAGAGGCTGCCAGACTGGAGCCAACGGTTGATATGAATCCTGTTCTTTTAAAACCAACAGGAAGTTCTTGTTCACAGGTTATTCTCATGGGAAAATCAGTAGGGAATATGTCGGCAAGAGAATATCATAAAGGCTATTCGCTAAAAGCATTTTCTACAGTTACAGGAGCCCTTGATCGACTTGATAGCGATTATGAAACGATTGTTATTGAAGGTGCAGGGAGTCCTGCAGAGGTCAACCTTAAAGCAAATGATATTGTCAACATGCGTGTTGCCAAGTATCTAAATGCTCCCGTATTGCTCGTTGCTGATATTGATCGTGGCGGCGCGCTGGCATCCCTTGTTGGCACACTGGAACTTCTTGATGAAGAGGAGCGTGCACTTGTAAAAGGTCTTGTTATCAATAAATTCCGCGGCGATATCACACTACTTCAACCGGCAATCGATTTTCTCGAAAAGAAAACAGGTAAACCGGTTCTTGGTGTCATTCCGCATATTGAGCATATTGGTATTGATGATGAAGACTCTGTATCGCTTGAGGAAAAAAAGCTTATGCCTAAGAGTGGCGGCGATATTAGAATTGCTGTTATCCAGACACCAAAAATATCGAATTTTACGGACTTTGATTGTTTGGCAGACGAGACGGATGTTTTGCTGTACTACGTACAGAATGCAGCTGAAATAGGTGATCCTGATCTTATTATATTGCCAGGAAGTAAGAATACAACAGAGGATTTGCTTTATTTACGCAGATCCGGTATCGAAGCAAAAATTAAAGAAAAGATAGCAGGAGATATACCTGTCATCGGAATATGCGGTGGTTATCAAATGATGGGGCGGGAGATTTTCGACCCATACCATACAGAATCATCACACGATCGTGTTGAGGGCATGAATCTTTTAGCAATGCAGACAACCTTTAGTAAAGACAAGCTGACATCACAAGTTACGGCAAACTGTGCAAAGCTGCATTTTGCAGGAGCTGATATTACAGCAGAAAATCTTCGTGGTTACGAGATACATATGGGGAAAACAGATTTCTTTGCAAATGCTGATCGTCATCCATTTACAATAATAGAGCGTTCCAATGAAAGATGTGACTATCTTGAAGGGATTGGTAGGGCTGATGGACTGGTTTTTGGTATGTATATTCATGGCATCTTTGACAATGACAGCTTCCGCCGCTTGATCATCAATGCATTGCGTCAGCGAAAAGGGCTTGTTCCACTTAAGAGTATTGTGAATACATATGCAAAGAAGCAGCAAAATTACAATCGTTTAGCAGATACCGTTCGGCAAAATCTTAATATGGAAAAGCTGAAAATGATTATGGATGCTGCAAAAAAATGATGGATATTATAATTGTTGCAATTCTGGCTTTTTTATTTGACTGTATATTTGGTGATCCACAATCTAAGCTGCATCCTGTCGTGCTTATTGGGAAACTCATTGCACTTTTAGAGAGGTTCTTTCTTCGTAAGGAACAAACAAATAGCACGAAGTTCATGGCGGGGTTCATGCTTATGATGCTCGTTCTTATAGTTTCTTACGATATAACTTTGGCTATACTTCATTTTGCTGATTTGACAAAAAACACATGGGCTATTTTATTCGTGCAGGCTTTTTTACTTAGTTGTACGATTTCACCTCGCAGTTTGGCTGAAGCTGGAGTTGAGATCCGCAACTGTCTTGTGCATAATGATTTGCAGAATGCTCGTTATAAGGTAAGTAAGATTGTTGGTCGTGATACAGATGAACTTGATGGAGAAAATATAACGCGTGCTACAATAGAAACGATTGCCGAAAACATTGTCGACGGTATCATTTCCCCCCTTTTCTTCTATTTCATTGGGGGTGTTCCACTTGCTGTATTTTATCGAGCAGCAAATACGATGGATTCTATGATCGGCTATAAAAATGATACGTATCTTTATTTTGGCTGTGCAGCTGCGCGGTTGGATGATGTTTTAAATTTTATTCCAGCACGAATCACTGGAGGATTGCTTGTCATTGTTGCTTTTTTATTGAGATTTGANTATCGGAATGCCTTGCTAATGATGCGGCGTGATGCCAGCAAGCATCCAAGCCCCAATGGTGGCTACACAGAGGCAACTGTTGCCGGTGCTTTGCATATACGGCTTGGCGGTCTTAATTATTATTTTGGCAAACCATCTTTTCGAGCCTATATGGGAGAGTCACTTGAAACGCTTACACCACTGCATATAAAGCAGGTAATCATACTTATGTATGGAACTACGGTAGTATTCCTGCTCTTGTCTTGTATGATATTATTTTTAGGAGGAATGGATTCTTGAGAGTCTTTTTAATCGGTCTGCAATTTTTGACGCGTATTGCCATTGTAAAGCAGAATCATTGGACAGCAGAAGACTTTGGTAAAAGTGTTCGTTTTTTTCCTTTTATTGGCGTAATTCTTGGATGTATTTATGCTTTTTTAGGATATGTTATGTTTTTTCTTTTTCCGCAGCTCCACTTTTTTATTCCGGAGCATTTGCGAGCTGCTCTTTTGCTGGTGATACCAATGCTTTTTACCGGCGGTTTACATTGTGATGGATTTATAGATACAATGGATGGGATCTTTTCTGGTCGTTCACGCGAACGTATGTTGGAGATTATGAAAGACAGCCGTGTTGGTGCTAATGGTGTGACAGCTTTCATTATTTTTGTCTTACTTGAATGGTCAATTCTTATAGATTTAAGTCGTACCTATATTATTTATGCTCTTTTCGTTATGCCAATTATTGCTCGTTGTATGATGGTTATGGGAATTACGCTTTTCCCCTATGCTCGTCCTGAAGGAATAGGGAAGGCCTTTGCTGATTATGCGGATAAGAAAACTTTATTTATTGCGGTTGTTACAACGCTTGTTTTTATTGCACCATGTGGAGTGCTGGCGCTCGTAAGTTTGTTTGTTACCACTATATTCGTTTTTTGTTTTGCCAGGTATGTGACGAGGCTGCTTGGCGGTTTGACAGGGGATGTATATGGGGCTCTAACAGAGCTTAGTGAGCTTATGGTACTTATCGTTTTCCTTGTAGGAAATCAATTTATCAGATAGGGGATTTTTATGAGGATAAAGGTGAAAATTCCAGGATCTTGTGGTGAACTTATTCAGGGAACTGTTAATGGCAGCCCTTTCCTTGTGACATGCCCAATTGATTCTTATACAGAAGTCATTGTATCAGATCAAACAACATCTTTAAATGGTCTTGGTGTAAAATCACTGTTGGCATTACAAAAAACACTGATTTTTTTGGGCGTGGATACATATCCATATGGGATGTCTTTGCGGTCAAATCTTTTACAAGGCAAGGGAATGGCCTCAAGCAGTGCTGATATTGCTGCAGTTTGTTTTGCAACAGCAGCATCACTCAAAAAAAAGCTTTCGTCTACTGAGGTTGGTTCTATTGCTGCTTCAATAGAACCAACCGATGGTGTGTTTTATAATGGTATTGTCTGTATGAATCATATGACAGGTGAATGTATTAAGCTGTTAGGTGAATTGCCGCAAATGCATATTGCGATTTTTGATACGGGTGGTCTTGTAGATACGCTATGTTTTCATCAACGAGATGATTTACATCATTTAAATAAAGAAAATGAACCCCTTTTAAAAAAGGCAATACGTTTGTTAAGAGAACCTTATTGTGCTGAATCAATTGGTGAGGCGGCAAGCATAAGTTCTTTGGCAAATCAAAAAATATTAGAAAAAACATTATTGACGGAAATTATTTTTACGGCAAAATCATTTGGAGCTGTAGGTGTCAATGTTGCGCATAGCGGGACTATTATCGGTTTGCTTTTTTCACCGGAGACAAGTATAGATGATATAAAAAAAACAGTTCTTATCATAACAAAAAAATTTAATCATCTTACTTATTTAAAAACAACACATCTTATTTCAGGTGGTTGTTTTATAGAAAAGTGGTAATAAAATGGAGAATCGGTTTACTCATGGGGGAAATGTTTATAAGTTTTTTTCGGATACGACTGAAAAGTGGTTAGATTTTAGTGCAAATATTAATCCTTTGGGGATGTCAGATAAAGTACATGCCGCTATCCAAAATAATATTGAAGGGCTCGTACATTATCCTGATCCTGCTGGAACTGAGCTCAAAAAAGCAATAAGTAAGTTTAATCATATTACTGAAGCCTCGATCGTACTTGGCAATGGAGCTGTTGAGCTTCTTTATATATTCTTTCATACGATAAAGCCAAAGCGTGTTTTATTATCAATACCAGCTTTTAGTGAGTATGAACGAGCGGCGGCGGCTTCGGGGACAGAGATTATCTATAATAAATTGCGGGCAGAAGATGCGTTTGCAATTCATTGGGATAAGCTTCTGAAGAACCTCGTAATGGTTGATTGTCTTGTTTTAGGAAATCCCAACAATCCCACAGGTAACTTGCTTGATATAAAAAACTTTGAACAATGCATGATTAAAGCAAAGCAGAATGGTGTATTTGTTATCATTGATGAATCCTTTATAGACTTTTTGCCTGATGGAGAAAAATATACATGCCGCCGGTTTGTGAAGCAATATGATAACATTCTTATTTTGCAGTCAATGACAAAGTTCTATGCAATTCCGGGATTGCGGCTGGGCTTTGCTATGACAAATGAAAATTTAGCAGCAAAACTGGATCTTGGCAAAGATCCATGGAATGTCAATCTTTTGGCACAAAAAGCAGGCATAGCAGCACTTAACGATAAAGAATATCAAATAAATACACGTATAATCGTGCAAAGGGAGATTGCTTATCTGGTGGCTGCATTGCAAAAAATAGCTAACCTGATAGTTTACCGACCTGTTGTTAATTTTATTTTGATTAATTTATCAGCGACAAGGTTTTCCGCAAATTCATTAAAGGCGGCGTTGCTCAAGAAAAATATTTTGGTCCGTAATTGTGACAATTATCCGGGACTTGATAGAAATTATATACGTATAGCTGTGAAATCGCATGCAGAAAACATGCAACTAATAGAAGCATTAAATCAAATTATAGGAGAATAATATAAATGACAAAAATAATCTTTGTTCGTCACGGTCAGACGGAATGGAACTTAGTCGGGAAATATCAAGGACAGTCTGATATTGCGTTATCAGAAAAAGGCCTTTTTCAAGCGAAAGCGTTAGCTGCAAATTTTCCTGTAAAAAAAATTGATGCAGTTTATTCTAGCGATTTACAACGTGCATATAAGACAGCTTCTTATATAGCAGCAGAATTTCAACTTACTGTTACAACAGAAAAAAAACTTCGTGAACTTAATTTTGGCCTTTGGGAAGGCAAAACATATGCAGAAATTAAGCAAAATTGGCCAGAAATATTTTCTACGTTTTTTACGTTTCCTGATACTTCCACAATTCCTGAAGGTGAAAACTTTGTCATATTGCAAAAAAGAGCAATGTCTGCTGTAAAAGAAATTATTGCAAAACATATAGATCAAACTGTTGTCGTTGTTGCCCATGGTGCAATTCTCCGAACAATCTTAGCGGAAGCACTTCATATCCCACTTCGATATATATGGTCGATACGACAGGACAATACAGCAGTGAACATCATACGTTATGGTGAAGAAAACAGTATAGTGGAGCTCATGAATAGTACTGCACATTTAAATATTTTTTGATTTAAACCCGAAAGCCTATTATGCTTTCGGGTTTTATGATAAAATTAGATCCAATAGATAGATGAAAGAGGCTTCTTACGTATGAAAAAATATTGTATTATTCCACAAAAAGGAAATGATTTCTGGAAGTTCGTACATAGTATGCCGCTTACTGACAGCGACAAGGCTCTTTTGCGTGAATGCAGAATAAATCATGTAGAAATTGATTTAAAGAAAAATGCATGGGAAATTCTTTTACAAACAAGACAACTTGTACCAGAGCTATTAATAGATAAAGTTGCAGAACATATTGCAACGAAGAAGAAAATAAATTCTGTTGTATTTTATCAGGATGTCATTGATTTTGAAACAATGGTAGAAAAAGTCTGGCCCCAAATTATTAAAGCAACAGCAGCAGGAAATCCAACTGTGCGGCATTTATTACTTCATGCAAAAAAAATATTTGCGGGGAAGAAAATCATTCTTGAAGTATATGGTGAATTGGCTGATGAGATCATGCGAGCCCATTCTGTTATGCAGATAATGTCATTAGCTATACAAGAGCTTATTGGGTTCACTTGTGAAGTCGAATGTCGGCCAATTGATGATGCAGCGCCTTTATCAGAGGAAAACAAGGATGATTTTATTACATCCGACTATCTTGAAGCATTGCAGCAGGAGGAACGTCAAAAAGCAGCAGCTACAAGTGCTGGAGGATCATCTTTAAGTAACAACGGTAATTCAACGAGAAAAGGCACAACAGTATCAAATAATTCACCGCTGATTTTTGGTAAGGGTGTATCCGGTGAGGCAATTACAATTTCTGAGCTTGATGGTGAAATGAAAAATGTCATTATAGCAGGAACTGTTGGCAGCTTTGATGTACGCGAGTTCAAGACAGGAACAAAGCTTTTGACATTCGATATTGCTGATGATACGGATGGTATAAGTTGTAAAACCTTTTTTAAAGACAAAGATGAATTTGAACATGTACAAGGTTGTATGGAAAACGGAATGCTCGTAAAGCTTAAAGGATCAATGCGTTTTGATACCTTTCAAAATGATTTTGTCATGTTTGTTGATAGTATGTATAAATGTACGCGTAAATTGCGCGAAGACTGTGCAGAAGAAAAACGTGTTGAACTTCATGCGCATACCCATATGAGTAATATGGATGCGGTTGTTTCTGTAAAAAAGCTTGTGACAACAGCCGCACGGTGGGGATGGCCAGCAATTGCCATCACAGATCATGGTGTTGTACAGGCTTTCCCTGAGGCCGCCAAAGTCGTTAAGGAAAATAAGCTTGACATCAAAATAATTTATGGCATGGAAGGCTATCTTGTTGGGAATGATTACCAGCAAAAAAAAGCAAATCATATCATATTATTAGCAAAAAATCCCGTTGGTTTGCGTAATCTTTATCGTATGGTTTCTTTAGCACATTTAAGATATCTTCATCGGCAGCCAAGATTACCACGAAAAATTATTAAAGAATATCGTGAAGGTATTATCGTTGGCTCTGCTTGTGAGGCAGGTGAGCTTATCCGGGCAATTGTTGCCAGACAAACAGATGAACAACTTATCGAAATCGCTAAGTTTTATGATTATCTTGAGATTCAGCCGATTGGCAATAACGAATTTCTTGTTCGTAGTGAGGATTTCCCAGATATACAATCAGATGATGATCTTATAAAAATAAATTTAAAGGTTGCAGCTTTAGCGAAAAAACTTGGCAAGCTTCTTATTGCAACATGTGATGTACATTTTCTTAATCCGGAAGATCAGATTTACAGAGCAATTCTTATGAAGGGCAAGGGATTTAGTGATGCGGATTTACAGCCGCCACTTTTTCTGAGGACAACAGAAGAAATGCTGGCAGAATTTGAATACCTTGGGGAAAAAGAAGCCTATGAAGCTGTTGTTACAAATCCGCGAAAAATAAATGATATGATCGAAGTATTTAAGCCGATTCCGGATGATCTCTATTCACCGATGATTCCTGGAGCAGATGAGGATATTCAAAATATGTCATATTTAAGAGCACGTGAACTTTATGGGGAAAATCTGCCTAAAATTGTCCAAGATCGGTTGACTCTGGAACTCACTCCAATTATTGGGCATGGGTTTGCTGTACTTTATCTCATTGCTCATAAACTTGTAAAAAAATCTTTAGATGATGGCTATCTTGTAGGATCGAGAGGCTCGGTTGGCTCATCTTTTGTTGCAACGATGACAGATATCACTGAGGTAAATCCACTTCCGCCGCATTGGCGCTGCCCACATTGTCAATATAGCAAATTTATCACAGATGGCTCCTATGGCTGCGGTTTTGACTTGCCGGACAAAAACTGTCCGGTTTGTGGTACACGTCTTATCAAGGATGGTCATGATATACCATTTGCAGTATTTCTTGGATTTGATGGCGATAAAGTTCCTGATATTGATTTAAACTTCTCGGGTGACTATCAGCCAGTTGCACATAAATATACAGAAGAACTTTTTGGCAAGGATAATGTATTTCGTGCCGGAACAATTGCGACGGTTGCGGATAAAACAGCATATGGCTATGTTAAAAAATATTTTGAAGAAAAAGGAATAAAAAAACGCAACGCTTATATTAGCAGCCTTGTTGACGGCTGCACTGGTGTTAAACGCACGACAGGGCAGCATCCGGGTGGAATTATGGTTATTCCGCGTAATATGGATGTGCATCATTTTACGCCGATTCAGCGACCAGCAGATGATAAAAATGCGACGTCCATTACGACACATTTTGATTATCATTCTATAAGCAGCCGCCTTGTTAAGCTTGATATATTAGGACATGATGATCCAACTGTAATTAAAATGCTTGAAGATCTTACACATCGTGATCCTAAAACGATTCCATTTGATGATCCGGCGACAATGAGTATTTTTTCTTCGACAAGTGCTTTGGGGGTATCACCAGAAGAACTTGGAAGCAACTCTGGTACTTTTGGTATTCCGGAATTTCGCACAAGCTTTACACGACAAATGATTGATGATACGAAGCCAAAGCATTTTAGTGATCTCGTACGAATCAGTGGATTCTCACATGGTACGAATGTATGGCTTGATAATGCGCAGGAACTTATTCGTAATGGCACTTCAACACTTGCGGATGCTATATCGGCTAGAGATGATATCATGATGTATCTCATTCACAAGGGGATTGATCCATTACTTTCATTTAAAACAATGGAAAATGTCCGAAAAGGACGTGGTATTAAACCGGATGTTATCGAAAAACTCAAGCAGGGCGGCATACCTGATTGGTATATCGCCTCATGTCTCAAAATCAAATACCTTTTTCCAAGAGCTCATGCGACGGCTTATGTAATGATGGCATATCGTATTGCCTTTTGTAAAGTTCACTATCCCCTTGCTTTTTATGCAGCTTATTTTTCTATTCGTGCTGCTGAATTTGATGCAAATTTGATTTCGCAAGGCAAAGATGCAATTAAGGAAAAATTAAAAGGACTTACGGAGCTTGAAGGGCAGACAAAACTTTCACTTAAGGATAAAGATCTGCAAATTGTATTGCAGCTTGCTTGGGAAATGTATTTACGTGGTTATTGTGTAGAAAAGGTCGATCTCTATCGTTCAAAGGCAGAGAAATTTACGATTTTAAGAAAATCACTGTTACCACCTTTTGCAGCATTAGGTGGTGTCAGCGCAACGGCTGCTAAAAATATTGTTGAAGCACGCAAAAATGGTTTGTTCACCTCTATTGATGACTTGAAAAAACGTACAGGTATTCCTAAGACAGCAATTGAAATATTGCGTATACATGGCTGTCTTAATGGAATGACAGAAAGTGATCAGCTGGAGCTGTTTATGTAAAAACAAAACAGCCCTTAGTTTATAAGGGCTGTACGTACATGGAAATAAATATTATTGATATTTTATAAAAAACTATGTTTTCGTGTTAGCTGTTCATTAATTCGTCGAATTTTTGAGCAGCTTTTCTTTTTTCATAATTGTAAATAAATATTCTTTGTCATTTTATTATAAAAATGGCTTAAGTGATTCCGGATGCTTCAAGGGATACACTGGCTTCAGCAAGGCTTGTTTTATTCTTTAATGTTTCCGTGTAAACACCATAACCACATCCCTGTTTTTATAATGCCATATTTCTAATATAAACCAATAATTTAGGTGAATTGCTTCAAATACTGCTTATGATTTACTTATTTCAAAATTATCCAGTCCGTCTTTTTCACTTAATTTTTTAAAAGCAGGTTCTAATAATACATTTAATTCATCAAGAATTAAATCGGTGGTTCTGTCAATTTTACATAAAAAGTTTAAAACAGTTGCATTTTTACAATTTCGGAAATTATATCTTTCGGCATTTACATAAATATAAAACTGACTTCCGGAAGTTATAATCTGATTATCAAACAGACATTGCCGTATTGCATTGGCGATTAAAGAAGGATGCTTTTCGCCACCTTCTTTTAATTTACAGGAAATATAGAATTCAATCATACTTAATTACCTTTGCTCTCTTTAAATTGGTTGATTAATACTTTATAGAGTTAATGCTTTTTATTAATATACAGGCTTCATAAATAATTTCAACCTTAAATTAATAAGTTGCTTTAAAATATTTTTTATAATTTACTTATTTTAAAATTTTCCAGTCTGTTTTTTTCACTTAAATGTTTAAAAGCGGGTTCTAATAATACATTTAATTCATCAAGGGTTAAATCGGAGGTTCTGTCAATTTTACATAAGAAGTTCAAAAGAACAGCTTTATTTGTGCAAACTTCATTTTGACACTTTCTACAGCTATCAAAATTATGTCTTTCGGCATTTACATAAATGTAAAACTGTCTTCCTGATGTTATAACCTGATTGTCAAACAAACATTTCCGTATTGCATTGGCGATTGTAGGAGGATGTTTATCGCCGCCTTCTCTTAATTTACAAGAAACATAGAATTCAACCATATTTAAACACCTGCGCTCTCTTTCGATTGTTGATTAATCCTTTAAAGTTAATATTTTTGCACTTTGAATTATTGTTGGTCCTATTTGTAATATTCATTACGTCTGAGCTTGCTCTGGCCCAATAATATCATGCTTTTGTATAGCTGGTCAATAGATTATGTAACACGAATTCATTGTTGAAAATTTATTTAAGGCCACATCAATCAACTTATTTTTAAATTGAAATTTCTAATCTGTGTGAAATCAGCGCAATGTGCGGCGCGAAGTTGCAGAATGTTAGAAAGAGTACAGAGCTGAATGCTTTGCAGCGATGCAGGGATCTGTTTTTTGTTTTGCAGTGGACAATGGTGACAGTTTTAAATTTTCTTCTATATAAAACGGCAGAACAAAATGGAGCCGTTTATTTAGGAGAACGCCGCTTTGTCAAATGTTGTGTTTTAAAGGAAGCAGAGTAAATAGGCACTATAATAAACCTGCGCAAATCCCTATTGGTTCATTGTTTTCATAGTTTACTTTTATATCAGCAGATGATATAATAAAATATATTAAATTTAAGTGTTATTTTAAAGAGTGGGTGCAAACCCACTCTTTACTCTTATATTTTCATTATATTAGGGGATTTTCGAGAAGGAGGTGTCATAGATGGCAAATTATGTGGAAAAAAAGGTACTAGAAGTTGTTAAGGAATTACTTAGTGAAAAAGAACTTGAACTTGTCAATGTTGAATATGTGAAAGAAAGAGATTGGTATCTTCGTGTTTTTATTGACAAAAATGGCGGAATTGAAATTGATGATTGCCAGCAGCTAAGTGAACAGATTGAAAATAAACTTGATGAAATGGATTTTATAAAAGACAGCTATATTTTAGAGGTTTCTTCACCAGGACTTGATCGTGTGCTAAAAAACGAAAAAGATTTTGAACATGAACTTGGAAAAGTTGTAGATATAACAATGTATGCACCTGTTAATGGTGAAAAAATTATTGTTGGCAAACTGACTAGCTATGATAAAGATAGTATTATACTGGATGGGGATAAAAAGTTTTTGTTAGAAAAAATTGCATGTATTCGTTTGCATATTGAATTTTAATATTATAAATTAGGAGGATTTAGATTTGAGCAGCAAAGGTAAGGAAAAAGACAAAGATAAAGGTTTTATGGCAGCATTTAGAGAGCTTGGAAAGGAAAAAGGGATTGCACCGGAAGTTCTTTTTGATGCAATAGAAGCAGCACTTATTTCCGCGTATAAAAGAAATTTTAGCTCTGCACAAAATGTACGTGTCTCACTTGATAGAACAACAGGAGAATTTCATGTTTATGCAAGAAAGACAATTGTTGAGACTTTAGAAAATGATATCATAGAAATGAGTCTTGATGAAGTGCGTCAAGATAATCCTGCTTATGAGATTGGTGACATTATAGAAATAGAAGTGACACCTGCCGATTTTGGACGTATTGCGGCACAAACAGCAAAACAGGTTGTTGTTCAAAGAATTCGTGAGGCAGAACGTGGCATTATTTATGAAGAGTTTTCGAATCGTGAAAGTGATATTATAACAGGTATCGTTCAGCGCATCGAAGCAAAAAATGTATTTATTGATCTTGGGAAAACAGAGGCAGTTTTAGCACCATCGGAACAGATCATGAGTGAACAATATACACATGGTGATCGTATTAAAGCATATATCATAGAAGTAAAAAAAACATCAAAAGGGCCACAGATTCTTGTATCAAGAACGCATCCAGGTCTTTTGAAGCGTTTGTTTGAGCTTGAAGTCCCGGAAATCCATGATGGGATTGTTGAAATAAAATCTGTAGCACGCGAACCAGGTATGCGGTCAAAAATTGCAGTTTATTCAAAGGATGAAGATGTTGATCCAGTTGGGTCTTGTGTCGGCCATAAAGGCATGCGCGTACAAGCGATCGTTGATGAACTTCGTAACGAAAAAATAGATATTGTGAAGTGGAACACGGATCCGGCAAAATATATTGCAAATGCGTTAAGTCCGGCAAAAGTCGTTTCGGTTGCAGTCAATGAAGAAGAAAAGATTTCTCGTGTTGTTGTTCCAGATTATCAACTTTCATTAGCTATTGGTAAGGAAGGGCAAAATGCCCGTCTTGCAGCAAAGCTTACAGGATGGAAAATCGATATCAAGAGTGAAACTCAGGCAAATGAAGAGGATATTGATGAGAATATGAATGTTGTAGAAGTGATTACAACAGAAGCTTTTACAGCAGAAGGTGAATAATACATGGTAAGTGTGAAAAAAGTTCCTGAAAGAATGTGCCTTGGTTGTCAGAAAATGCATAATAAAAAGGATATGATTCGCATCGTAAGAAGCCCGGAAGGTGAGTTTTCTGTAGATGTTACAGGAAAAAAATCTGGTCGGGGAGCCTATCTTTGCCACAACATTGATTGTTTCAATGCTGCTATAAAAGAGCATCGTTTTGAAAAATCTTTTAAGAGTATAATTGATAATAGAGTTTATGATGAATTGAAGATGGGGATTTTTCAGATTGATGGATAAACATGTGCAGAAAATTGTGAGCCTGCTCAGTATGGCACAGCGCGCAAACAAGATAGTATCAGGTGGATTTGCTGTGGAAAAAGAGCTTGCTGGTAAAAAAGCAAAACTTCTTATTGTAGCAGAAGATGCATCTGAAGAAACAAAAAAATCGTACACGAATATGGCATTACGGTATAAAATACCGATGTATCATGTTTTAACAAAAGAAGAACTTGGAGAATGTCTCGGTAAGAATTTCCGAGCATCAGCAGTTCTTTTAGATGCTGGCTTTAGTAAAGCTTTGCAAAAGCTTATAGAACAGGGTCAGAGAATATAATGGGGGTGGATCAATGTCAAAATATAGAATATATGAACTGGCAAAGGAATTTGATACGGAAAGTAAGGTAATTATCAATATATTGACACGTAATGAGTTCAAAGTAGCAAACCACATGAGCAGTGTTGGAGATGCGGAAAAGGATTTATTGAAAAGAACTTTTTCTGGTAAGGAAGCTCGAGAAAAACTACAGCCGCCTGTTACAACAACAGTGCCAATAGCAAAACCCATACAGCCGACTGTACAAAAGACAACAACTACACTGCATACAGAAAAAATGAACAGCGCGCCTAGGCCGCATGTACAGATACAAAATCGTGCAAGTGGCAATAATACTACGAATACGAATCGTCCTTATACTACGAATCGTCCAGGGACAAGTCCAAATAATCGTACGGCAACTACAAATAATCGTACAGCAACTACAAATAATAATACAGGACGGAACAATAATACACAGGGGAATCGGAATAATAGTACAGGTGTAAATACGAGTAATAACAATCGTTCGTATACACCAGCAAATCGCAATAATAATAATACGGCACGTACGAGTACGGCAGTTGGCGCAGGGAATCGTTCCAATACTGCCCGCAGTACAACAGGTAGTGCTACAGTCAATACGACTGCAAGCAATACTACGGGTAATAATCGTAGCACGGCTACGGGTGGGAACACCCGTAATACGTCTGGCAATAATACTCGTAGCAGTTTTGGTGGTTTTGGCGGCGGTAATAATCGTGGCGGTAATCGCAATAACAATCGTAATAGCAGCTATAGTCGTAACAGAAACAATCGTAATAACCGCAATCAACAACCACAGGCTCCCAAAGTTGAAATTGCCCGGCCGAAGCATATAAAGGTAGGAGAAAGCATCGCTGTTAAGGACCTTGCCAGTAAAATGAGCTATACGGCAACGGAGCTTATTAAGAAGCTTATGCTTATGGGTGTGATGGCTACGATTAATCAAGAAATTGATTTTGATACAGCGACACTTATTGCTACTGAATTTGGTGTAACGGTTGAAGAACTTCCACCAGAAACAGATCCTACAGAGATTCCGGAAATCGAAGATGATCCAAAGACTCTTGTTCTTCGTCCACCTGTCGTAACAGTTATGGGACATGTTGATCATGGCAAAACCTCACTGCTGGATGTTATACGTAAAACAACTGTAACTGAACGTGAAGCTGGTGGTATTACCCAGCACATTGGTGCATATCAGGTAATGTGTCAGGGCAAGAAAATTGTATTCCTTGATACCCCTGGACATGAAGCCTTTACTGCAATGCGCGCACGTGGTGCACAGGTAACAGACATTGCAATTCTTGTTGTTGCAGCTGATGATGGTGTAATGCCACAGACATTAGAAGCAATCAACCATGCTAAATCAGCAAAAGTACCAATTATTGTTGCTATAAATAAGATTGATAAACCGGGTGCGAACCCAGACCATGTAAAGCAACAGCTTGCTGAGCATGAGCTTATCCCTGAAGACTGGGGCGGCGAGACGATTATGGTTCCAGTATCAGCGAAAAAGAAGCTTGGGATTAGTGATTTGCTCGAAATGGTACTGCTTGTTGCTGAAGTAAAGGAACTTAAGGCAAATCCAAATCATGATGCACGTGGTGTCATCGTTGAGGCACAACTTGATAAAGGCCGTGGCCCGGTTGCAACTGTGCTTGTACAGAATGGCACGCTTCGTATAGGGGACACGATTATTGCTGGCACGACCTACGGTAAGGTTAGAGCTATGATTAATGACCGTGGTGAACATGTAAAGAAAGCTGGACCATCGGTTCCGGTTGAAGTACTTGGTCTATCAGATGTTCCAGAAGCTGGTGATACACTTGCTGCTGTTGAAGAAAAATTGGCACGTTCGATTGCTGAAAAGCGTATTGAAAAGCAGCGTACAGAGCTGATACATTCCAAAAAAGTTTCTCTGGACGATCTTTTTCAGCAAATTCAGGAAGGCAATATAAAGGATCTAAACATTCTTATCAAAGCCGATGTTCAAGGTTCGGTTGAAGCACTTACAGGTTCACTTCTCGCACTTAATAAGAATGATGAAGTCCGTGTAAGTATTATTCATTCCGGTGTTGGTGCTGTGAATGAGTCCGATGTTATGCTTGCTTCCGCATCAAATGCCTTGATTATTGCATTTAATGTACGTCCGGATACTAATGCACGTAAACTTGCTGATACAGAAAATATCGATATCCGTACGTATCGTATTATTTATGAAGCAATTGGTGATGTAAAAGCTGCGATGTCTGGCATGCTTGCACCAAAATTCAAAGAAGTTATTCAGGGAAAAGTTGAAATTCGTCAGGTCATGAAGTTCTCAAAGGCACTGGTTGCTGGTTCTTATGTTCTTGAAGGTAAGGTAACAAACGCTTCAAAGATTCGTGTTATTCGTGATAATATTGTTGTCCTTGAAGGTGAAGTGGACTCGCTCAGACGCTTTAAGGATGATGTCAAAGAGGTTGCGGCTGGCTATGAATGTGGCCTTACAATTGCTGAATATCGAGATTATAAAGAAGGTGACATTCTCGAAGTTTATACAATGGAAGAAGTCGAAACTTCAATTGCAGATGTCAACAAAGCGACAAGGTTGAAAAAAGAAAAGGCAGCTAAAGAAAAAGCTGAAAAAGAAAAAGTGGCTGATGAAAACAAAGAAAACACGGATAAATAAAGAGAGGATGTGAGTATATGGGGCAGCTTCGTGTTGAAAAAGTACAGGAACTTATGAAACAGGAAATTAGTCAGATTATCCTGCGAGAACTTAAAGATCCAAGAATTGGTTTTGTTACAGTTACGCAGGTTGAAGTAACTGGTGACTTGAGCAGTGCTAAAATTTATGTAAGTTTCATGGGCAGTGAAGATCAGATTAAAGATTGCTGGAATGGGCTCCAAAGTTCTCTTGGTTTTATACGTCGTGAAATTGGTAAAAGGATACGTCTTCGTATTACACCAGAGCTTACATTTCAGATTGATAAGTCACTGGATTATAGTGCTCATATACAAGAACTTTTGGTGAAAATCAAAAAAGAGGAAATAGAATAAGTATGCAAATAACACGTTCACAGACAATTGATCTTTTAAAGAAAGCAAATCATATCGTAATTACATCACATGTGAATCCCGATGGTGATTCCATAGGTTCTTCATTAGGGCTTATGCATTATTTGAAAACGCTTAACAAAAAAGTTGCAATATTCATTGATGATGACATACCAGCTAACTTTTCAGTCTTGCCGGGATTTGATGAGATTGAGAGAGTACCAGAAGGTCCTTATAAGGCGGATCTTCTCGTTCTGCTTGATACAAGTCTTGATCGTGTAGGGAATGTGAATAAAATTGTTTCAGCACCGGTGCTTAACATAGATCATCATATTTCTAATAATAATCAGGCTGATTATCTTTATCTTGATGCTACTAGAGCAGCAACAGCTGAAATTGTTTTTCAGCTGCTAAAGGATATGGATGCCGTTATTTCTTCAGATATGGCACTCTGTATCTATACAGGGATTGCGACAGACTGTGGCTTTTTTCGTTTTTCAAATACATCTTCTTTTACGATGTATGCAGCAGGAGAACTTATTGATGCTGGAGCAAAACCCAATATTATATCAGAAGCACTTGAGCAAAAACCCTTTTTAACAATAAAATCAATTGCTAGAGCAATCAATACACTGGAAATGTTTCACGATGGTAAAATTGCAGGTGTGTTTTTATCAAAAGAAGATATGAAATCCTGTGATTCAACAGAAGGGTTCATTGATTTTATTCGTATTATTGAAGGTGTTGATGTTGCTGTTCTTGCGAAATATATTGACGAGGGTATTTGTCGTGTAAGCATGCGATCAAAAAATACAGATGTAAGCAAGATTGCTATGGCATTTGGTGGTGGTGGTCACATACGCGCGGCAGGTTGTACGATCCATAAATCATTAACTGAAACAAAAAATCAAATTATTGCAGCGATTATTCATGCAATGGAGGAACAAAATGAATGATGGTTTTATTAATGTTTTAAAACCACCAGGAATGACCTCTCATGATATTGTATCGTTTATTCGCAAGGTTTATAGTATAAAAAAAGTAGGACATGCTGGTACGCTTGATCCAGGTGCGGCAGGGGTTCTTCCTGTTGCATTAGGTAAAGCAACACGTTTTATTGAGTATTTATCTGACGTTGATAAGGCATATCGGGCTGAGCTTACCTTTGGTTTTTCTACAGATAGTGGAGATGACACAGGGAAAATCGTACAACAACAGGATTTCATCATGCCATCTGCTGCTGCAATTAATAAAGTAATGGTTGGNTTGACTGGAACCATTACACAAATTCCGCCTATTTATTCTGCAATTAAAATTAATGGACAGAGAGCATGCGATCTTGCACGCCAGAATATAAAAGTCGAGATTCCTAAACGTCAGGTTTGTATTCATTCTTTAACAATGCTTACACAACGCAGTACATCAATTATGTTTCATACTGAGTGCTCAAAAGGCACTTACATTCGCACGCTTTGTATGGATATTGGTAAAGCGCTACAGATTCCAGCAACGATGACTTTTCTTGTTCGTACACGTGTGGGAAGTTTTTCCCTTGAAAATGCACTTACACTTGAAGATATTAAACAATTATCGTCGACAGCCATTCATGGACCGGATGAAGTCCTGGCACATTTGCCTGCTTATAAATTACCGTCAGATCGAATTCCTGCTTTTCTTAATGGACTTGGTACGGGTGTACATTCATGGGAAGAAACTGATAAACATATTCGTATCTATGGAAATGATTGTTTTATAGGTATCGGTCGTTATGATAAAGACAGCCATAATATTATTCCGGAAAAGATATTTATGAAGTAATTTTATAAATATTGAAGTCTTTCCATGTTTAAGGAGTCATAAACCAATGCGAGTTTTTTCGAAGATTACCGATTTAACTAAGACATACCCGAATATAGTAGTTGCGTTGGGCACTTTTGATGGTGTGCATATGGGTCATCAAAGTATTATTCGGCAAGCAATCGGTTTAGCAAAGTCGATTCAAGGAATAAGCGTAATATTTACTTTTAGCAATCATCCGTTATCTATCATTACCCCTGAAAAGGTACCTTTGCAGATTAATGATATTTTTTGCAAGGAAAGGGATATGGAACGACTAGGTGTCGATATTCTTGTGAATGTTCCTTTTACAAAGGAATTATTAAAGGTATCACCACTGGATTTTTTACAGTTGTTAAAGGATAATTTTTCACCTAAATATATTGTTGTTGGCCCAAACTATTCCTTTGGCTATAAGGGTAAAGGAACACCAAAATTTTTATTGCAAAAGGGAAAAGAATATGGGTTTAATGTAGAAATACATCCAGTTGTTCACTGGAAACAACACTTCATTAGCAGCACAAAGATTAGACAACTTATTGAAGCGGGACATCTATCACTTGCAAATGAGTTATTAGGGAAACCTTTTATGATTTGCAGTAAAGTAATTCATGGGGATGAACGTGGTCGTGTTATTGGTTTTCCTACAGCGAATCTTGCTATTGGAACTGAGCGTGTTATGTTACCAGATGGTGTCTATGCTGCAAAAGTTTTGATACGGGAAAAAGAATATGGTGCTGTTGCAAATATTGGAACGAATCCTACATTTGATGGCTGTTATCGACGTATTGAAGTTCATATAATTGATTTCAATCATGATATTTATGATGAATTGATTTATGTCAAGTTCCTTATGAAGATTCGCGAAGAAAAAAAGTTTTTATCATTACATATGCTTATTGAAGAAATTGATAATGATATTGTGCAAACTAAGAAATATTTTAATTTACATTAAAATATGTATATGCTATAATATTAAAAGTGCCGATTGGCATCATAGTCCTTGGCGAAGATATCGAAGATCTCCGACGATACCTTGGCTGGTGGATAAGCGATAATATAGGAGGATTTTAATATGTTAACTCAAGAAGCAAAACAAGAGCTCATTACGAAGTATGCTGTACACGAAGGCGATACTGGATCACCAGAAGTACAGATTGCGCTGCTTACTGCACGCATTACGTATTTGACAGAACATCTCAAAGAACACAAAAAAGATCATCATTCTCGTCGTGGACTTTTAAAGATGGTTGGTCATCGCAGAAGATTATTGAGCTATTTGTATAACAGCGATATTGAACGTTATCGTACAATCATTGCAAAACTAAATTTGCGTAAGTAATGAAGAGCGGGCGTATACCCGCTTTTTTCATGCCTAAAACGATGACATTCCTCGGGAAAGAGGATTATTACGCTGAGTGTCGAATAGGTATAAAGTTTAGAATGAGAATTAAATAGGAGGAAAATGAATGCACAGTTTTGATATGCAATTAGGAGGCCGCTCATTTATCATCGAGAACGGCAAAATGGCAAAACAGGCAAATGGATCTGTTTTAGTTCGCTATGGTGATACGGTGGTGCTCGTTGCTGCAACAGCTTCAAAAGAGCCCCGAGAAGGGGTGGACTTTTTTCCATTGACCGTTGATTATGAAGAAAAATTATACTCTGTAGGTAAGATACCTGGAGGATTTATAAAAAGAGAAGGCCGCCCAAGTGAATCCGCTATTCTTTGCAGTCGCCTTATTGATCGTCCGATTCGTCCATTGTTCGCTGAAGGTTTTCGTAATGATGTTCAGATTGTTGCTACAGTTCTTTCTGTTGATCAGGACAATCCACCAGAAATCGCTGCAATGATTGGTGCTTCATGTGCACTTTGTGTGTCGGATATTCCTTTTAATGGTCCAATTGCTGGTGTACGTGTAGGGTATGTCGATAGCGAATTTATTATAAATCCTACTGTCGAACAACGTGAAAAATCTGATCTGAATCTTACAATTGCTGGCTCTCATGATGCGGTTATGATGGTTGAAGCTGGAGCCAATGAATTGCCGGAAGAAATTATTCTTGAAGCGATTCTTTTTGGGCATAAAGCTGTTCGGGAAATTGTTGAGTTCCAGCAAAAAATTGTTGCGGCATGCGGTAAAGAAAAATGTGATGTCAAACTCTTTAAGCCTCAGGAAGAACTTGATCAGGAAATTCGTGCGTTTGCTACGACAAAACTTGATGCAGCTGTGCGAAATCCAGATAAGCAAAAGCGGGATGAAGATATATCTGCTGTTAAAGCCGATACAATGGAACGGTTTTTGGAATCGAATCCTGAATCATCTACAAAGGAAATTGCTTATGTGCTGCATCGAATCGTAAAGGAACTTGTCCGCAAAATGATTACACATGAAAAGATTCGTCCAGACGGTCGCGAGGTTGAAGAAGTGCGTCCTGTAAGCTGTGAGGTTGGCATCCTGCCTAGAACGCACGGATCAGGTCTGTTTACGCGTGGACAAACACAAATCCTTACAATTACAACACTGGGCTCGCTTAGTGATGAACAAATTATTGATGGTCTTGGTGTTGAACAATCAAAGCACTACATCCATCAGTACAATTTTCCTGGCTATAGTGTAGGTGAAGCACGTTCTTCAAGAGGACCAGGACGTCGCGAAATTGGTCATGGTGCCCTTGCTGAAAGAGCACTTATTCCGGTTCTGCCAACAACAGAAGAATTCCCATATACGCTTCGCCTCGTATCTGAAGTTCTTGAATCAAATGGTTCGAGCTCAATGGGAAGTGTTTGTGGTAGTACGCTTTCTCTAATGAATGCAGGTGTTCCTATTAAGCGCCCGGTTTCTGGGATTGCAATGGGCCTTGTAAAAGATGGTGATAAATATACCATTCTTACAGATATTCAAGGTATGGAAGATGCTCTTGGCGATATGGACTTCAAAGTTGCAGGTACAACGGAAGGTGTTACAGCAATCCAGATGGATATTAAAATTGCTGGTATTACGCGTGAAATTCTTTCCTCAGCACTTTCACAAGCAAAACGTGGACGGGCCTTTATTCTTGGAAAGATGCTTGAAATTATTGATAAACCAAGCGAAGAAATGTCACCATATGCACCAAGAGTAACAACAATCAAGGTCAAGACAGATAAAATTCGTGATATCATTGGACCTGGCGGAAAAGTAATCAAGAAGATTATTGATGAAACTGGTGTACAAATTGATATCCATGAAGATGGCAATGTTTATATCTCATCTATTGATGTTGAAAGTTCTAAAAAAGCAATCTCTATCATCGAAGATCTCGTTCGTGAAGTAGAAGTCGGTACGGTCTACAAAGGTAAAGTTACTCGCCTTATGAACTTTGGTGCATTTATTGAAGTTATTCCGGGTAAGGAAGGGCTCTGCCACATTTCTCAACTTGCAAAACAGCGTGTAGAAAAGGTAGAAGATGTTGTCCAAATAGGTGATGAACTTGAAGTAAAAGTCATCGAAATCGATAAGCAGGGCAGAGTTAATTTATCTCATAAAGTGCTTCTGTAATATAATAAAATGTATGATTGGCTTATGCAAATGAATAAAATGTATAAGCCATTTTTTTGTCCGATATTTCTTGATTTTTGTTACAAATTTTGTTAATATTTATAGTTATACATCAGCACGTTTGAAAAAAATATATTGTGATTTTTTTACTATTTATGTTCGTGCACTACAAACACAGCATTTAGTAATAAAAATATTTTAAGTAAAGGTGTAAATTATATGTATAATTATACGTAAAAGAGGTTATTTTGTGGATAAAAAACTATCACTATCATCTTATGTACTTGTTGGATCTATGCTGTTTGGTATGTTCTTTGGTGCCGGCAATCTTATTTTTCCAATTCATATGGGGCAGGAAGCAGGTAACCATATTATATCGGCAACAATAGGTTTTTTAATTACAGGGATAGGATTACCATTTATGGGGATTGTTGCAATTGGTATTTCAAAAAGCAATGGTCTTTTTGATTTAGCCAGTCGTATTCACCCGTTATATGCAACGGTAATAACTGTTTTACTTTATCTTACGATAGGACCAGCATTTGCGTTGCCACGGACAGCAACAGTATCGTATGAAATTGGCCTTGCACCATATATTAGTGCATCACAGCAAAGCCTTAGTCTTTCTGTTTTTACATTCACTTTTTTTCTTGTTACTTTGCTTTTTTCACTAAAACCAAATAAAATTCTAACGTGGATTGGTAAGATATTAAACCCGCTTTTTCTTGTGTTTTTAGCTTTTCTTATTATAGTTAGCTTTTTACAGCCAATGGGGACTATTTCAAATTCAGTTGTACATGGTACTTATGAAAATGATGCTTTCTTTAAAGGTTTTACTGAAGGTTACAATACAATGGATGCATTGGCGTCCCTGGCATTTGGTATTATTGTTGTACAAACGCTAAAGGATCTCGGTGTAAAGCAACCGGAACATATTGCTTTGGGAACAATGAAAGCCGGTATCGTTAGTATCGTGCTTATGGGGATCATTTATAGTTGTCTTGCTTATATTGGTGCAAGCAGCGTTGGTAAGTATGAGTTATCAGCAAATGGAGGAATTGCCTTATCACAAATTGCAAACTATTATTTTGGTGGTTTCGGCAGTGTTTTACTAGCTGTTATTGTTACGCTTGCTTGCATTAAAACAGCAATAGGTCTTGTTACAGCATGTTCTGAGACCTTTCATTCATTATTCCCTAATTCATTAAGCTATAAAGCTTATGCCTATTTTTTTACAACGATATCTTTTCTTATTGGCAATATTGGTCTTACTCAAATTATTACATTAGCGATTCCTATTCTTATGTTTCTATATCCATTGGCCATTACATTAATCTTACTGGCATTTTTATCACCATTATTCCATCACCATCAAAGCGTTTATTTACTAACAACTGCATTCACACTTGTTGCAGCCTTTGGTGATGCACTTAATGCACTACCAAGTGCTTTTAAGAGTGGTGAGGCAATACAAGCTTTACTGCATGTCTATCAAGGGTGTCTACCATTCTTTGATATAGGAATGGGATGGACCGTACCAGCGCTTATTGGTCTTATCATCGGATGGATTTGGAGTATTGTCAAAAAAAATAATAGTGCAATAAATGAAACTTGAATGATAAAACCAATATCAATAGCTTGAAAAGGTATGTAGCTACTATATATATATGGTTATGGCATGTCGGAATACGTGTGAATGCCAAATAAGGCACTACTGGATTAATGACCTTTGCTGATTGTATAGAACAGGAAAGGTTACATAAACAAATAGCAGGGTAAGCAAAACTCAATTGCTTACCCTGCTATTTATTATAAGTCAACTATTTGATAGTAATATTTATATTATTTGTTTTTACTGTTTGCATAGTATTGGATAAATCAGTAATAGATACATTTAAATCTGTATCGGTCGTAACTGTTGCCTCAATGCCTGTTCCAACAGCACACTGGACATTGGAACCACTTGAAAATAAATTTTGAAAAGCACTTCCAACAGCATCGATCCCGTTGCTGCTTTGAATTTGTTTCGTTGCGACATAAGAGGCGTTACATGATAATGGAACATCGATTCCGCTTAGAGTTTTTATAGAGGTCACAGAAAACTCGAGCTTTCCACCTTTACCAAAAGCACCGGCAGATACAGCTTTTGTTATTTTCCCGGTTGTAATTGTTCCGGAAGGAATAACAGTAACACCATTAATTTGAATATTATCTAAGGTTTCAAGGGTTAGCATATCTCCTGTATGTGCTGTTTTAGAGTCTAATGCATTAAGTAAAGCTAATTCGATTTTAGTTTTTGCAGGTATGTATGCATGTTTGCTTGAAACTGTCGCTGGGCTCGACGTTGTAGCATCTGCAGACGTCGTTGCTGCCGCAAATGAAGATGTAGTTGTATCTGAATCTGCGAGGATAGGGTTAATTGATATAAACGATAATATTGCCGTGCATAGTAAAACAGGAACTAATTTGATAAGGGCTTTTTTCATAATACTTATCTTCCTTTCGTTTTCAAAATAAAAAATGCTGCAATATCGATAAATAAAATTATTGCAAAGTTCATTTGCTTTCGTTAAATGATTAAAACGTATTGGCCCCAAAGTAACAAAAGGGAAACGCTCATATTCAGTTTAGCGAATTTGCATAAAAAAAACAAGTATCAAATCAAAAAAAGGGTTTTTTAACAGTTTGTAGAATTTCTAAAATATAGATATAAAAGTAAAAGATTAATATTATAGCACGTTGATTTTATAGAAGATTGCGTTATTGGTATAAAAATCATGAATATTAGGAGAGATATTATATGAATAAAGAAAAGTTTTTTCTGATTGCCATAATTTTATGTAGCTTTTTATTTACTCATACAGGGTATGCAGCGTCTACGACTACAATTTCTTCAGAAAAGTTGGGGACTTTGACGAAGCAGATTAGTTCATTAGAAAAGACTGCGAGCAAACTTTCAACAACTAGTGATACGGATGAGCAGGAAGATGTAACAGATACTTTAAAAGAAATAGCTGAACTAAAGAGTAGTTTGAAAAGTTTGAATTCCGATTTGAGTAGTTGTAAAAATGTAGTTACTGGGTTGAAATCATTAAATACAGTGATTTCGAAATATAGTTCATTGGGATCAGGTCTGAAAGGGAATTGGACAACTCTATTAGAAGAGTTCACAACATTAAAGGCACTAGCCGCACTGTTATAAAATTTTCTTAAACATAGCTATTTGGGAATCTGTTTCGATATAATGATTTTTTAATTTCTCTTTTAGCTCTAATCAATTAAGATTGGAGCTTTATTTTTGATTGAAATATGTAGAATATAAATCGGATTATGCTTGAACTTTCCTGCGATATCGACAGAAAAGAATTGTAGAAGAAAATTTTTATATCTGATTAAAATCAATGCAATGAAAGGTGATAAAATGACAGTTGTTGTTAGTGTTATGCCAAAGTGGCGATTTGAAGCAGCAAAAGTTGATGTGCCACAAGGCTGGAACGTGCTGTTCGTTAATCCTATAAATGATGAAGAATTGATTTATGCATGTAAAGATGCAGGATATTTACTGGTACCAGCG
>WSSedB1CaDRAFT_10000183_pt1 | contig 30266 bp, 22 predicted proteins | sample WetSurSB1Cattail_FD_9460 | JGI IMG/M metagenome (IMG submission 9460)
CTGCTGCGCGCATTTCCGAACCGGTTCGCAGCGCGTGGGAACGGCTTGCCAAGCGTGTCAAGGTTGCCATTATTACCGGAAGGTCGAGGAAAGACGCGCGGGGCATTCTCGGTTTTGAGCCTCACCTGCTGATCGGCAACCATGGCTCCGAATGGCCGGAAGATTCTTACTTGCGAAACCATCACTTTGTGGAGCAGTGCACTGCCTGGCGAAACCAGCTCCAGGAACAGCTTGGCGCCATTCAGGGGGTGGAGATAGAGTTCAAGGGGGAATCGCTTTCACTCCATTATCGCAAGGTCATCGACCAGGAAAGTGCCCTGTCGCTCATGGATACTGCAATCGAAAAACTCACACCCAGCCCGAAACGTATCGGTGGCAAATGTGTCATCAATCTTGCCCCGATGGAGGCATTCACCAAAGGAGAGGCGCTGATGGTCGCCATGGATGAATTCGGGTTGCAACGGGCGATTTTCTTTGGAGACGATGTAACGGACGAGGAGGTCTTTCAACAGAGAAGCATCGATCTGTTGGGCGTGCATATCGGTCAGGACGACCGTACGGCCGCATCCTATTACCTGAACAACCAGGCGGAGATGTTGAATATTCTCAATTCGATGGCTGACAGTGTCGAGTCCCGGCATGGCGAGGAAGGGGTGTAGCGCAACTATTCAGCGATGCTTTACAATTCCAGTGTTACACTAGGAACTGCAGGCAGTCGCTATGCTCTTCATCTGTCCACGAAAAAAAGACACCGTGAGCGTGTATTGTGAAGGAACATCGTCTGTATTTTTTCGTTTCACTGCTGTTCGTAATACTGATCGGCTACGGCGATCATAAGACCGGCGCGCATGTCTCCATGCTGCTGCTGTATGCCCTTCCCATTCTCCTGTCCGCCTGGTTTTGCGGAAAATCCGGGGGGATACTCGTTGCAGCCGCCGCAACCATCAGTTGGCTGACCGTCACTGTGCTCCGTCAGCCGCCGGGAGAAAACAGCGTTATCCTTTCGTGGAACACCTTTACCCGCTTTGGCATATTTGTGTTAATTGCCTATGCCGTGTCATTACAGGCGCAACTGCGAAAAGCTTTTGAAAGGGAGAAACTGCGTGCCAACACCGACCGGCTGACCGGGTTGCTTAATAAAGGCGCTTTCCGGGAGCGGGTGGAGGAAGAAATGAACCGGGCGCGTCGCTATCAGCATCCTCTTTCACTGGCGTTCATCGACCTCGATGATTTCAAACAGGTCAATGACACCCAGGGACACAGCCGTGGGGACAGGTTGTTGCAGGATGTCAGCGAAATCATCATTCTCACTATACGCAAAACCGATATCGCCGGCCGCGTCGGTGGCGACGAGTTTGCGGTCTTTTTCCCGGAAGCAGACGGGGAGCAGGTGCGCACAGCGATAGAAAAACTGGTTAATGCACTGGACATCATGACCAGCCAGTCCGGCTGGCAGATGACCGCCAGCATCGGTGTGGTGACCTGCACGGAAATCCGTGAAACCTACGACACCCTGCTGGGCACTGCCGACAAGCTGATGTACGTGGCCAAGGAGAAGGGGAAGAATGCAGCGGAGTTTATGACTTTTGATGGATCTTCCCTCTCATGCGAAAACCGGCCATCTGGGGGGGCGAGGAACATATAGTTTTTGGGGAGATACCATGGACAACAGGGTGTGGCGCGCGGCTTCAGAGTGGCTTTTCGACCCGACCGTCGGAAAGTTCGTCACTATCGTTGCGGGAATCATCATCATCAGTGTTCTGACTCGCGCCACCCGCCGGGTGCTCTTGAGTCACATCGAAAGTACTGACAACCTTTACCGCTTGAGAAAAGTGCTCAATGGAGCCGGTACGCTGGCGGCAATCATCCTTGTCACAGTGGTTTTCAGCGACAAACTGGGGAACCTGACGGTTGCCTTTGGAGTGGCTGGCGCCGGCATTGCCTTTGCCTTGCAGGAGGTAATCGCCAGTATCGCCGGATGGGTGGCGGTTTCCTTCGGCAATTTTTATTCGGTTGGCGACCGTGTCCAACTGGGGGGCATCATCGGTGACGTGGTCGATATCGGCGTACTGCGGACCACGCTCATGGAAATAGGCCAATGGGTAAAGGCGGACCTGTATAACGGTCGTATCGTCAGGGTTGCCAACAGTTTTGTGTTCAAGGAGCCGGTCTTCAACTATTCGGGCGATTTTCCCTTTCTGTGGGATGAGATTAGCGTGCCGGTCAAGTACGGCAGCGACTACAAACGCGCCCGTGAAATCCTGCAACGGATCGCCGATGAAGCCGTGGGCGGACTGGTGCCCGAGGCCCAAAAGACCTGGCGCGCGATGGTGAACAAATACCGGATTGAAGATGCCCAAATCGAGCCGATGGTAACACTGATTGCCAACGACAACTGGATGGAGTTCACCGTTCGTTATGTGACCGATTACAAGCGTCGTCGCTCCACCAAGGACATATTGTTTACCCGCATCCTGGAAGCGTTTGACGCAACCAATGGCAAGGTCACCCTGGCATCGGCCACATTCCACCTGGTGGATGCTCCGGTATTCAATGTACGAATCGCCAATCAAGATCAAAACGTGAGCAACTGACGGACACCCTATGAATATTTTCGAAATAACCGCTATTTTAATGGTGCTGACGGCTCTGTTCAGCTACGTCAACTACCGCTTACTCCACATGCCGACCACCATCGGGGTGATGTTCGTCTCCCTGCTGTTCTCTCTGGGAATCGTTACCCTTGGACGCCTGGGTATGGAAATCGGACAAACACACATTGCCAGGGTGCTGGATACCATCGACTTCAATCAGGCGCTGTTGCATGGCATGCTGTCGTTTTTGCTCTTTGCCGGGGCCATGCATATCAAGCTCGACGACCTGACCAACCAAAAATGGGCCATCACCGTGCTGTCCACCGTGGGCGTGGTTGCCTCGACCTTCATCGTTGGCGGGTTAACCTGGTATGTGCTCGGCCTGCTGCGCATCCCGGCGTCGTTCATCTACTGCCTGCTGTTTGGGTCACTGATCTCACCCACCGACCCGGTGGCGGTCATCGGCATCCTCAAGACAGCCGGGGTTCCCAAAAGTCTTGAAACAAAGATTGCCGGTGAATCGCTCTTCAACGATGGGATCGGCGTAGTCGTCTTTCTGATCATCCTTGAACTTGCGCTGGGGGGCGGCGAAATAACCGTGGACAGGGTGGCTCTGCTCTTTGTTGAAGAAGCGCTCGGCGGGATCGTGCTGGGACTGGCAATCGGCGTACTGGCCTACCTTATGCTCAAACGGGTCAACAACTACCAGGTGGAAGTCATCATTACCCTTGCGCTGGTCATGGGCGGCTATGCCCTAGCTGACCGAATCCATACCTCGGGACCGATCGCCATTGTGGTGGCCGGTCTTCTGATCGGCAACCACGGTCGCTCATTCGCCATGTCGGACCTGACCCGAGAACGACTTGACGACTTCTGGGAACTGGTGGACGAGATTCTCAATGCCCTGCTGTTCATGCTGATCGGCCTGGAAATGCTGGTTATGCCTTTTACACGCGAGTTGTTGATTGCCGGAGTACTGGCAATTGCAATCACTCTGTTTGCCCGCTGGACCAGCGTGGGAGGAGCAGTGCTGCTTATGCGGACGTTCAGGACATTCAGTCCGGGGGCAATCGGAATCATGACCTGGGGAGGATTGCGTGGCGGCATATCAGTTGCCTTGGCGCTGTCGATTCCCCTTGTGCCGGAACGGACAACCATCGTGACGATTACCTATACGGTCGTTGTTTTTTCCATCATCGTGCAGGGCATGAGCCTGGGTAAGCTGGTTGACCGGATCTATCCCGACCTTCCGGGAGAATCCTGCGGAGCCGATTCATTATGATGGTACTTCCGGCCGCAAGGAACAGGCGATACACATTTCAAGGAGTCTGGAAATGAACAACACACGAGAAAAGCGGAAACCAATACATTTTGCCATTCTGTTTACGTTAACCGGCTTGGTGCTTCTGAGCGGCTGTACCCGCTACGCCCGCACGGTGAATACACTCTATGAGCCGTCCGCGACCATTCGTGGCGGCAGTGGAGAGGTTTATATCGTTATTCCTGAAAACCAGCAGACACAATCATCGGATATCAAGTGGGTAATCGGGAAAGTCAGAGATGACGAAAACAGGCAGATAGATGAGGTGTTCAGCCCTCGTTCAGCGGCGGAAATCATCCAGGCAGCGTTCGGTCAGGAGTTTAAAAATGCTGGCTATACGATTATTCCGACCACGAAGCGCCCCGGGAACGAGCAACGTGTTATTGACCTTACAAAGACGGAAATCGAGTTGAATCAACTCTCCGATTTTTCCGATATCAAGGCAACTTGCCGGGTGCTGGTGGGATTGGACGTGTTCAAGAACGGCCAGATGATCAAGCGGCTTCAGTATGAAGCATCTTCCTCCAGAATCGATGTCAAGGAGCGTGACCTGCTCGCGGGAAACGTACTCCAGGATACCCTGCAGTCGCTCATGCTGAAGGCCATGCCCGATTTGAACAAGCTGTTCATCCAATAAGAGAAGGAAGAGACGGATTATTTGAATTGTTTCGGAGTACCTTTTAACAATCGACCTCGGAGTCGAGCACCACCACAGGTAGGGCTTCCACCAGGGCAATTGAATAGGAGAATGAAATGATTCGTACCCTCATTCTACTGGTACAGATACTTGTCATGACGGTGACCATCGCATCCGCCGCGACGCGGGATACAGACCGCAACGCTCCTCCCGCGGTGGCGCGGAGCGTTGCGCCAACACTGCCCGAAGCTCAGGTTGTCCTGGACGACAAACCACTGCTTGCAATTAGAACCAAGGTCCTCTCCTTTTCACCGGAAGACCGGGCAAAAGCCATTTCGTCCCGTTTGGCCAAGCTCGCACATGACCCCCTGTTCCACGTCGATTCATTGAAAGTGGTGGACAGTGACACCACCAGCGACATAGCAGCCGGTGACATGGTCCTGATGAGTGTTACCGATGCCGATGCCCAGGCGGCAGGCAAACCGCGCCTTGCTCTGGCCGAGGAAAATGCCCGGATTATTCGCATTGCCCTGGAAGCGCGCAATCGGGAATACAGTACACAAAGTCTTCTGTACGGTGCGCTGTACAGCCTGCTGGCCACGCTGGTCCTGATTGTGTCGCTGGTGGTGATCAACCGATGCCTCCCCCGAATCATCGCGACCATTGAATCCTGGCGGGGAAAATTCATCCGCTCCATCCGCATTCAATCCATCGAGATTTTGCATGAGGAACGGATTACGGCGTTCATCATCTCAACGCTCCGGGGCGCAAGAACCGTTCTCCTGCTCGGCCTGCTCTACCTGTACATCCCGCTGGTAATGAGCTTTTTTCCCTGGACGCGCGGCATGGCCACCAAGCTGTTCGACTACATCCTGACGCCGGTTGAGATAGTCGGGCAATCACTCGTATCCTATCTGCCAAAAATATTTTTCCTGCTGATCATAGCTATTTTCACCCACTATGCCATCAAGCTCAGCAAATTCGTTTTTGACGAAATCGAGAAGCAAACCATAACCATTCCCGGTTTTTACCCGGACTGGGCCGAGTCCAGTTTCAAAATTGCCCGTTTCCTGATCCTGGCCTTTGCGGTGGTTATTGCCTTTCCCTACCTGCCGGGATCCGATTCTCCAGCATTCAAGGGGGTATCGGTCTTCCTCGGCATTCTCTTTTCACTGGGATCGACATCGGCAATTTCAAATGTCGTGGCGGGGGTCATCCTGACCTACATGCGAGCCTTCAAACTGGGAGACCGGGTCAAGATAGCCGACACCGTCGGCGACGTGGTGGAGAAAACACTGCTGGCCACCCGTATTCGGACCATCAAGAAAGTCGATATCACCGTTCCCAATGCCATGGTTCTCGGCAGCCATATCATCAACTTCAGCTCGTCGGCCCAGGAGTACGGCCTGATCCTCAATACATCCGTTACCATCGGCTATGACGCCCCCTGGCGCCAGGTTCATGAACTGCTGATTGCGGCAGCATGCGCCACGGACAACATCCTTGAACTGCCGGCGCCGTTTGTCCTGCAGACCGCGCTCAACGATTTTTACGTTAGCTATGAAATCAATGCCTACACCGACAAACCCTCGATCATGGCAAGCACCTATTCGGAGTTGCACCAGAACATACAGGACAAATTCAATGAGGCAGGGGTTGAGATCATGTCTCCGCACTATTCCACACTGCGCGACGGCAACATGACGACAATTCCGGAATCCTATCTGCCAGGTTCGTACCGGCAGCCCGCATTCAGGGTCAGCAGGGTGGATGGTGACAGATGACCCGCACACTGCTATGCAATAAAGGGGGGTAAATGAACAACACTGGTCGCGGCAAACCGTTTGCTCTGCTCTGGAAACAGCTTTCCGCGGAGCTTGCGCGCTATCGCAATCACATAATTGGAGACATCAGGTATCAGGATGTCATCGGCGACCTGGAGCAACGGACCGAACTGTCCGGAAGCTACATCTCCTCCATCATATTCGCCAATCTGATTGCGCTGTTTGGGCTGCTGACCAACAGTGTGGCGGTCGTGATCGGGGCAATGCTGATTTCTCCGCTGATGGGGCCGATCTTCTCCCTGGGACTGGCCTTCACCATGGGTGACCTGGTCCTGTCGCGGCGGGCGCTCCGCAATATCGCCTTCAGCATCCTGCTGACCGTGTCAGTGGCCGCCCTGTTCACCCTGCTGTCTCCACTCAAGGGCGCCACCCACGAAATCCTCTCCCGTACCCGACCCAACGTGTACGACCTGTTGATAGCCGTCTTTGCCGGCACTGCCGGAGCGCTGGCGCTCTGCACCCGCAAGAACTACCTTTTCACCACCACTGGCGTTGCTGTTGCCACGGCGGTCATACCGCCGTTGAGCGTGGTCGGGTATGGCGTGGGCACCTGGCAGTTAGGCATTGCAGCGGGCGGATTTCTGCTCTTCTTCACCAACCTGGTGGCCATCGTGATCAGCTCGGATATTGTCTTCTACCTGTACGGTTTCAAGGGAAGCATGGCAGCGGAAACCGTCTATCCGGCCCGGCGCCGTTTCCAGATCCTGGGCGCGGTACTGGCAGTTATTTCCACACCGTTGATCATCACCCTCGTGACGGACATCCGCAAGGTGAACCTGACCAGAAGGGTGGAAAGCGTCCTGAAAGCACAACTCAACGTCAAGCAGAAATCCAGGCTGACCACCGTTTCAATCGATAAAGATAAAGAGAAGGGTGCCTTGATGGTGGCGGCATCCATTAATACGGTAAAATACGTGGATGGTGATGCCCTGAAGAAGGTAGAAAAGGAACTGTCCGACAGGCTCGACACGCCGGCAAAGCTGGATCTGGAGCAGGTCATTGTCCGATCAGGCGCCGTAAACCCCGTGGCGCCGATCCGTGCGCTTGCTCCGGTTGCCGCACCTCCTCCCCCCGAAACTTTGACAACCCTGAGGGAAAAGGCGATGCTACAGCTCAAGGCAAGCTGCCGCGAGATGGAATCCTATATCACACCGTACAAGATTACCGACTGCGGCCTTTTATTCTCCGACCGGGGCAAACCGATCACCGTACATCTCACCATTGCCCGCGATTATCCGCCCGATGCCCGGGAGTTGCGCTGGCTCGGGACGGCGCTGAAAAAAGCATTGAATGAAACAATAGATGTAAAGGTCGAAACGATCCCCTTGCTGCCCACCATCGGCTTTACCGACCAGGATCAGGTTGATGAACCGAGCCGCAAGGCATTGGAGTCGCTTAGACAGATACTTGTCCAGTTGCCCGTATCTCAACTGACAATAGAAGCCCCTCGCGGCACCCGTCGCTCAGCTCCCATCACGAGGAGGCAGGTTGGCCGGCTGAAGGACTATCTGATCAAGGAATTGAAGGTGTCAGGTGAGCATATTTCAGTAAAGACGGGTAATGACAACCTGACAAGAGTAACGATAAAAAACTAAGCGGTTCGCCGCTTCTGAAAGAGAGACGTTTTGCCGTGTATCGACGCATAAACATGTTGAGGGAATTTTCAATCCCGCTGATCAGCGGAATTATTGTGGCGCTGGTCTGGTCCAACCTTTTTCCCGAAAGCTACAACCATTTCAACCATGATCCCATGATCGGGCCGCTCAACTTCCATTTCCTGACCAACGATATCTTCATGGTGCTGTTTTTCGGCATTGCCGCCGCTGAGATTACCCAGAGTTGTCTGCCGGGAGGCGACCTCCATCCGCTGAACAAGGCTGTAAACCCGCTCCTGGCAACACTCGGCGGCGTTGTCGGCCCGGTACTCGTCTATCTGGGACTGAACGCCATCATCGGTGATCAGGCACTGAGCCGGGGATGGGGCATTCCCACCGCCACCGACATTGCCCTGGCCTGGCTTGTAGCCAAGATTGTCTTCGGCGGCAGTCACCCGGCCATCTCCTTTTTGCTTCTGCTAGCTATTGCCGATGATGCCATAGGGTTGGGCATTATTGCCATATTCTATCCCGACCCCAGTCAACCGACCCAACCTGTCTGGTTAATTCTGACTGTTTCCGGCGTGCTGATTGCCTGTGTACTGCGCCGTTTCAAGGTGCAAAGCTACTGGCCCTATATACTGGCCGGTGGAAGCCTCAGCTGGTTCGGGCTGTTCAATGCCCATCTGCATCCGGCACTGTCGCTGGTGTTCATCGTGCCCTTTCTTCCACATCCGGACAAGGAAACGCTTCACATCTTCGAACAGGACAACGCGGACCCTTCAACCATGTCCAGTTTTGAACATGAGTGGGAAATTGTCGTCGATTTCGGCATGTTCATGTTTGGTCTCGCCAACGCCGGTGTACAGCTTTCCTCAATCGGGGATGCAACCTGGCTGGTATTAGGTGCACTGATGATCGGCAAGACCGGAGGCATTTTTATGATGGGATGGCTTGGACAGAGGCTTGGATACCCTCTCCCATCAAAGGTCGGCAAGAAGGAACTGGCGCTGGTTGGCTTGATTGCGGGGATCGGCTTGACAGTTGCCTTGTTTGTGGCGGGCGAGGCTTTCACTGACCCCACTCATCAGGGAGCCGCCAAGATGGGGGCTCTTTTCAGCGCCGGTTGCGCACTGGTTGCAATTGCTCTGGGAAGGTCGTTGAAAGTGCATCGTATGCCGTGATGTTGTCCCTGTAAATTGCAAGCAAGCCTTGCTACACCTGCTAATTTATTCAATAAATTGGGTAATACCTGTTGCGCTATATGCGTTGATAGTCACGTAATATCAAATGGTTGCAATAAGAAGTGATCCTACTTTGCACTTCGTTGCACGAATGTTGGGGTTCCCCCTTTTTCAAGCGGCTTTGCCCAAAGTGAGCCATCGAAAGGCAACGACTCCCCCTCGGGAATCGGGCAGTCGACAGCGTGCATTGCATCTTCGAACTGCCGCAGGAAAATCATGTGCGCCGGCTTTCGCAGATCCCACATCCTCACCACGTCGGGTTTGGTCCCCGGCCACCCTTCCGGCCAGGCGATGGTAGGGTGCGTGTTGATCTCCCAAACCTCACAAACGCCATCGCGGACAGAGTAGTCGATGCGTCCGAAACCGATCCGGGCCAATGCAAAAGTCTCCCTCAGCCATTGAGCGTGAGGGTCGTCCCGCACATAATCCAACTCCTCGCTGGCCATGGTCTCTTCGCTGGCAGACTGCCTGGCTTCAGAGAACCAAAGGCTATTCGAGTCTCGGACTGCCCAGTTGCGGCTGTGGATTAGCGAATACGGTATGATCCGGTTCCCAACGATATAGGCTGAGTACTTCCGATACACACCCTGCCCGTCCCTGGTATCACAGAACTCCATAATCAGGAAATCGCGCAGCGAGAACCTTGCGATCACCATCATCTTCCCCATCCACAGTAGGTTGCAGGCGAGTTTCCATCGCGTGTTCAGCAGTTTTGTATTCATGCTGCCGTGGAGTCGGCCGTCGCGGATGAAAGCCGGGAAGTGGTTCCAGTGCGGTAAAGCACTCAAACGGCCCACTCGAAAACTGTTCCTCCCCAGCCGGGCGCACTCCCTCAGGAGGGCGTATCGGTGCAACTGCTCGCTAGGCCGGTTGATCAACTGCAGCGGCAGGCCTTTTTCCTCCAGTAGGTTCCAGCATTCTTGGGCCATCGCTAGTTCGGCCGGAGATGCCTGATCCAGTGCGCAAAAGATATAGCTGCCGATGGGCAAGCGCCCGCCTGCGGCGATCTCCTGGTAGTTCAGGGTGCGGACACGGCCGAGCAAGTTGCTCTCAAACTGCATCAAATACAGGTCGAGATCGGAATGCTGACCAAACGGCAAGACTCGATAAATCATAGGCGCTCTCCATCAACCTCCGCCGGAACGGCGGAACTGGTCAGCAACACGGCTACCAGTGAGCCGAGTTCCTGCCGAAAGCGTTCAGGACCGAACTCGGAGAAGTACATCAGTGCGTGCGAGCAAGTGTCAATAAAGAAACTCGTCCAAGGGAACACGTAGAACAAACGAGAGCGGATCTCTTCGTACTTTGCGGCCGACTCATCCTGCGACATTCCGAGGGAGGTACTGTATCGAAAGGTTGGGAATATCTCTCTCGCGTCGCTGATCTTCAGGTCGGAAAGGCCAAAGTTGGCGAACCGCTCATGGAGCGGCGAATCTCGCATCAACAAGTAGCTGCTGACGTGTGCGGAGAAGAGGTGTTCCCGGTTTGCCAGAATGAAACGCAGGGTGTCCTCGGCCTCTTCGCCGGTTTCTGTGGGAAACCCCACGATATTCATCAGAGTGACCAGCATGCCTGCCTGTGCGGCGTCTCGTATGAGACGCTCGGAGACTGCGAGCGAGATACCCTTGCGCATCATGTCCAGCACCCGCTGATTGCCCGACTCCTGACCGAACATTACCAGCCGGAATCCCGCCCCGCACGCCTCGACCAGCATTTCTGTGGTTATGGAACGTTCCATGCGCATCATTCCGGTCCATGTGGCGAGGTTTTCGCGGCTCCTGAAATACCGAGTAAGTCCTGGCAGGTACTTGGGTGGAATGGCATTGTCCGAGAAATAGAAATCCCGTGCCCCGAACTTCTCCTCCAAGTACGCGAGATCGGACTCGACGCGCTCAAGGCTGCGCAGCTTGAAGGTAGGACAGGTACTCCTGGAGATGTTGCAGAAGGAGCACTTACGCCAGTAGCATCCGCGCGAGCAGGTGATCGGAAAAAGCACGCGTGGCGCTAGATAGGAGCGCAACGGGAAACCCTCGAAATCGGGTGGAGGAGCTGCCTCCACATGCACCGGAGCACACCCCCCCGCAGGCGCTCCGCCACTTGCTTCCTCGGAACCCGCGAATCTTCCCGTCGCAGCACGTTGGGGGGAAGTGCGGAGTCAACGTCCCCACGGCAATAAAAGCGGGCCAGCGCTTCCAGCGCGGTTTCGCCTTCCCCCACCACGAAACTGTCGGCCAAGTCAAAGTAACGCGGATCGTCCAGAATCTGGCTGCGTCCAGCCGCGACCATCTCTCCGCCAATGCAGATGTGGACCTGGGGCGCACGTTCCCGGATTAGGCGCGCCACGGTAAAGCCGCCGACGATCTGGCCCGCGAAGCTGATAGAGATGCCGACCACAGCCGGCACATGCTCGCAGAGCATCGAATCCACCGCGCACTCGAGGTACTCGAGGAACGGGTTCTCCGCCTGGCTCGTCGACAATTCCAGCACCCGGTCAAGAGTCAGGTCGCCCTCGAAGGAAACGACCGTCTCCATCACCAAGGTGGGGTGGTAGGCCAGCGAAATCAGCTCAAGCGCGCGGCTGATGGTGTGGTGAGCAAACGCGTAGAGTGCCGGCTGGAAGAAAAGGCTCTCCGTCCGCAGTATCCGCTTGGCCTCGTCAATACCCTTGATTAAGTAGTCGGCGTCGTCAGCCGGCTCGAGCCTCGGGCGCAGTCTACTCAACGTTTGGGCCGACAACAGCCAGTCGAACGTTTCCATCCCCCAGTCCTGCTGCACCACCTTGTACCCGTGGGCACGCAGCCATCCGCTGAGCGTGGGCAGGCTGAGGTACGGGAAGAAGATGTTCCCGTGCGGCGGAAACAAGAGAACAATTGGTCGGTTTCTGTTCACCGTGACCCGCCTCCTCGCGGCCGAGAATCGGACAGCTTCATCAAATCATCACCACCGCGACACGGGTGCGCCGTTCGATCTCGGTAAATGGCGTCCCCGTCAGATCCCGCTGCCACCCGGCGGCCCACGAAAAAGGGGAGGCGGGCACGATAACCAAGTCCGGCTTCGTTCCCCGGCGCGAGACCCAATTCTGGATGCAGTCGACAAAATCCGGCACCACAAAGTGGTCTCCCGTGAAGATGTTGCCGCCCCAAAAACCACTGTGCGGGATCTCAGTCTCCACCTCGGTTCCAAGCGGCAGCAGACTCGCGAACTGCTCCAACCGTGCTCGGAACACAGGTGCCATGAGCATCGTGGACAGCACCAACACATGCCGCGCCTTCCGTTTTGCAGCGGCTTCGGCAATGCTGCGGAAAACTGACGCGTCGAAGCCGGGCATGTCTGTTAGAATGCCCGCAAAGCCGTGTCGGCCCTCGATGGGAGCCCAGACGACCCCTTCCGCTTGCGCGCAGTTGACCTCTACCCGCAGGTGCTGTCCAGCGCGCCTCACTCCGAGCACAACCCTGCCCCCGTCCATTCGGGCTGCTGCCCGCAGCATGGTGGCAAACTGGTTGCCACTAAGCGCCTCAACTCCTTCGGTGTCCGTGATTTCGTCCCCGGCACGCAGCCCCGCTCTAGCTGCGGGTGACTCCGCCACAACCCCAGTCACCAACAAAGGAAGTTTGCTTTCGCCTGCAATGTGGCGTTCGTACAGGTCCATGAGAAGGATGATTGGTATAGCGGTCCGCGAACGCAATCCCCGGATAAAATCTATCAAGCGTTCTTCCCTCTCATAGTTAGGGATGGCTCTCCCTTTCGCCACATTGATGAACTGCGACCCTGCGAACGGATGAACCACGACGTATTGCGCGCCATGCTTCTCCGCATACCGCACGGTGCGTTCCATATCCTCGAAACTTACGGTTGGCAACGCCATCAGACTGATAGCATATGGCACCCCGTAGGATCGTAAGAGAGGCAGGCTGTCTATGGCAATCTCCGGTTGGTCGTCACGCATGATCCGGCGTCTTACTTCCGGAGTGGCGCTGATGAGCGAGATCCGGATTCCCACCGGTTGGAAACGAGCCAGTTCCCGCACCAGTTCCGGCGTTAGCCCGCGACCGTTGGTGGGCACCACGAGTATGTTCGAATCCTTCTCACGGAAGCGACGCAAGACCTCGGCGAATCGGGGATGCGGTATTCCCTCACCCAGCTCAAAAAAACGCTGATCGAACAGGAATTCGCCGCGCTCGGGCCGATAATACCTTAGTCGGGTCTCGACCTCGCTCCAGGTGATTTCCTCTTTCAAGTTACGGAGTAGCGGGTGGGTCCCCTGCTGGTAGCAGAAGGTGCACCTCACTCCACAATCCCAGCGCAAGTAGGGGAACGGATCGCCTGACCTTGCGTCTCTTGCAAGCCAGTTGCTGAGGTGCTTCAGCCGGAACCCGTCCACACGTAGCGGTCCGTGCGGACCATGCAGTTCGGTTGCCCGCCGCACGCTGTGCAGCAGGCGCGCCACCAACTCGATACGCGGCTCGCTCCAGCGTACACTTTGCAATGTCTGTACGCCTACCCGCGAAGCCTGCACGGTAGCTGGCTCCAGCGGCTCCTGCCGCGTGAATACGGCCGTAACGTCAACCGGAACGCCGTTCGCCTCGCATTCCACCAGCCGCCCAGCGCCGCGCATGATCACGCTCAGCAATCGCGAAAGGGGTTCCGGATTGGTGGGGTGCGTGAGTGCAGGTGCTGAGCAGTTCATTTGGACTCTGGATAGATTCCGCAAACGCGGCCGGGCTCGTTGTGGAACCGGAACCCGTCCACACGGGTTTCACTTCCACCGCTGGTTAGCACCACGACGTCGAGCAGCGCCGCCAACACACTGCGCACGAGTTCCCGTACCGGGTCCTCGTAGACAGGCTCCTCCCGGACGTCACCCAGATCGAAACGGAACACAAAATCACTAACTGGTTGCACAGGATGGTTCTCCATTGCACACCTCCGTTGCCGTCCGCACCACCACATTCATTTCTTCAGCAAAGGTCTCTCCGCGCCTGCGGAGCCGTTCACACATCGCGTCATCGCCGCCATCTTCCGGCGAGCTTTCCACAAACCCTGCCGCTTCCGACGCCAACGCCAGTGCCTCCCGCGAGATACGCCGTTTGACCAGCGCCACCAACGGGTCCCGTCGTGCCGTCCAGTGCATCACCAGCGCTTCATCTAGCCAGTTCACGAGCAGATGGAGCGGCCGCAGTGCCGGGGTCAGGATTTTCAGCAACCGCTCGATCTCAATGCCGAGCAAGTAGTAATATCCTTCCCAGAAATTTCCCTCCAACCGTCCCTCCTGCTCTAGCGTGAATTGCATTTTCGTAGCCGGAATCACTTCAAGCCGACTTAGGATGTTCCCTGGATGCACCGGCAGGTCGTTGTCCACCAGGAACCGCAAATTATCGCGGAACTCGCCCAAGGAGCTGTGAGGATCGATCATGATGTACGCCGGAAAGAAGTCGATGCCAAGGTCAGTTAGGATCCCGATAGCCCGCCGGTTGGTGTCCACCGAAAGCCGCTTCTCGAAACGCTGGAGCACACTTTGCACTCCAGATTCCAGCCCCAGGAAGACCCCCGCAAGGCCGATCTCCCGCAGTACACGGAACAACTGCGGGTCGATGTCGTCTGCCCGGCAGTTAATGTAGAACTCACACTCTAAGTCGGAGGACTTCACCAGACGGATGAACTCCCATGAGCGCTGCCGCGCCGTTTCCGGGCCGCCCATGAAATTCTCATCGGTGAAGTGAAAGACACGGGCGCCATAGCTGGACCGCAGGGTGAGAATCTCCGCCAGCAAGCGTTCCGCACTGCGGAAACGCCACCCCTGTGTCCGCGAGGCAGTGTAGAAGGGTGGCATGGCGCAGAAGGCGCACCGTCCGTGGCAACCGCGAGACGTAGATACCTCCGCCACCCGGGCGCCATCGCGGAGGATGTAAGGCAGGTCGTCCCGGGCCATGTCCGGCAATTTGTCCAAGTCCTGCACAGGCAAGCCGACCGGGATTTCGATGACCCCGCCGTTGCCGTCACGGAACGCGATGCCCGGTACCCGTTCGTGACCACTTCCCCGGAGCACAGCACCCGCCAGCATTGAAAGCGATCGATCAGCCTCTCCGCAGAGCACCGAATCTATACCAGCCCACCGTTTCAGCAACTCCCTCGGGGCCACCGTGGGCAGATACCCGCCCACGGTGATGTGCCCACGGTAGTCGGCCTCCCGCAGTGCCTCAATGCTCTCTGCCACGGTTCGCAACGACGCGCTGTCGTGCAGTGCAAACCCCACCAGCGCGGGGGACTCATCCACCAGGCGTGCCGCTATCTGCTGCGGCTTCATTTCGTACAGATAAGCGTCCAACGGTTCCGCCCGGAACCCGTCCTGCCGCAGACACGACAACAGGATTCCGATACCAGGGCTTGAGTTCTTGAAGAAAAGCGGGACTGGCTTGGGGCTTGGTGCTGTTACCAGAGCTACGTCCATCCGTCTTACACCTTTCAGAGTGGAACGCTTCCACCCGCTCATCGCGCTAGGCTAGACCCACGGGCCAGCCTAGCGCGATGAGCGAGCTAAGGTTGTAGGCGACGCATACCAAAGTGGGCGCCGCAGGGCGACCAGGGCTCGAAACATCGGACTTTATATGGTCGGCCACCCAGCTTATATATACAACTGAACAACTTTCCTATCGAAATCGGAAAAGGATTTCTTTTCCTGCTCGTGCAGATCTGAATCCGGATTGACCGGGGTTTATGAAAATATTTCTACGGAAGGTATTGTCAGACAGTGAGTTCAAGATCATCGTTTCACGGCAACCGCGTTCAATATTTTCCTTTTCGTTTCACGCCTGTGACACAATTCAGCGGCATCCAACTCCGGGAAGGCGACCGTTCTTTACGGTACAGAGCCGGACCGTCAGGAGGTGTCCTCCCCCAGCAAGGCTGCTATCTCATCCATGATGAGATCCATTTGTGGAGCAATTGGCTCGCCCCGGACCTCAGTTTCGTACCAAGCAGCGCCCCACAAATCCAATACCGGGCTAAAGTCCACGATGCGTGCCCCGGGGGGGACCAGCGATACCTTCAGAAACTCGGGAACTGCCCCCCACGAGGGGTGTCCCAGCAAGGACGCTGCCGACTCTGAGGCAACCCAGGCGGCCGCCGTCAGGCAAATCGGGGCGTTGGTCGGCACCACCCGCGCTTTGTCGTTCGAGTAGATTGGCAATAACAATTTGAGAAAGAAATCCGGCGCCAACCCCTGGGGGGTGAACCGAAAGATGGCCGCCGACCACTCGCGCACCGCGCCCTGCAGCACGGTCAAGCCACGCTCCCGTGCCGTAGCGAACAGGTCGATCATTTCGTCCAGACTGCAACCGTCGATCTCGTTCACCACCAGATCGGCGCTGTCAACGAACACCGCCGCGTTGGCCGCCGTGATCCGCTCCGGGAAAACGGCCAACTCCAACTCGGGATTAATATCGCGCAACCGAGCCGCGAACACATCGGCCTTGCGCATCCCTATGGTGCTCTGCGCCGCCCCGACTTGGCGGTTACTGTCGCAGTGCTGGAATACCTCGGGATCGGCTATGCGCAGCCCCCCGATACCCATCCGCGCCAGCGCCTCCACGATGGGTCCGCCCACGCCTCCCAACCCCGCGACGGCGACCGTGCGTGAGCGAAGCTGAGCCTGATCCTCAGTCGTGAAAGTTCCTGCATTGCGCGAGAACAACTCGGGGTTCTTCCAGCTCTCCCGCAAAAACGGCGCACTAGCTGGCAATTGAATACTCCTGGCATAGCTTTAGATATAGTCTGAGATCGGCGGCCTGTAGATAGAGCGGCGCGAGCGGTCCATGGGCCTGTTGCAAGTCAGTCGCGATCCCCGCAGCTAGGCGAACCAAGTGCCTCGTAATGCCGCAGCGCGCAGGGTTAGGCGCATCTGTACGGCGCGTGGTCGCGATCGCGTCACGCAGACATCCCCCGGCGCAGGCGTACTTGGCCGGGCAGTCGATGCACTCTTCCTTCCGCTCCACCATCCCCGCCCCAATGAACGCCGCGAGCGCCCTATTATCTACGCCACGGGCGGCTTCGCCCACCCGGAACGCCTCTTCTCCTGCGAAATACGGGCAGGGATAAATGCCGCCGTCCGCAGCCACCGCAAGCTCGCGAGCGCCCGCGTCACATGGGAAGCTTCTCTGTCCTCCCGTTAGCGCCAGGCTTACGTAGCTATACAGAGCATCGCCACCCTCCAGAGACCATTCGCGTTGGTCCGGGTGGATACTCAATTGCCGCCCCCACGCCTCCGCTAACGCGGTAAAGGCTTCCTCTAGGCGACCCAACTCCAACCCCGACGGGCCATCCTGTTCGCTCCGTAACCGCATTGGAAGCCGGAATATGAACTGGCGGATGCCCTGTTTCCGAAGGCATTCCAGAGCCTCCATTGGGTCGCAAGTATCTCCTACCACGACCACAACTGCCACACGGTCTAGTTCGATCCAAGGCCGCAGGGCTTCGCAGATCACCGCGTAAGTCCCCGCTCCGTCAGGGTAGACCCGAACCGCATCGTGTGCATGCGCAGGACCGTCGACGCCTGCTACGATACGAATTTCCATCTCCAGAAGTGCCTCGGCAAGTTCACCCTGCAGGAGTGTGGCGTTGGTCACAAGGACAAACTCCACAACCTTGCCACACGACCTTCCCTTTTCTCGCGCATGGTTGTAGGCAGCGAACAGAACCTCCGGGTTCAACAATGGTTCGCCGCCAAAGAAATATACCAGCAGCACTGGTTCTTCGGAGATCACGAGGACGCAGTCGATGGCACGTCTCACCGTTTCAACCGTCATCCGCGCGGGACTCATACCGTAGGGACCGGCGCCGAAATGACAGTACGAGCACCGGAGATTGCAGTCTTCGGCGAGGTTGAGCGCCAGCGTCCGCACGCCGACACAACTTGCAGCCAGGCTACCCCGATTTTGCATGGCAGCGCACATAGGCGGCTCGAAAGTGACTCCATTCTTGCGCTTGTTTGGGCATTATTGACACCTAGGAGTAAGTAGGCGTTGCATACCAGAATGTGCGCTGCCAACAGCCCGGACTCGAAGCCGGTCTTTACACTGTCGGCCGACCTCTACATGGCCATTCCCAGCCCCTTCTTTTCTTCCTTTACGTAAAGCTGACCCACTTTCCTGTCGAAATCGGAGAACGATTTCTTTTCCTCCTCGTTCAGATCGAATCCGGAAAGAGATTTGTTGGGGTTGGTGGACAGGTTCCGACGAAAGACGTCGTCGGAAAGTGCTTTCAAGATCACCTGTTTCACGGCAACTGTTGACATATCTTTCTCCTTTCTCCACAAAGGGAGTGTAACACCCCGCTGCATCAGCGGGGTGTTACTGCCAGAGCCGAACCCTGCAACGATGCAAGCCGCGGCAAAAAATAAATTAGTTATATTTTAAATTTATATATCACCGGCTGTCAATACAATTAGTGCTAATAAATATATTTTTTTACTTAAGATTAGACGGTTATTCAGCGCCTGATGCGATAGTTCGCAGTAATTCTCGCTGGAGGCTGTAACACCGCCAACAACTAAGCTTTTGCTGAAATCATTTCTTAATTGTCCATAACATTACACGATTTTGACCTGGCAAGGGCAGAATGGGCACACTGTCCATGAAACGTCGGGTTGATCAACACGCCAGGCTTGGTACAGGTCCATTACCACCATACGGAAACTCTTGATGAATTGCTTATCCGGTAGGTGAAGTAATTGAAAACCTGTGTTAAGACTATTCTTCTGCTGTGAGGAATAAAAGACCCTCTTTGGTCTGCTGAAGCCTCGCTTCAGGGGAGTTTTCGTCCCAAGAATCTTGGTGTTTCTGTTCCGACTTTGTATCGCTGGGTACCGGCGTCAATGCACATTTAACGTGCTATTTTTTCGTTCCTGATCAGACCCTGAAAGATTTCGTGGATCAGGGCTTACAATCCCACGATTGTGCTGGATGCAGGGAGTATATGCAGAATCTACCGGACATCATGACTGTGCCATCTGAGCAGTTGCAGGCGATTTTTACAAAACTTTGTGAAAATTGTACTGGAAGTTAGATTGAATGAGAGCAGAATGTTAAGATTGCGTAATTTTATGATTTGTGTCAGGAAACATAAGCTCAATCCGAACATTTGTGAAACGAAGTATCAAATTTCACCTGATTATTTAATTATTGTGTTCATCGCAAAGTAGACCCTTGACTTGTACGGCATCTATAACATTCCAGTATTATTATGTTTTTCGGTCAAAATTGACCTTTCGGGGTTTTAGTCAAAAACACCCAAGTTGAACAATTCCGAGTTTTTATGAAAACCCGGGAAAGGACCTGGCTGAACGCCACCAGCTGCTCGCCGGCACGATCCGGACCACAAGATATAGTGAAGAACAAACCACAAAAAAAAGCCCTGACCAGATAGCCAAGGCTTTATCAATTTAGACCATACTTTTTATTTTATCTACGATGTGAAGTCATCTTGTAACCAGGCACCTGATTGCCATAAGAATACATACATTGAGAATAGGCATTGTCATATCTAGCCTGCGCTTCTTTTCCGTATACATCGCCCGACCCAGCTCCTACAGCCGACCCCACAAGAAGACCACTAGCAGCACCGATAGCCGCACCTATGCCAGGGTTGCCAGATGCAGCACCGACAGCCGCCCCCAGAGCTGCACCGCCCACTGTACCTGCAACGGCACCTGTAGCTACTTTTTTCTGATATGTTTTTTGGACCGGCTGGCTCTCCTGCTGCTGCGCCCACAGCCTGCATCTAGCATCCTCATTTTGGAACGTATCAAAAGGTTTGCCCGGCCTCGGCATTACACTTACAGTCGGGCCGACTGGTCCAGTTGCACAACCACTCAAAACTGCCAGTAAAGAAAGTGTTGCAAGGTTTCGCCAAAGCTTACTCATCTTGTAACTCCTTAGATTTATTTTAATCATAAATAATTATTTAGTCTTAATATCATATCTTTTGTCACAAAACCATTTAATTTACAGCCTGGGTGAACGCATGGTGTGACAAGCAAAAAAAGCCCAGAACCTTGATTCTGGGCTTTACAGGCTTTTTTCAGCTATGTTTTGCTAATTACTGGCTTCAACCTTTGCAATGAATCTTTAAAAAAAATATTGGAATAGGGGGTTCTAAGCCCAAACCGGCGGAATTTGTCCAATAGGGGGCAGCTCACGAAACGGGAAAAATCATACGCTAAGAATTTTGCTTAATAAATTAAATAGTTGGTGTACAAATCAGCCAATTTTTTCGAGGGTTTCCCTTATCAGCTGTAAGCATGCCATAAAATCAATCGGCTTAGAAATGTAGGCGTCCATGCCGGCGTCGAGACACCTCTTCTCGTCCTCTTTAAGAGCATGTGCGGTCATCGCAACGATGGGAATATGGCCGCCGAGGATACTCTCTTTAACCCGTATGGCGCCGGCAGCCTCGAAGCCGTTCATAAGCGGCATCTGCACGTCCATTAGAATTAGGTTGTATTTCCCGGTTTCCCACATCTCAACCGCTTTCTGTCCGTTATCGGCGGAGTCGATTTCATATTTAGCCATATGAAGCATAGTTTCGAGGATCTGCCTAATTGTCGGATCGTCCTCGGCAAGCAAGAGACGCGGCTTAGTTATCAATTCATCGTGGGTGGCGTTCTCTGGTACCGCTGTTTTGCCTGATACGAATTTGACGTCGCGCTCCGGCTCGGCCTCGCCGAAAGGAATTGAACAGGAAAAGGTGCTCCCAATCCCTATTTCGCTCGTGAAGAAGATTGTTCCCCCCATACGTTCAACAATTTCCTTGCATATGGCAAGACCAAGGCCTGTACCGCCGTAACTGCGGGAATGAGTTTCGTCCACCTGACTGAAGGCTCGAAATAGGAGGTTTTTCTTGTTGTCGGGAATTCCGATACCGGTATCGGTAACGGAGAAAGTGACTTCCCGCTTGCCGCCGGTCGCGATGTCGCCTGATGCGACGTGTATCTCAACCTTCCCTTTTTCGGTGAATTTGAGCGCATTGCCAATCAGGTTCGTCAGGACCTGATTGAGCCGCGTCTGGTCACTGACCAAAATTTCCGGCACATCATCAGTCACTGTGAAACTGAGTTCGAGCCCCTTGGTCTTCGCGACAGGCAATAGGATGTTGACCAGGTTCTCCAGGCAGTTACGAATAGAGAACGGTTTTTCCTCAATCGAGAATTTACCCATCTCGATCTTTGTCAGATCGAGAATGTCGTTGAGAATCCGGACGAGGGAATGGGCCGATGTATGAGCAGCATTAATGAATTCGCGCTGCTCAGGTTCAAGGTTCCCGAAAAGAGCAAGATCAAGCATTCCGAGGACACCTGTCATCGGTGTGCGCAGTTCGTGACTCATGTTGGCGAGGAACTGACTCTTTGTCCTGGCGGCTTCCTCGGCTGACTCTTTAGCCAGTCGAAGTGCCTCGGCGGCCTCCTTCTCCAGGCGGAGCGCCTTGGCTGTCTCCTTGGCCAGGCTAATCGCCTCGCTGGCCTCCTTAGCCAGCCAACGCGCCTCTTCTGCCAGCTTACGTTCGCTTATGTCGATCAAGGCAATGCGGCACTCATCTCCTGATGAGGCAGCCACCCCTTCGGTCTGCACGGACAATTCGGATTTTCCCTTTTTCAGAAGCTCCACCTCGCATACCTCTTTGGCCTCGCTCGTAAAAACCTTTTCGAGGAAATCAGTAAAAGCTGGACGGCTTTTTGCTGCGATGAAAATACTGAAGCTACGGCCGATCAACCGGGAACGCACAACCCCCAAAAGACCGGAACCGGCGAGGTTCGAGGCACGGATGGTCCCGTTGCGGTCAAGGGTGAGGTAGCCCACTGGAGCGAAATCATAGAGGTCGGTACACTTTCCAAGAGCCGTTTCCAGCTCGTCTCTGGCCCGGCTTAGTTCCGCATTCTGAATTTCCAGTTCGATCTGGTGGACCTTCAATTCATAGAGGAGCCTCTTTGTCGCATCCTCATTGCGAGGAGGAAGCTCTTGTACCGCTTTCGACTGCAACAGTCCCTCCGCCTTGCGGCGCAGGTCGGCTGCTGCTGTTAACTGGTACTCGTCTTTGACGTTTCCCATTGTTTCCTCCATTAGGCGCTTAGTTATTTGTGCCGGATTTGGAGCGAAATCCCGATCGAATCTCCCCGGCTAACCTCCACCTTCAAGTTGACTTTTAAGTCTTGAAATCTCCGCCCGCAGCTCCATTTCCAACACCTTGGCCACGGTGATGTCCGCGAAGGTGATCACCACGCCTCCGATCACGTCCTCCATAGTGCGGTAGGGCATGATCCGCACCGAAAACCAGCGCCCATCGGCGGTGGCGATCTGCTTCTCCGAAAAGACCAGAGTTCGCAGCACCTTTCGTGCTTCGTCGATCATACCGGGATAGAGCAGGGCGCTTGTAATGTCACTGAGCGGCCGTCCCACATCGCCCGGGATCAGCTTGAAGAGCTTGTCCGTCCCGCTGGTGAAACGACGTACATGGAGTTGGTTGTCCAGAAACACGGTTACGATTTCCGTGCTGTTGAGCAGGTTTCTCATGTCGTCGTTGATCCTCGACATCTCGTCCATCTTGGACTGCTGCTCGGAGTTGACAGTCTGCAATTCCTCGTTCAGGGACTGCATCTCTTCACGGGAGGTGGTCAGTTCCTCGTTGGTGGATTGCAGTTCTTCATTGGTGGACTGCAACTCCTCGTTAGTTGATTTCAACTCTTCCTGGGAGGATTGCATCTCCTCGCGGGTGGTTTGAAGTACTTCACGGAGTTGCTGGAGTTCCTGCTCAAGTTCCAGATCCCTGGCGTTGTCGGATGGAGCGGCTTTGGAGCGACCAAGCCTTTTCTTTCGCGGGGGCGTTGCCACATCGGTAAAGACGATCATCACCATCCCCTTGAGCGCCTCCGGCTCTTCGATTGCCTGAACGGTGATATCGACGATCTGCGTGCCGCCATTTGTCCCGACCTTAACATCCTTGACGACTATCGGCTCTTTTTGCCGAAGAGCCTTCTGAAAGGCGCTGCCCAGATCGAAACGGAGCCCTTCACGGGCCATGGCGAAAATATTCAGATTGGCCTTGCCGGCCGCCGGCTCAAGATATTTGCCGGTCCGGCCGCTGATATAGATGATATCGCCCTTGTCGCTTACCAGCACAGCCGGCGGGGAAAAGCGTTGCAAGAGCAGCTGGTCAGCCAGCGACTGGAGATTGACGGCAGGTTTCGGCATGGTTGGCTCCTTGGGAACTCCCGGCAGGGCTGGGACAAACGAGGGTGGAAATGCTACCGGTTCGATCGCCAATACCGATTCGCGGCGCAGGAATAGTCTCGATTTGTGGTCCAATTGTCCGAAGAGTTCGGTGTGGGGGCCTATGGACTCGGCGCTTCCCAGAAACAGAACCCCGCCCAGAGTCAGGCTGTAGTGAAAGAGCGGCAGGAGCTTTTTCTGAAGTTCCTGTGTCAAATAGATCAGAAGGTTGCGACAAATGAGGATATCCAGCTTGGTAAAGGGGGGGTCCATAATGACGTTCTGGGTGGCGAAGGTAACCATCTCCCGGATCTCCTTGCCGATTCGGTAGCCGTTCTCCTCCTGGATGAAAAACCTTTGCAGCCGTTCCGGAGACACGTCGGCGGTGATGTTGGCCGGATAAAATCCCTGACGGGCCTTGTCGATCGCGTCCAGGTCCAGGTCGGTGGCGAAGATCTGCAGTTTGAAGTTCTCTCTGGGCTTGAGCTTTTCCAGGGCTTCCTTGAAGATGATGGCGAGGGAAAAGGCTTCCTCCCCGGTCGAACAGCCGACCGACCAGGCCCGCAGAACTCCGCCGGTCGGTCGGCTTGCCAGGAGCGCCGGGATGGCATCTTCCCGCAACTGCTCCCATGCCGCCGGATCGCGGAAAAAGCTGGTGACGCCGATCAAGAGTTCCTTGAAGAGGAGTTCCACCTCCTGGGAATTTTCCCGCAGATAGTGGACGTAAGCCGCAATCCGGTCGATCTGGTGGATGCCCATTCGTCGCTCGATCCGGCGGTAGACAGTATTCTTCTTGTACATCGAGAAGTCGTGGCCGGTCTTGGCCCTAAGCAGGATCAGGGCTTTCTCAAGGGCGCTCTGATCCTTCGCCTCTATTGTGAGCTCGGTCTTGGCGATATTGAGGGAGTGCCGGAGAAATTCGACGATATTCCCGGGCAATTCCTCGGCCGGGGCCACCAGGTCGGCCAGTCTCGCATTGATGGCGCTCCTGGGCATGCCGTCAAACTTGGCCGAGCTTGGCTCCTGCACCAGCGTCAATCCAGCCTTTTCCTTGATTGCCCGGAGTCCCATCGTGCCGTCCGAGCCCATGCCGGAGAGGATCACGCCGATGCTGGCTTCCTGCCGGTCTTCGGCCAGGGAACGGAGGAAGAAATCAATCGGGAGACGCAGACCGCGGGGAGACACCGGTTCGAACAGGTGCAGCACACCGTGCAGAATGGACATGTCCTTGTTGGGGGGTATGACGTAGACGCAGTCCGGCTTGACCTTCATGCGGTCCTTGACCTGGAAGACCTCCATCCCGGTCGCGCGCTGAAGAAGTTCGGGCATGATCCCCTTGTGGGTCGGGTCCAGGTGCTGGATGATGACAAAGGCCATGCCACACCCCTGCGGCACATGCCGCAGGAACTGTTCCAGCGCCTCCAGCCCGCCGGCGGATGCGCCGATGCCGACAATTGGAAAAAAACGGTGCTCAGCCCACATCGGAATGTCTTCTTCTGAAACTTTGACAGGTTTTTTTCTGCTGCTTGCAGGCTTGGTTTGTTTTTTCATATCGACCTCGAAATCGTATGTCTGGAATTGGATACAAATGGCATTTCAATACCTTGATCCTGAATTCAGCGACATTGGCGATGTTACGGGAGGCAAGATTCCCACCTGTGTTTTCTCTATTGATAAAAGCAAAACCGGCATCGGAAATATTCCGCAACGCCGGTCTCATAGCCAAGTATGTCCCGTCGAAAGCCGGGAGGAATTTTGTCTGTAAACAAGTGGCCATGTTCCAACCTTTTCTACATAAAATTCCCCTTGGCGCCTACTTTCTTCGCTCCAGCAGGTTATTAACCAAGCGCTGAAAGCCCTTTACGGTCAACGAGGTCAAGAAGTCGCTGCGCGGGGCCGCTTGGTTTCTTCTGCCCCTGTTCCCATTGCTGCACCGTTGTCTTGCCAATGCCGAGAATGGCGGCAAACACGGCCTGGCTAACATGGTTCGCCGCACGGATACGCCGGATGTCCTCCGGCTGAAGTGGCCGTTTGGGGGGCAAGCAAAGCGCATCCATTTTGCGCATAGTAATTTCGTCCATGGCACCAACCTTAAACAGATCACGGGCCATTTCATGGGCAATGTCCAGTATTTCACTCATGGTGTTGTACCTCCCATATTGAGCCGTTCGCCAGCAATTCGTTGACTTGTCCATCTGTCGCAGACAAGAACGACTCAGCTGCAATACTCAGGGCGGCTTCTTCCTTGTCTGTAAGATTTGCCCTGCCGCTTTTGGCAAAAGCATAAAGAAAAATAATCCGTTCTGAGTTTGGCTTTTTGTAACCTAAAATTGCTCGGTATCCCCCGCGCTTGCCGCCGCCTGCACGCGCTAATCGTTTTTTGAACAGACAACCACCAAGATCGGCGTCATACCTCCCCGCGGCAATTTCAAGCGCCACAGCGTACAGGGCCTGATCCGAAAAGTCTTAGCCACGAGCCCACCGGTTGAACCATTTGTTTTTAAAAACTCTCATCAAGGACAAAAGTAACACTAAGTGAGACAGATTTCAAGCACTTCATCACGCTTGTACTGTTTGATGGATGGGGACGTAAGCCGGAATTCTTGAAAATTATGAGTAGTGAAAAGAAACAAAATAACCGCCTAAGGATAGGATGAAGCCGGCACCCAGCGGTACAGCGTCGGCACGGATACACCAAGGTTCTTGGCCACATCACGTGGTGGCATTCCGCCGGACAGCAGCTTCTTGGCCGATTCTATTTTGCTATCTGTCATTTGGCGTTTGCGTCCACCTCTGCGGCCGAGCTGGCGTGCGATTTCCAGTCCTGCACGGGTACGCTCCACCGTCAGCTCCCGCTCCATCTCCGCCAAACTGGCCATGACGTGGAAGAAGAAGCGGCCTGATGGCGTGCCGGTGTCGATGGAGTCGGTCAGGCTCTTGAACTGGACGCCTTGCTTGTGCAACTCGCCAACAAGGTCGACCAGGTTCTTTACGCTACGGCCAAGCCGATCCAGTTTCCAGACGACGAGGGTATCGCCCTCGCGCAGCATTTCCAGCGCCTTGGTTAATCCGGGCCGTTCAGCGCGGCTACCGCTGACCTTGTCGTCGAAGATCTTCTTGCAGCCCGCTTTGGACAATGCTTCGATCTGAAGATCAAGGTTTTGATCCTGAGTTGAGACACGGGCATAACCGATCAACATGACTTGTTCCTCGCCTTCTTAATGCGCCACTGGGCGTACTGCATAACCTCATGATCGGCGCAAAAGCATGATTGTAATATTTTTATTATCTAAACTCATTGAAATGATAGCCAATCAAGAATAGTATTCCAAGAACTATTTTCGAGAATTCAAGAGCCTTGATTTAACGTTCCATGCAAATGACCAGGAGAGGCTTATCAATAACCTGCGTTTGTGAGAAGCATGTTTCGGCATGAGTGAGATGTACAGTTGTTTTTCCTGATGACAGGGGAGTGAGCAATGCGCGGTGATAGTAACGAGCGACTGACCATTCTCTCGGAAGCAGAGAAGACAGCGCTCTATGGCATTCCCGATTTTGACGACTTCCAGCGCGTCGAATTTTTTTCAATGACCGACGCTGAACGCTCCTTGACTTTGCGGCGGAGAGGTGTCTTGAAACAGATCTATTGCCTGCTGCAAATTGGTTACTTCAAGGCCAAGCAGGCATTTTTCCAATTCTCTCTGGACGAGGTGCCGCCAGAGGATGTCACTTTCCTGCTGCAACGTTATTTCCCCGGACAAACGCTAACTGTAGAACCATTGAGTACCAGAGAATATTACGCGCAGCGCAGAGAAATTGTCGCTTTATTCGGATACCGCCTTTGGACGGATAATGATCTGCCGACGTTGCGTGACAAGACAACACTGTTGGCCCGCACTGATGTAACCCCAACCTTTTTGCTGGCCGAGATGATGGTGTTTTTAATTGGCCAGCGCATCGTGCGACCAGGCTACTCCACACTGCAAACCATCATCAGGGACTCGCTCAGCACTGAGCGTGAGCGTCTGGAGCAATTGGTCGAAGCCGCCTTGACTGATGCATCACGTGAAGCGTTGCATCAATTGCTGGTGCGAGAGAGCACCCTGTCCGATTTAGCTGCACTCAAACAAGATGCCAAAAGCTTTCGCTACCGCCAGATGGGTTTGGAGATCCAAAAGCGCCTCACACTGGCCCCTCTGTATGCCATCGCCAAGGCCCTGCTACCAAAGCTTGAACTGTCGCAGCTCAATATTGCCTACTACGCCAGTCTGGCCAACTTCTACACCATCTATGACTTGCGGCGGCTCAAGTCTGGCCAGACCTACCTCTATTTACTGTGCTACGCCTGGCAACGCTACCGGCAACTTACGGACAATGTAGTTGAAGCTTTTTGTTACCACACTCGGCATCTCGAAGACGACACCAAGGCTGTCGCCAACAAGCAGGTTACCCAAATTTACAACGAACGCCAACAAGACACTCCAAGGGTGGGTGAGTTGCTCTTGCTGTACGTGGATGACACGCTCGCTGATGTGACTCCTTTTGGTGTAGTACGCCAGCGGGCATTCCAGATCATACCGGAAGAGAGACTGCGCTCGACTGGCAAACTCTTGGTAGAGAAACCTGTCAGCCAGATGGATCTGCGGTGGCAGGCGGTGGACAAGCAAAGCGGACTATGCACAAAGAATCTCCGCCCGCTGGTCATGGCCCTGAATTTTGAAAGTATTACCGCCAGCGGCAAGGTCTGGCTTGCCGCGTTGCAATGGATGAAGGAGGTGTTTGTCCGTCAACAGCGACTCGCCAAGCAGCCACTGGCAGCAATTCCGTTACACACGCTTCCCAAGCGGCTGCGCAACTTTTTGTTGAGCTTTAACCCGGATGGAAAGCCGGTTGGACTGCATGGCGAACGATATGAGTTCTGGGTTTACCGGCAAATACGCAAACGCCTTGACATGGGCGACATTTACCTTGATGACAGTGTGCAGCACCGGCGCTTTGCTGATGATCTGGTGTCTATGGAGACAAAGGCGGATGCACTCAAGGCGCTGGACATTCCCTGGCTGCGCCAGCCCGTCGACGTGACGCTTGATGCCTTGTTCGCCGAGTTGGATACGGAGTGGCGAGCATTCGATGAAGAATTGCGCAACGGCAAGCTTGAACACCTGGAATTCGATTCAGATAGGCAAAAACTGACTTGGCACCGGCCCAAGGCTGATAAGGACAAATTGCTGCAACAGGGCTTCTACGCCAAGCTCCAGGCGCACGACATTGCAGACGTTTTTCGGTTTGTGAATGGGCAATGCAACTTTCTGTCGGCAATGACGCCATTACAGCCACGCTACGCTAAGAAGATCGCCGACGAAGACAGCCTGATGGCTGTGGTTTTTGCCCAAGCAATGAACCATGGCAATTTCAGCATGGCCGAAACCTGTGACATTCCGTACCACGTTCTGGATGCCACGCATCAGCAATACCTGCGACCGGCCACGCTGATTGACGCGAACAACAAGATCAGCAATTTCATCGCCAGTCTGCCCATATTCCCGTACTACTCCATCGACATGGAAGTGCTCTATGGCAGCGTTGACGGACAAAAGTTTGCCGCTGCCAACCCAACGCTCAAGGCCCGCCATTCGCGCAAGTACTTTGGTAAGGATCGCGGGGTTGTTGCCTTCACCTTGCTGGCCAACCATGTGGCTTTACAAACCGAGCTGTTGGGTGCAAACCAGCATGAGAGCTACTGGGTGTTTGATATTTGCTACAACAACACGTCTGACATTGTGCCTACCACGATCACCGGCGACATGCACAGTATCAATATGGCCAACTTCGCCATTCTATATTGGTTCGGTATGAACCTTGCGCCGCGTTTCACCAATTTGCAGGCGCAGTTGAAGCACCACTACTGTGGGTCTGGCCAGGGAAGGTATTCCGATTTCCTGATTCAGCCTGTAGGTCAAATTGACCGCAGCCTGATTGCCTCAGAGAAAGCCAACATGGATCACATTGCCGCCACCTTGGGACTAAAGGAGATGAGCCAAAGTATCCTGATGCGCAAGATTTGTACACTGTCCGGGCATCACCGCACGCGCAAAGCCATCTTTGAGTTCGATAAGCTGATCCGCAGCATTTACACGCTTCGCTACATACGAGATCCTCAATTGCAGCGTAATGTTCACCGTTCGGAAAATCGCATTGAGTCATACCACCAGTTGCGCTCCACTATCGCCCAGGTGAACGGCAAAAAGGAGCTGACAGGACGCACTGACCTGGATGTGGCTGTTAGCAACCACTGTGGCCGCTTGATCGCAAATGTCGTGATTGCATACAACTCCATTTTGCTGTCAGGGCTTCTGGGTCGGTATCTGGCCACTGGCAATGAAAAGGCGCTGGACTTACTCAGGCGAATTTCACCAGCGGCTTGGCAGCACCTGCATTTTCTTGGGCACTACGCATTCCGCGATAAGCGGAACCCGATTGACTTGGAAGCCATATTGGCTGGGATTGACTGGCAGTAATCGCCAATTTAGGCGTATTGGACAAATTCCGCCGGTTTGGGCTTATAAACCCAATAGGCGGGGGCTGTGTTGCGTAGCGGAATGAAGGATTAAGGACTGAAGAAGTCCGTTTCTAAAAAGATATAGTCACATTGAAAACACATTTTACTTCGCACACTTATTAATTGTAACGACCTGCAATCATCCGGGTACGGACCTGCAATCATCGCAATTTCGGACCTGAATTATTTGATTCTATCCGGTGCCTCGGACCGGAAT
>WSSedB1CaDRAFT_10000184_pt1 | contig 30159 bp, 21 predicted proteins | sample WetSurSB1Cattail_FD_9460 | JGI IMG/M metagenome (IMG submission 9460)
GTTCCACCTCTTCCCATTCCGAACAGAGAAGTTAAGCCCGACAGCGCCGATGGTACTGCAATTGTGGGAGAGTAGGTCGTCGCCGACTTTAATTAAAGCCCTGGATTTTATCCGGGGCTTTTTTTTTGCACCATATACCTCTTGGGCCTTCGGGAAGGGACTGTATTAAAAGTTTAAATCCATTAACCACAAAGGTCACAAAGAGGTTCTTCCGACGGGGATTTATAATCGTGCTAACCACGATTTCTGATCCTCGCAGGCAAATTCATATCTGTGCGCCCTCTGTGTTTCTGTGTAATAAAAAGAAGAACTAACACAGAGTTACACGGAGCAGCACAGAGTTACACAGAGTAATTAATCTTAATTCTTCAGACTTGCTTTTAAGTAAGTACAGTCCGGAATTTTATATTGAATTCAACGTCAATGATTTCCGTGGATACTCTGTGTCTCTCTGTGTACCCTCTGTGTCTCTCTGTGTAACTGAAAAAATAGATCTTACATAACTTATCCCGATAGTTTGGGAGAGAAACAATGAGGAATCACAGAGCCAGAGAAATAATGCTATTCCATATACCTCACTCAGTCTTCGGCCACACCCCCCATAGGGAAAAACCCTGTATACAAGTATAATTTGTCTAAATGTATGAGTTTTTTCTCCCCTTCAGGGGAGATGTCGCGCAGCGACAGAGGGGTTAATCTCGAATATACAAATTGCTAATGGGAGATGTCGCGCAGCGACAGAGGGGTTAATCTCGATTATACAAATTGCTAATGGTAGATGTCACGCAGCGACAGAGGGGTTAATCTCGAATATACAAATTGCTAATGGTAGATGTCGCGCAGCGGCAGAGGGGTTCATTTCATCTATACAGATTTCACTTAGGGTAAATGCTGCGCAGCGGCAGAGGCGTATAAGGACACAAACAAAATCATTTTCTCAGCGACCTTCTGTGAATCTTCAGATAAAAAAAGGGATACGCTTTAGCATATCCCTCTTCTGTAAAAAATTTCAACTACTGTTAGTAGAATTTATATCTTTTATCGATGATATTGGCAGCCTTACGGAGTGCATCATAAGCTTCATAAGAACCTCTCATCTCAAATGAACTTTCTAATTTGTTTCTCAGCAATTTAAGATCTACATCAGGTGTAGTTACCACATTATTTACAGTTAACATATAAACCCCATTATTGCCCTTTACCGGTCCTGAAACTATTCCCTGCTTGGAAACAGAGGCAGCAGCAACCAGTGTGGGCTCTGTACCGGCTCCAGGAATAGTATATGACCTGAAAGTTATCTTAGTTGCCTCCTGTTCTGTCAGCCCCATTGTTCGTGCAATGTCATCAAGGGTTTTTCCGGCACCACCGATTTTATTAAATTCTGCAGTAATAAGATCAGCCTTCTTGTCTTTTAACAGTGCGAATCTTAAGTCATTTTCGACATCTTTCTGTGGGGCAATACCATCTTCCTGTACCTTTGTGCAATATGCCACTACATATTTATCTCCTATTTGAAAAACTGCCTGCTGGCTGTTATCCAGGATAATCTTGCCCTGTTCAGCCTGAAATAAAGCCATAATCAGGGGTCTTGGATTATCTAGTCCGGGCAGCGTTTTTTGCTGTGGTGCTATTGAATTGGCAACTCGTTTATTCAGACCTTCTGCGGCTATGGTCTTTACGAATTTTGCATACGTATCATTTGTGCCGGCAAACTGACTTGCTGCACTATAAGCTTTCTGATTGGTTAAAGATCCTGGCATAATTTTTCTGTCAATATATCCGATATTATATTTACGTATCGGTTTTGATTGTGCGAGTATCTCAATAATATGAACTCCAAAGGTTGTTTCTGCCGTTTTGATGTCACCTTTTTTACCTGTAAAGCAGGCATTATTAAAAGGTACTACCATTTTCCCCTCGGTAAACCAGCCAAGGTCGCCACCGATTTTTGCTGAACCCTGATCATCAGAATTAGCTCTTGCAAGACTTTCAAACGATGTTCCCGATTTAATTAATTTTATAAGACTGTCAGCCTCGTGCCTTGCTTCTTCTATCGTTCTGGTTTTACCTGTAGCCAGGAGTATATGGCGGACATGTACCGAATCGGGTCTGTCGCCAACTGCAATCAGCCTTGCCAGCTTGTATGAACCATCCTCGATATAAGGTCCGAAAATGCTTTTTAAATCTTCCTTCTTCACAAAAGCTTTAAGAGTATCTGGAACTGCGCTTAGTGGAATATAAAAACCAACATATCTTGTGTCAGCAGTCATATTAATATAATCGACCGGATCAGAAGCGTTTGCAAAGTCTTGCTTAGTTTTATTAATCCATTGTTCCGTCTGTTTGATATCATCCTCTGATGGAACAACATCAAAGGTTACGTATTCAATATCTCTTAAAGCACTCCTTTTGTAATTTTCTTTGTGTTTAGAATAGTAAGTATCAAGATCACTCTGATAGATTTTGATCGAAGAATCAGGTACTGATGCATAATTTTTTAGAATATAACTGAAATCGACTGTATTGGCGTTAACTTCCCTGTCAAACTCTGCCTGTTTCGAAGTAACATAAAGACCCTTGGAAACTAAATTATTATACTTGGTATTTGTTTGGTCATTTACTATTTCATTTTCAAAAAATAACCAGTATTTTTTTGCTGTCTCGTCAACTTCTGTCTGTTTCAGAAAGTTCACGAGAAAGGATTTATTAAAAGTTCCGGTCTGCTGGTCGGTGAATAATTGTTGCACAATCTGGTGAGGTTTGTTTCCAAGAACCAGTTCGTCAATCTCTTCGGTGCTTACACCCAAACCGAGTTTCTTATACTGCGGATCCAGAATTTTTTCCCTTACCATCTGCTGCCATGTCTGTTCTCTTAATGTTTCATTGGTAGCTTCATCAATATTTGTTTTTCCTGATAATTTGTAGATTTCTAACAGATTCTGCAATTTTAATTCATAATCCTGATATGAAATATATTCTCCTCCGATCTGGCCGAGCTCATAATATTTTTTCTGTTTGAGCCTTTGGCCTCTTCCTTTTCCAAAGAAATCACTGACGACAAACAGGAAAAGTGAAAAACCAATTAATCCCGCAACTACTACTCCGGCTTTCTCGCGTAAAAATTGAAGTGCTGACATCTAATATATTCTTTAATAATTAATAGAAATTTACATTTTTTAATACAGGCGACAAATATAACAAATTTTCATTAAAACTCTGACCTGCCATTAAATTGTTATTGGTTCTCTAATTGATAGTGTATGAGAATGTTAGAAAATTCCAGACTTAAATATAAAAGTACACATTGACTTTCGATTGATTCTCCTGCTCATTTTCCAAAAAATTATCTTTTAAAATACTACTTAAAAATGTATTAGCACATATCAGAATTGTTTTAATCATATATAAGTATCGGTAATAACACATAAAAACCCATTGATTTTGACTTCGTCGAGCTCCGCTTCGCTCCGGTTCTTCGTTTACCCCAACCCCAAGGGGAGCGAAGAAAATCAATTTACTCCCCTTGGGGCTGGGGTAAATAAATTGATTTTCAAGCGATTTGTAAATTCGTATTCATCATTCCTGATACTCATATAATCATAAAAAGCTAAGTAGCACTTTATAAATCATAAATGACAATAATTGTGACAATTTAATAATATAAGATGATTGAAGCTTGCCACTATCAGAGAAGTGAAAAACAATGTTAAAATTGGAACTGGTCTCAGATGTTTTTATTGCCGGGAGGAAATTGCTTAAAAAGCATTCATTCACTTAAAATATTAAAAAAAATCGTATTTAGTATTAAAAAACGGGGGGTGTGTTGAAAAAAAGTATATAAAAAATTAAAATACTATCAAAAAACAGGGTGTATATTAAAAATAAATTTATTTTTGTAAAAAAAATTAAAAATGGCAGAACTTAGATTTAGTGCTTTAAGAGAAGTATTCAGCAGGGAGCCTGTTGAAGTTACTACACCATCGAAAATTGTATCCGAATACTACGGAGAAAATGTTTTTGATCTTCCTAAAATGGAACGCTTCCTATCCAAAGAAGCTTACAAGGTAGTGAAACGTGCAATTGATGAAGGGAAATCCTTAACCCGACAGGAAGCTGATCAGGTTGCAATGGGGCTCAAAGCATGGGCCACAGGTAAAGGAGCGACTCATTACACTCACTGGTTTCACCCGCTTACTGACGGAACCGCTGAAAAACACGACGGATTCATTGAGATTGTTGAAAACGGACAGGTAGTTGAGAAATTCTCAGGCGAAGTCCTGGTACAGTCTGAACCGGATGCTTCAAGTTTCCCAAGTGGTGGTCTTCGTAATACATTTGAGGCAAGGGGATATACTGCATGGGATGTTTCATCACCAGTGTTTATCGTGGGAACCACTTTGTGTATACCAACGATATTTGTATCATGGACAGGCGAAGCTCTTGATTATAAAGCCCCTCTTCTGAAAGCACTTTCCGAACTTGACAGAGCAGCAGTGGATGTCTGCCAGTTTTTTGATAAAGATGTTACCAAAGTAATTGCAACCCTTGGATGTGAACAGGAATATTTTTTGATTGATGATGCTTTATATTATGCAAGACCTGACATTGTGCTGGCTGAAAGAACACTAATGGGGCACCAGTCATCAAAAGATCAGCAGTTATCTGACCACTATTTTGGGTCTATTACGGAAAGAGTAATGGCTTTTATTGAGGATTTCGAATGCGAAGCATATAAGCTTGGAATTCCTGTTAAGACCCGTCACAACGAAGTAGCTCCAAATCAGTTCGAAAGTGCCCCCATTTTTGAGGAGGTTAACCTGGCTGTCGATCACAATCTTCTGCTCATGGATATTATGAGAAGGGTTGCACGTAAACATAAATTCAGAGTTTTATTTCATGAAAAGCCATTCGCCGGGATCAATGGTTCTGGCAAGCATAATAACTGGTCAATGGCTACAAATACAGGGGTTAACCTTTTATCTCCCGGTAAAAATCCAAAAACCAACTTGCAGTTTCTAACTTTCCTGGTAAATGTCATCAAAGCTGTAAATGACAGTAATGATGTTCTGAGAGCATCTGTAATGAATGAATCAAACTCCTACAGACTTGGCGGTCATGAAGCTCCTCCTGCAATAATTTCAGTTTTCCTGGGTACCTATCTGATAAATATGCTTGAGAATATATCCAAGAAAGTTACTGATAAGAAGATGACTCCTGCCCAAAAAACAGAACTTAAACTGGGAATTGGCAAAATACCTGAAATTCTGCTCGATAATACCGACAGAAACAGAACATCTCCATTCGCTTTTACAGGTAATAAGTTTGAGTTCCGAGCAGTAGGTTCTTCCGCGAATTGCAGCCCTGCAATGATTGTCCTCAATGCCGCTGTTGCATATCAGTTGACCCAGTTTAAGAAAGATGTTGATGTCATTATTAAAAAGGGAGTAAACAAGGATGAAGCTATATTCCAGGTCTTGAAAAAGTATATCCTCGAATCAGAGAGGGTATTATTTGAAGGTGACAATTACAGTAAGGAATGGCATAAGGAAGCTAAGAAAAGAGGACTTTGCAATCTCACCAGCGTTCCTGAGTCAATCAGTCTGTATCTGACCAAGCAGTCGAGAGAGGTTCTTGTGGGATCAGGAGTTTTTACAGATAAAGAACTTGAAAGCCGCGTTGAAGTTGAGTATGAAAAATTTACTAAAAAAGTTCAGATTGAATCAAGAGTACTTGGCGACTTGGCGTTGAATCACATCCTTCCTATCGCAATAAATTACATGACCTCGCTCGTTGAAAACGTAAAAGGACTCAAAGAAATCTTCAACGATATTGAGTATGAGAGGCTTGCTGGAGCACGTAAAGAGGTGATAGTCACCATTTCCGACCATATTACAATGATCAAAAAGCTTGTAAACGAAATGGTGGAAGAACGTAAGAAAGCCAATGTTATCGAAGACAACTACAAAAAAGCAGTAGCCTATGAAAGCAAAGTAAAACCATATCTTGATGAGATACGGAATCATATTGATAAGCTTGAGCTTGTTGTTGACAATGAAATGTGGCCTTTGCCTAAATACAGAGAATTGCTTTTCACAAGATAAAGGTTAGTTAGTTTTTTTTCATGTTTTACTAAAAGGATTCCTGAACCGGGATCCTTTTTATTTTGAATCAACTTTAATTCTACAGCTTAATCCTCAGGTAATAATAACAATGGTGTGGAATTTCATCGGATCAATTGAAAATACCGAATTACAATTTTTTCTATAATAATTCCAATTCGCCGACGTTAATTATAATTACCATATTTCCTTAAATTGATTACTTTTATAGTCAAATTGAAGGCCCAATTATGAAACAAATATTGCTTTTCATTTTCATATTGATTTTTGTAACATCTTACGAAGCTGCTGCTCAGAAACATAAATCGGAAAAAGCATACTCTTCCTTTGCGGCTGGAGAATATTATGATGCTATAGATCTGTTTAAGGATGCATATTCCAAAACCAAGAAATCTGACAGAAACACCCGCACTGATCTGGTATACATGATTGCCGAATGTTACAGACTAACCAATGATCCGAAAAATGCTGAGACATGGTATAAGCTTGCTGTGAAATCTTCATCATCCAAACCTGATGCTGAATTCTGGCTGGCGGAGTCTTTAAAGAAGAATGGGAAATACTCGCTGGCTATAGATGAGTTTAAAAAATATAAACAGATAGCCCCTGCCGATGCAAAGGCAGAACAGGAAATTAGAGCATGCGAACTGGCTGAAGACTGGTTGAGAAATCCGCAGGCATATAAAGTTGATGAACTTAAGGATCTGAACTCAAAAGAATCAGATTTTAGTCCTGCCTACGCACGTGATGATTTCAGCATGATTTATTTCACATCCTCACGCGATGGGGTAGCCGGGAAGAAAACACACGGCGCTACAGGACAGAATTTTACGGATATTTTCGAAAGTAAGATTGACAAAAAATCAAAATGGAGCACTCCTGTTCCCGTAGAAGTGATAAATAGCGAATTCGAGGAGGGGACTCCTTCATTTTCATCCGATTATAAAGAATTGTATTTCACACGTTGTGAGGTAGGGAAACGTGAAAAAAAGGGTTGCATAATAATGCATTCGAGGAGGTCAGGTGATAAATGGAGTGATCCTAAGAATATTGGAATTTTACCGGATTCCCTTGTCGCAGCACATCCTTCAATATCGAGTGATGGTCTTACATTATATTTTGTTTCTGACATTGCCGGAGGTTTTGGTAAAAAGGATATCTGGAAAGTAACCAGGCTCAGACAGGGTGATAACTGGTCAAAACCGATTAATCTTGGTCCCGACATCAATACTGCCGGTGATGAGCTTTTCCCTTATATCAGGGAGGATGGGACATTGTATTTTTCCTCCGACGGACTTATTGGAATGGGTGGTCTGGATATCTTTATGGCAAAACCCCAACCCGATGGCAGCTGGGCGGTACAGAATATGAAACCCCCAATTAACAGCTATGCTGACGATTTTGGAATAGCATTTGAGGATGGGAACGAAAAAGGAATATTCAGTTCAACAAGGAAAGGGAGAGAGAACGATGATCTCTATTCTTTCGAATTGCCACCTCTGAAGTTTAATGTTACAGGACTTGTGAAAGATGAGAAGTCAGGAACTCCGATTACCGGTTCAGTTGTCCAATTGATTGCAAGCGACGGTTCGAATCTTCAGGCAGAAACAGGTAACGACGGTGATTTCAAATTTGCATTGAAAGCCGATGTTGATTATATCTTCCTCGCATCCAAGAGAGGATATCTGAATGGTAAAGAAAAAGAGACAACCAAAGGTCAGGATAAGAGCCGCGATTTTATGGTAACCATATTGCTTACTGCTATCGACAGGCCGATAGACTTGCCCAATATTTTGTATGACTTTGATAAATGGGACCTTAGACCGGAATCGATGGTATCTCTTGATAAATTGGTAGAGACTCTTACTGATAATCCGAATGTCACTATTGAGATAATGTCGCATACCGATACGCGTAATACTGATGAATATAACCTGATTCTTTCTCAGAAGAGGGCTCAGTCAGTTGTTGATTATCTTGTAAGTAAAGGCATCGAACTTGACAGGCTCACAGCCAAAGGTTACGGAAAATCAAGTACAAAAGTAGTCGATGCAACAATAGCAGCACAATATCCATTCCTTAAAGCTGGTACACAGCTTACTGAACAGTTTGTGAACAGCCTTCCTAACGATGAGCAGAGAGAGATAGCCCATCAGATAAACAGAAGAACTGAATTCAAGGTATTAAGAACAGATTATGAGCCTGCCAGGAAATGACATTTACTGAAATTCGATAACTGTATTTAGTAGGGACGTTGCATGCAACGTCCCTACTTTTTTTATTATCTTTACCCTATACTATATCACTATGGCCATCGAATCAAAGTACAGCAGAAGAGGTGTTTCTTCTTCAAAGGAAGATGTGCATTCTGCAATTAAAAATATTGACAAAGGTCTGTATCCTAAGGCTTTCTGTAAGATAGTTCCCGATTTGCTGGGTGGGGACAAAGATTATTGTAATATTATGCATTCTGACGGGGCCGGTACAAAATCGTCACTCGCTTATATTTACTGGAGAGAAACCGGTGACTTTTCTGTATGGAAAGGAATTGCACAGGATGCAATTGTGATGAACCTCGATGATCTTCTGTGTGTCGGAATATATGATAATATTCTTTTTTCATCAACTATAGGTCGTAATAAAAACCATATACCTGGAGAGGTTATATCGGCAGTCATAAATGGAACTGAAGAGGTGCTGGAAGAGCTTCGGCGCCTGGGTATTGGTATATGGTCAACAGGTGGGGAAACTGCTGACATGGGAGATCTGGTCAGAACGATTGTTATCGATTCAACTGTTACGGCAAGGATTAAAAGATCACAGGTTATATCAAATCACACCATAAAAGACGGTGACATAATTATAGGATTCTCATCATCCGGAAAGACCAGCTATGAGAAAGAGTATAACAGTGGTATGGGGAGCAATGGACTAACTTCCGCAAGGCACGATCTTTTTGCACCCTATCTCGCTTCAAAATATCCGGAAAGTCTCGATACCACTTTGGCTTATGACCTTATTTATTCAGGAAAATTCAAGCTCACTGATCCGATTGATGGGTTAAACACTGATGCCGGGAAACTTGTGCTTTCACCCACACGCACTTATGCACCTGTTATAAAGAAAGTGCTCGAAACGATACGTTCAGAAATACATGGTATGGTGCACTGCTCAGGAGGAGGCCAAACCAAGGTCATGCACTTTATTGATAAAATGCATATTGTTAAGGACAATCTCTTCCCATTGCCAATCCTATTCAGACTTATTCAGGAACAATCAGGAACATCATGGGAAGAAATGTATAAGGTATTCAATATGGGTCACAGGTTTGAGATTTATACAGATCAGAAAAATGCTGCAGAAATAATCAGTATTGCCGCAGCATTTAATCTTGAAGCTCAGATTGTGGGTTATTGTGAAGCATCTGATAGGAAAAGTATTACTCTTAAGTCTGAATTCGGTACATTCGAATATTAGATCTTTTTGCCACCCTGCCACCCTGAATGGGGAAAAATCACTAACCTGAGTATTATACTGTTAAAAAAACGGAATTTTCCACTTTTTGGGAGATTGACGCGAAGCAGCCGGGAAGCTTTGTACAATTTCACCTTTTTTATTACCTTTGCACGCTGAAAATTTATAGCATTATGGCAAACAACATGATTCTGGAGAGACTGGAGGGTGTAAAAACCAGGTTTATTGAAGTTGGGGAGCTTCTCACCCAACCCGATATTCTCTCGGATATGAAGAAGTATGTCAGGTTAAATAAAGAATATAAAGATCTTCTGCCAATTATTGAGTCATATGAAAGGTATAAATTGGCACTCAGTAATATAGCAAGCGCTAAGGAACTTCTAGCAACTGAAAAAGATGAAGAGATGCGCGATATGGCCAAAGCTGAATTTGATGAACTCACAGCTCATATACCGGAAATGGAAGATGAAATCAAAATGCTTATAATTCCTGCCGATCCCGAGGATGATAAAAATGCAGTAATGGAAATCAGGGCTGGAACAGGAGGCGACGAAGCAAGTATTTTTGCCGGAGATCTTTTCAGAATGTACAGCAAGTTTTTTGAAACAAAAGGATGGAAAGTTGAAGTAAATAATATTTCAGAGGGAACAGCCGGAGGATATAAAGAGATAGTTCTGAGCATTTCAGGTGAAGGTGTTTATGGAATAATTAAATATGAATCAGGGGTACATCGTGTTCAGAGAGTGCCGCAAACAGAAACCCAGGGTCGTATTCATACCTCCGCAGCTTCTGTGGTAGTGCTCCCGGAAGCTGATGAATTTGATATTGACCTGAGAACAGAAGATATAAGGAAGGATACATATTGTTCATCAGGACCAGGAGGGCAATCAGTAAATACAACATATTCCGCCATCCGCCTTACTCATATACCTTCCGGTATTGTTGTTACCTGTCAGGATGAAAAGTCGCAGCTTAAAAATTATGATAAAGCATTAAAAGAGTTGAGAACAAGGCTTTATAATCTCGAATACCAGAAGTATCTTGATGAAGTATCCCATAGGAGGAAGACAATGGTGTCAACTGGCGATCGCTCTGCAAAGATCAGGACGTATAATTATCCCCAGGGACGAATGACTGATCACAGGATTAATCTTACAATATATAATCTGCCATCAATTCTTGATGGTAATATCCAGGAAGTTCTTGACAAACTTCAGATGGCTGAAAATTCCGAACGATTAAAAGAGAGCAATATCTAATCGCATTGACAATGGATCATAAAAGACTAACTGAGAACATAATCAAAAAGCGCTCATTCCTTTGTGTAGGACTCGATTCTGAAATTGATAAGATCCCATCTTTTCTATTGAACCAGAAGGATCCGGTATTAGAATTCAATAAACGGATTATCGATGCAACTCATGAATATGCAGTGGCTTATAAACCGAATGTTGCCTTTTATGAATGTCGTGGCGCCAAAGGGTGGGACTCACTTGAATTAACTGTGAGATATATAAAGGAAAACTATCCTGACATTTTCGTAATTGCAGACGCAAAACGCGGAGATATAGGCAATACGTCCAAGATGTATGCAAAAGCATTTTTTGAAAACATGCCTTCTGATGCGGTAACAGTTGCCCCATATATGGGCGAAGATTCTGTTACTCCATTTTTAACATACTCCGATAAATGGGTTGTCCTTCTGGCGCTTACGTCAAATCATGGTGCAGATAATTTTCAATACCATAACGAAGATGGGATAAAGTTATTTGAAAGGGTATTATCCCTTTCTCAAAAATGGGGGAACATAAATAATCTAATGTATGTTGTGGGTGCAACGCGTTCAGAAATGCTGAGAGAAATACGTAAGCTGGTCCCTGATCATTTTCTGCTTGTTCCCGGAGTAGGAGCACAGGGAGGCAGCCTTGCTGAAGTGGCAAAATATGGTCTTAACAGTAAATGTGGACTTCTGGTCAATTCTTCTCGTGGAATAATTTTTGCTGATAATTCGGAGAATTTCGATAAGGTGGCCGGTGAAAAAGCAAAAGAGTTGCAACTTGAGATGGAAAAATATCTCCGCCAGCATAAATTGATCTGATAATTTTGATGATTATAATTTTATCATTCGGGAGAAACCTTTAGATGATGAAAATGTTATATAAATAACCACAAAGGTCACAAAGGATTAGCACAAAGAGCTCAAAGTTTCCTCCCGATAGCTATCGGGAGCGATCGGAACCAAATGTAGGCTTTATCTTTGTGTACTTTGTGCCTTCTTAGAGTGCTTTGTGGTTAAAGGAGACTTCTTCTATTGTCCCGGTTACACACGGAAAAATTAAATATATATCTTCTCCTTTTTCTTCCTTTTCTTTTTTTGTCTTAAAGCCTTGCTCTGTAATTTCATTTTTCATAAATTAGTATTCTCGCTGTTTATTAATTCGTACTAAAATGAAAGAGGAATTTCTTCACTACCTGTGGAAATACGGCCTCTATGATCAGGACAGGCTGTCAGATACCGAAAGGAATAAAATTATTGTTCTCGATCCGGGTGAATATAATCAAGATTCGGGTCCCGATTTTTTCAACGCACGCATTTCTGTAGGGGGTACTGTTTGGGCAGGGAATGTGGAAATACATGTAAAGTCATCACATTTCGATATCCATGGACATCAGCATGATCCGGCATTTAACAATGTAATACTCCATATAGTTGCAGAAAATGATAAACGTGTTTTTAATGAAAGAGGTGAGGAACTTCTTACCACTGAAATCTCATTCGATCCATCCTACTATGAGAAATATATTTTTCTTGTAAATAACCCTTATATAATTGCATGTCAGGATGATGTCAATAAGCTCGACAATGTACTTGTACGGCACTGGCTAACCACTCTAGTTATTGAAAGATTTCAGAAAAAATCAGAATCCATCCTTAAAATCTTTGCTGAAACCGGGAATGATTGGGAAGAAACATTTTACAGGGTGCTAAGCCGGTATTTTGGATTCAGGGTAAATACGGAACCATTTGAGATGCTCGCAACTGCACTTCCATTCAGGATAATTAGAAAACATTCCGATAGCATTTTTCAGATTGAGACACTCTTATTTGGAACAGCTGGGTTACTTGAGACAGGACTTTTTAAAGAGGCTCTCTCGGATGATTATTACGTCAACCTTAACAAGGAGTATACCATTCTGGCTGCTAAATATTCCCTTCAACCACTCCATGGCTGGATATGGAAATTCTCAAGGTTGCGGCCTTCTAATTTTCCAACCGTCAGACTATCACAGCTTGCTTCAATGCTTTCAGTGGCCGGAGGCCTTTTTTCAAGAGTGTTGGAAGGAACAGATATACAGCACATTAAAAGTTTATTTGAAGTATCTGCATCTGAATACTGGAACGAGCATTTTGTTTTCGGGAAGAAGAGCAGAAAAAGTATAAAAAATATAGGATCACAGGCTGCCGATATTCTTCTTATAAACGCTGTAATTCCTTCATTATTTGTTTATGGTCTGAGCAGGGATTCCAGTGATATCACCGAACGTGCCCTGTTCTTTCTTGAAAATATTGCCGCAGAGGAGAACATTGTAATAGCAGAATGGAAAAATGCAGGAATCATTCCCGACTCTGCATTTTATTCCCAGGCTCTTATTCAGCTCAGAAATGAATATTGCAAAAAAAGAAAATGTCTCAATTGCCGTATTGGTACCAAAATTATCAGTAAGGGTAAAAAGCTTAAGGACATGGAAGAACTGCTCCTGGAGCCATAAATTAAAAGTTGAAGGGAGAAATATAAGCGTATTTTACAAATCCATTAACCACAAAGTTCACAAAGATTTTATGCAAACCTGCCTGCCGTATAGGCAGGGATGACAAAGGACTGATTTATCCGGTTTTTCCTTTGTTTGCTTTGAGCCTTCCCTGCCTGCCGGCAGGCAGGTTTGAGGACTTTGTGGATAATGTTTTTTAACCTTTTAAAACAGTTCACACCGGCATTTTGTATCATTCTTTTAGACTATCTACGTAATCTTTTGCCATAGAGTTAATATTCTATGACAAATAATTGATTAATAATTCATTTCAACGCAACTCTCTGTACACTTTTTCCGTCTTAATAACAGATGGTGAAATGTTAAATTATTGACCTTGCAGATACCTTTAAGGATAAATATTTCAGGTACTTTTTAAAAAAAAAGTAAATTGTTTGATTATTTACATAAAAAAGCCTTATTTTTGCGTTCCAAAATTGGAGACTCGGTCTATATTTGGATAAATAATATTTTAATAAAAGATATGTACTTAACGACAGAAAAAAAACAGGAATTTTTCAAAACCTTTGGAACATCTGAAATCGATACCGGTACTGCAGAAGGCCAGATAGCTCTATTCTCGTACAGGATCAATCATCTTACCGAACATCTTAAGAAGAATAAGAAAGATTTCAGTACCCAACAGGCACTTATTAAGCTTGTAGGGAAAAGAAGAAGGCTTTTAGACTACCTTAAAATTAAGGATATCGAGCGGTATCGTGAAATTATAAAAGCGTTGAAATTACGTAAATAGTTAAAAAAGGCAATTCAAAATTGCCTTTTTTCATACTATTTAGATTATTTTGTAATTTCAATTTTCATAAATCATACGTATAATGTTTACAATAAAAGAGAAAGTTATTGATCTCGGTGACGGGAGGATAATAACCCTTGAAACAGGGAGAATGGCCAGGCAAGCTGACGGTTCTGTCTTGTTAAAAATGGGAAAGACAATGTTGCTGGCAACTGTTGTGTCAGCAAAGGAAGCAAAGGAAGATACAGACTTCATGCCACTTTCAGTTGAGTATAAAGAAAAATATGCCTCATCAGGTAGATTTCCCGGTGGATTCATGAAGAGGGAAGCCAGGGCATCTGATTATGAAATTCTGGTATCCAGACTTGTTGACAGAGTACTCAGACCACTATTCCCTGATGATTATCATGCAGAAACATTTGTAACAATAAATCTGGTTTCCGCCGATATGAATATTATTCCGGATGCACTGGCAGGCCTTGCAGCCTCTGCTGCTCTGGCTGTTTCGGATATACCTTTCAACGGTCCTATCTCAGAAGTGAGGGTTGCCAGAATTAATAAGAAATTCATTGTTAACCCTACCGCATCGCAGTTGGAAGAGGCTGATATTGACCTTATGGTTGGAGCAACATATGATAATATAATGATGGTTGAGGGTGAAATGAAAGAAGTTTCTGAAGAGGAGATGCTCGAGGCCCTTAAAATTGCTCATGATGCAATAAAAGTTCATTGCAAGGCAGTGATGGAATTTGCTGAAGAAGTCGGATCAACTGTGAAACGTACATACTCTCATGAAACCAATGATGAAGATCTGAGGAAAAAAGTATGGGACGAAACATATACGAAATGTTACGAAGCTGCTAAATCCTGCACTGCTGACAAGCATAAAAGGATTGAAACTTTTGAAGCTATAGAAATGGAGTTTTTAAGTCAGTATACTGAAGAAAACCCGGCAAATGAAATACTCGTTAAAAGATACTACCACGATGTATTAAAAGAAGCTTCCAGAAAACTTGTTCTCGATAATGATATCCGTCTCGACGGCCGGAAACTGGATGAGATCAGACAGATTGAGTGTGAAATAGACACTCTGCCTGCTACTCATGGGTCAGCTCTCTTTACACGAGGAGAGACACAGTCGCTTACTACTGTTACATTGGGTACCAAGCTCGATGAAAAGATCATTGACGATGTCCTTAACAAGGGAACTGAGAAATTCACACTTCATTATAACTTTCCCCCATTTGCAACAGGTGAAGCCAAGGCTTACCGTGGAGTTGGCAGAAGGGAAATCGGACATGGCAATCTTGCCCATCGTGCTCTTAAAAATATGATGCCCTCTGACGATGAGAATCCCTATGCCATAAGGGTTGTATCTGATATCCTTGAATCTAACGGTTCATCATCAATGGCTACCGTTTGTGCCGGAACACTGGCTCTTATGGATGCCGGTGTCAAACTTAAGAAACCTGTGTCAGGCATAGCAATGGGTCTTATTTCAGATAAGGAGACAAAAAAATATGCCATTCTTTCGGATATCCTCGGTGATGAAGATCATCTTGGCGATATGGATTTTAAAGTTACAGGAACATGTGATGGGATAACGGCAACACAAATGGATATAAAAGTTGACGGACTCTCTTTTGAAATACTTACAAAAGCTCTTAATCAGGCTAAAGCAGGACGGTTGCATATTCTGGAAATCATGAACCGGACTATCTCAGAACCACGTCCTGATCTTAAACCGCATGCTCCAAGGATTGAAATGCTGACCATTCCCAAAGAACTGATCGGTGCGCTTATTGGACCTGGTGGAAAAGTAATACAGGAGATTCAGCGGGTTACAGGGGCTACAATAATTGTAGAAGAAGTTGATGGACACGGTGATGTAAATATATTTGGTGAGAATGCTGAAGTTATTACCGCGGCACTCGACTGGGTGAAAAAGATTGTTACTGTTCCTGAGATAGGTCAGGTCTATAAAGGGAAAGTTAAAACAATAGTACAGTTTGGAGCCTTTGTTGAAATACTACCTAATAAGGACGGGCTCGTTCATATTTCTGAAATTGAATGGAGAAAGATTGACAAAGTAGAAGATGTACTTAAAGAAGGGCAGGAAATTGAAGTAAAAATAATTGATATTGATCCGAAAACAGGAAAAATTAAATTATCAAGAAAAGAACTTCTTCCCAGGCCACCACGACCTGACCCTGAAAAAAGAAATCCTGAACATAATCAGAATAAGTAATAAGAGCCGGCTTTTTAAGCCGGCTTTCTTATTGCTGTTTCACTTCCAATTTATAAATTTGATTAATTGAATTTTCAATAGTAATCTGGGATGAAGATCAAGTACAATTATGTAGTTATAGAAGGAAATATTGGTGCAGGGAAAACTACCCTATCCAGCAGAATAGCAGAGCAATTCAATGCACATCTGGTACTTGAGCATTTTTCCGATAATCCCTTCCTGCCAAAATTCTATAGCGACCCTGAAAAATATTCCTTTGCTCTGGAACTTTCATTTCTGGCGAGCCGTTATAAACAGCTCAAGGAGGAGCTGGTTCCACAGGACCTCTTTAAATCGTTTACTGTGGCTGATTATTACTTCATGAAATCTCTTGTATTTGCTGCTTCAACACTCACAGGAGATGAATATAATCTTTACCGGCAGATTTTCTATATTATTTATGGCTCTCTTCCAAAACCCGATATTTATGTTTACCTCCATCTTAATACTGACCGGCTATTGGAAAACATTGCAAAAAGAGGACGCAACTATGAGAAATCAATAACCAAAGAATACCTTCAGAAGATACAGGAGAGTTATTTTTCGTTTTTTAAGCAGAATCCGGAGAACAAATATCTTGTTATAGATGTTAATGATATAGATTTTGTTGCAAACGAGAGTCATTATTCAAAAGTGATTGATACAATTTTCTTTGACGAATATCCGGCAGGGTTGAATAAGGTAATTTTGTAATTTTTGGAGGGTTACCTTAAAATATACAGGAAATTAATACATGATGCAGATATGGTACATGTAAATGCTGTAACATATTTAATAAATAATGTAATACTTTTAAGTTATAATGGAGTCATCTTTGTTAAGTATTAAATATCCGAAAATGCACAAAAGTTCACCTGTCTGATATTGACAATCTGCTTTTATGGGTGATAATTTTTAGAAAATAGGTTTTAAAACATAAAGATGAGTTTGAATATAAAAAGGATAAAATATATTGAGCATAAGACCTGTCTTAAAGTCCGTAAAAGCTTGTTTAGCTACAAATTATAAAAACATTATGAATCACGGCATATCGACATATAATTTTGATTAATTTGCTTAAAATATGACTATTTTATTGTAAATTTGCGTTTAAGTTACATTTTTTAGTTAATAGTATATTAAAAACCGTAAAACAAAGTATCATTAACAAATAACATTTTTAAATTATGAAAAAATTCAAAAGCTATTTTATCCTTATCCTGGCCGCAGCTGTTATGACAGGTTGCAGTGGTTTGAATAAGATGAAGAAAGATTCTAACCTGGTTAAGTACGAGGTTACTCCAAAAGTTCTTGAAACACATGCCGGTGTAGTTACTGTTACAATTAAAGGTACCTATCCTCCAAAGTACTTTGATAAGAAAACGACAGTTACTGCTACACCTGTTCTCACATATAATGGTGGTGAAACTGCTTTTGATAAAGTCGAGGTTCTTCAGGGTGAAAGTGTTCAGGCTAATAATAAAGTAATTACCGCAACTGGCGGAGATTTTACCTATACGAATACCATACCTTACAAGGATGCCATGAAAATGTCAGAACTGGTGTTAAGGGTGAAAGCTGTCAGAGGTAAAAAAAGTCTCGATTTTGACCAGGTTAAACTTGCTGATGGTGTAATTGCTACTTCTACTTTGGTTTTAAAGGATGCAAGAACTATTAAGATGAAAGATAATTATATCAGAATTAATCCGGAAAATAAGGTAGCTGATATTCATTATGATATAAACCAGGCTGAATTAAAGAGCAAGGAACTTAAAGCAGAAGACATTGCTCTCCTTAAAGAATATATAAAATCTGTAGCAGCTGATTCGACCCGAAAGTTAAAATCTACCGATGTAAGTTCATATGCATCTCCCGACGGAACAATGAAAATCAACGCTCCATTGTCAGAAAGAAGAGGTAAAACAGCTGACAAATTCATAAGAAAAGAATTTGATAAAGTCCCTGCAGCAAATGCTGAAGGTTTCTTCAATGAAAAAACTACTGCTGAAGACTGGGACGGATTTAAATCAGAAGTAGAAAAATCGAGTATTCAGGATAAAGAGCTTATACTGCGTGTTCTCTCAATGTATTCTGATCCCGACGTCCGTGATAAAGAGATTAAAAACATGACTGCCGCATTTGATAAGCTAAAAACTGACATTCTTCCTCAATTGAGAAGATCAAAAATGGCTGTCAATGTTGATGTTATTGGCCGTACTGATGATCAGATCCTTGCACAAATGAGATCAGACCCTTCTGTTCTGAGCCTGGAAGAAATGCTTCGCGCTGGCGCACTAACTACTGATCCTAATGAACAACTTAAGTTTTACCAGGCTACAGCAGAAAAATTTCCTACATGTATCCGTGCAAAGAATAACATGGGATGCGCATTAATGGATTTAGGTAAGACAGATGAAGCAATTGCAGAATTTGAAAAAGCAAAAGCTATTCAAAATAATGATGTAGTAAAAAATAATCTTGGTTTCGGCGCACTTGTTAAAGGTGATTTAGCTAAAGCTGAAGAGTATTTCAATTCAATGACAGCAGCAACTCCTGAGTCAAAATATGGTCTTGGCATAATTGCAATAACAAAAGCTGAATATGACAAAGCTGTTAATTACTTTGGAAATGAGCCTAGCTTCAATCTTGCACTTGCTCTATATCTGAAAGGTGATGTCGAAAAGGCAAAAGCTACCCTTGATAGCATGACAAACCTATGCAAATGTGGAAAACCATCCTACCTGAAAGCTGTTATCGGAGCTCGTCTTGATGATAGGAATTATATGCTGAGCAACCTTCGTGAAGCAATAGGATTTAACGCTGATTGGAAAGCTTATGCAAAGACTGATCTTGAGTTTGCTAAGTTCTTTAATGATGATACTTTTAAATCTACAGTTCAATAATATATAAATTACATAAAATTGTAGTAGGGTCGTTGCGCGCAACGACCCTATTTTATTTTTTTATTCACCTCCCACAACACGATACCCACGCTGATTGCAATATTGAATGAGTGTTTTGTCCCGAATTGAGGTATCTCAACGCATAGATCACAACGGTTGACGATTTCCTGATCAACGCCGTTTACTTCATGACCAAAAACAAGAGCATATCTCCGGTCATCCATAAGATGTAATTCCTGCAGAGCTACTGATCCCTCAGCTTGCTCTACTGCAATAATTATGTATCCTTCTTCTTTTAGTTCTTTTAGTGCGGTTAATGTATCAGAAAAATATTTCCATTTAACGGATTCAGTTGCTCCAAGAGCAGTTTTCTGAATCTCCCTGTGAGGCGGAGTGGATGTAATTCCGCATAAATATATTGATTCGGTAAGAAATGCATCTGCCGTCCTGAAAATTGATCCGACATTGCTTTGACTTCTTACATTATCCAGGACTATTATAAAAGGTGCTTTTTTTGTTTTCCTGAACTCTTCCACAGTTTTTCTGTCGAGTTCGCGGTTAAGAAGCTTACGCATACTTTTTTATGCGAAAATAACTATTTAATCTCTTAATTGTTGTTATTTTGTGATCAGTGAATTCTGGTTATAAGAGTCAGTTATTAAATTTAACTTAAGTCAGATGAATGTTCATGAATTTCAGGGTAAGTCTTTATTGAAAGCTTACAATGTTGATATTCAGGAAGGCTTTATCGCTGAAACTCCTGAACAGGCAATTACCATTGCAGAACAATTGCATGAAAAACTGGGTTCTGAATTTTTTGTTGTGAAGGCTCAGATTCATGCCGGGGGTAGAGGGAAAGGTGGTGGAGTTAAACTTGCAAAATCTGTCGAAGACGCTGGCAGGCTTGCCGGCCAGATGCTGGGTATGAAACTGGTCACACCACAAACAGGACCCGAAGGAAAAAAAGTGAACAAAGTACTTATTGCTCAGGACGTTTACTACAAAGGGGAATACGAAACTAAAGAATTTTATATTAGTATTCTCCTTAACAGGGATAACGGAAGATATATTGTTGTCTACTCTCCTGAGGGAGGAATGTCAATTGAAGAAGTTGCCGAAAAATCTCCCGGGCTTATCTTTACAGAGGAAATTGACCCTGCAACTGGCCTCCGTCCATTTCAGACCCGGAATATCGCTTTTAAACTGGGATTATCAGGGAATGCCTTTCGAAACATGCAGCTGTTCCTGTCGGGTATTTATGAAACATTTATTGGCTGCGATGCTCAATTGCTTGAAATCAACCCGGTATTGAAAACCAGTGATAACAGGGTTTTAGCTGTCGATTGCAAGCTGGTTCTCGATGATAACGCACTCTTTCGTCATACAGATCTTCTTGCAATGAGAGATCTTGATGAAGAGGATCCAATTGATGTTGAGGCGGGACAGCATAATCTGAATTTTGTAAAACTCGACGGTAATGTAGGTTGTATGGTCAATGGTGCCGGACTGGCAATGGCCACAATGGATATCATCAAGCTTTCCGGTGGGTCACCGGCTAATTTTCTGGATGTAGGTGGCGGAGCAAGTCCTAAGACAGTAGAGGCAGGTTTCCGTATTATTCTTAAAGATCCCGGAGTGAAAGCAATACTTATAAATATCTTCGGGGGAATCGTGAGATGTGACAGAGTCGCCAATGGCGTTGTTGAAGCCTATAAATCTATTGGTGTCATTCGTGTTCCGGTAATAGTACGACTGCAGGGAACAAATGCAGAAGAAGCAAAACAAATTATTGATAATTCGGGACTGGAAGTGTTTTCAGCTATCTCCTTCAGGGAAGCAGCCGAGCTCGTAGCTAAGATTTTAAACTGATTATGCACGGAAAGTTCTTGTAATGAAATTCAATAAGTCGCATCTTTTTTTTTTATTAAAAATCATTTCAGTTGTATTGTTTGTTATAATTTCAATCTTTCTTTTCATTAAGAGAGATAGAAAAAATCCTATATCAGCTTATTTCAGTACCAGGTGTATAGACTACAGGCAAAAGGATTTTAGCAGAAAGTTAAATGACAGAATTGTAGATTATTCTGCGGCAGCAAAATTGAGAGGCATCGGAATATGCAAGGATGCAGATGATCTAAAAAAGAAAATATCAGAAGGTAAGCTTGTAAAGGTTAAAAGCGGCAGCAGGTACATCGTCGAAAAAATGTCATTCAGTTATCCTTGCATTACTGGTGACAGCAAAATACTTCTTGATGAGATTGCCGGGAGATTCAGCCTTAAGGCATCACAGAAAGGATTAAACGGAGTCAAATTTTATATTACATCTATGACCCGGAAAGCAGATAATGTAAAGAGCCTGCGGAAATTCAATGGTAATGCCTCTGCAAACAGCCCTCACCTTTATGGTAACGCTTTCGACATAAGCTATAAGAGATTTGTAGCCCGAAAATGGGTTTTAACAAATTGTGATAAAAGATTTTTAAAAGATGCTCTTGGTGAGGTTATCTGGCAGTTAAGATCAGAAAATAAGTGTTGGGCTACCCACGAGAAAATGCAGAATTGTTATCATGTTGTTACCCGTTAAACAGGCGACTCTTTAATTCCTTATTTTTTATGCGATTCATCGCAAAAAGGTTTGTTCCCCGATTTACCACATCTGCATAGACTGACTTCGGATAAAGAAATTTCTTTATTCCGCTGCAAATCTTTAATCAAAATCTTACCAGTAATTTTTAAGGGTCCGAAATCAATCACTTCAACTATAGTCTGGGACTTATTTTCACTATTATTTTCCATACTTTGAATATTATCCTATAAAACCGGCCTTTCTGTGCTGCCCGTCGCAGAAAGGCATATGATCGCTAATTCCACACCGGCATAATGAGATCATACTATTATTAACTTCTTTTTTATTCCCATTATATAACAGTGTAAAAGTGCCTTTAAGAACAATTGGTCCATCAGGCATGATCTTCACTGAAACGGGTTCCTCATTCGAATCAGTATCAACAGAATTCATTAATTCAGGTCTCCTGAAATTAATGTGATTTAGCTGATCACTCCCTACAGACTCATTTTTTGATTCATCATTCCATTTCCATGCCAGTGCTTCAGTGGGACATAAATTAACAACCTCAATTATTTTTTCGGTTGTTGCACCATTCATGTCAACCCATGGCCTCCTGCTTGGATCAAAAACCTCGAGGAGCTCTCTGTAGCAATAGGAAGCATGCACGCAAGCGGATGGTTTCCAATATACTGTAATATCATTGTTTTTATATCTCCTGCCTCCTGTAAATTGGCCATTGTTACTTTCCATCACCACTAAAATTTTAATTCTTTGATTATTATTTGATTCTGACCAGCTGATTATTAACTACTTAAGACCCAGAATCTAAACAATATAATCAGAGCAAATCGATATGTAAATTTCACGGTCGCAATTTAGCATTTTTTATAAACATTCCGGTTGTAGTAACATAACGAATATTTATATTTGTGTTATATCATATTTTAAATGAGTAAAATTCATTTAATTAGACGCAAAATTAAAATGGTGCCCCGTATTAAATAATCCAGGATGATAATACCGGTTATCATGTGGGTGTTTTTTTATATTTAAATATTAAGAGTTGTTAATTTAATAATTCCAGGCGTTAAAAATTTATCGGACAGTATATTATGATAAGCAGAAGTTTGGGTTACCTGTTAACAGGTGTGATCTTGTCACAATCAATAAGTCATTTAATCCTGACTCTCCTGGCTCTGTTGGTAACAGTCTGCTTAATAATAATTTTTTTCTCCATCAGGATTAAAAGAGTTAACAAGGAACTTTTAGAGAGGAACAAACAAATACTGGATATCAATGCTGACCTAAAAAGATCAAACAACGAACTGGCAATCCAAAAGGAACTTATAGCACAAAAACATTTTGACTCAGATAAGTTTTATGAGATGCTTGTCCAATCTGCCAATGATGGTATTTCCTTTTATGACAGGGACTGGAATTTACGATTCACAAATGCTGCATTTTATTCAATGATTGGCTATGACAGGGATTCTTATACTGCTTTAAATCCCCCCGATCTTATTCATCCCGATGATCAGGATTACCAGCTTAGAAGAGAGCAATCGCTGGTAAACAACGGATTTTTTGAAACTGAATTAAGACTCAGACATAAATCAGGTCATTATATAAATTTGTCAACCAGATCAGTTACAGTACGGGACGACAACGGCGAGGTTTTAGGAGCCCTTACTATTTCCCGTGATATCACCAGGTTAAAACAGGTTCATGAGGAACTTATTAAAGCAAATATAGGGGCCGAAGCAAGTAACAGACTCAAATCTAATTTTCTGGCAAATATCTCTCATGAAATTCGTACTCCTTTAAACAGTGTAGTCGGCTTTTCGAATCTTCTCCTGTCTAATAATCTGTCAAATGAAGTTAAAGAGGAATATATTGAACATATAAATCATAATAGCGAAAAGTTACTTCAGATAATTGGTGATATTATCGACCTGTCACGTCTCGAAAGTTCCCAGATTGAAATTACTTATGAAGAGGCATCGCTCAGTACAATTGTCAACGAGATAATTGAAGAGGCCCGGCAGGTTATTAAACGAAACGAAAAGCCTATTATCCTCAATGTTAAAAATTATTTTGAAGATGTTGGTGATCTGATTTTTACCGACAGGATATGGCTAAAAAGGGTATTGAATCATCTTATGGACAATGCAGTAAAATTTACTCTTGAAGGATCAGTGGAGTTTTCGTATTTACTGGAAGATCAAAATATTGCATTCAAAATCAGAGATACAGGAATCGGGATAAATAAAGAAAACCTTGGAAGGATATTTGAAGAATTCCGTCAGGAATTTGATGGACATCATCGTCCTTTTGAAGGACTGGGAATAGGACTTACCCTGGCAAAAGAGGTTATTGAAAGGATGGGAGGTAAGATCATAGTTGAATCAGAAAAAGGAGTTGGTTCTGAATTTAGTTTTTCAATTCCTTACAGGCCGGCTGGCAGCTCTAAACCTAAAATTGCTGCAAGCACTAATGAGCAGATTTTAAAACCGATTGACTGGAGTTCAAGAAAATGTCTGCTGGTTGATGATAATAAGGACGTACTAATATACCTGAACCGAATACTCACTGATACAGGAGTTGCAATTGTTACCGCGAGATCGGGTTTTGAAGCTATAGAGATAATCAAAAACACACCCGATATTGATGTTGTGTTGCTTGATATGCAGATGCCTGAAATGAATGGAATAGAGGCAACCAAAGAGATAAGAAAAATCAGGAAAGATATCCCGATTATTGCCCAGACAGCATTTATTTTTGAAGATGATAAAGATATCATCCTCGAAGCCGGATGTGATGCCTGTCTTATCAAACCCATAAGAAAGGAACATTTGCTGACAGTTATGTTAAGCTTCGTTAAATCAAACTGATCCGGATTTTACAACCCTTTTAACCACTGTGAATACTAAACTTTGTTCTTGAAGTCAGGAAAGATAGCATGTACACAGAATTAGAGCTCTCAGTGACCCTTGCTCCGGACCTGTAAGACCTTTTCGGTTTAACATTCTATTTGGTTACATATCTAAATTTTATCTTACTTTGCATTCATCATAAGCTGATGATAAATAATCTATTCGCTGATATAATTTTGCCCCTTGCCGTAAGGGGAAGATTCACTTACAGGATCCCGCCAGATCTTGCGGAAGATGTTAGACCAGGAGTAATGGTCACTGTTCAGTTTGGAGGACGAAATCAATATTCAGGAATTGTTTTCGGTGTTCACGATAAAACGCCGGACATTAAAAACGTAAAATCTATTATCAGTGTGAACCATGGGACACCTGTGATCAATACTTCGCAGCTCAAACTATGGACCTGGATATCAGAGTATTATTTGTGCAGCGAAGGAGAAGTGTTGAAAGCTGCTATCCCCAGCGAATTGAATCTAAATAATTATAAACCACGACTTGAAACATTTATAAAGCTTTCAGAGAAATATTCTGAAGGTGAGCTAAATGAAATTCTTGATAAACTAAAAAAAGCTCCCCGGCAACAAGATGTTCTTTCCTCATACATCAGACTTACCGGTTATGCTGAAGGATCTGAAATATTATCTGTAAACAAATCAGTTCTTCTCTCCGAATCGAATTCCTCTGCAGCCAATGTGGAGTCTATTGTCCGAAAAGGCATTCTGAAATCGGTGTCATTACCTGTTTCAAGAATGACGGAAGCTGGCAGTTATAAAGAACCGGTAAAGTCACTCAGTGATGCTCAGCAGGCAGCTTATCTTATGATTAAATCGCAGTTTCGTGAAAAGGATGTTGTACTGCTTCATGGAGTGACTTCCAGTGGGAAAACTGAAATATATATACATTTGATTGAAGAGCAATTAAAGAGAGGTAAACAGGTCCTTTATATGTTGCCCGAAATCGCACTGACTACTCAGATAATCCTCAGGCTTAAAAGACATTTTGGACCGGTAACGGGAGTATATCACTCACGGTTCAGTAATAATGAGAAAGTTGAGATATGGAAAAAAGTCTCAGAGGAAGATCCTATTAAGAGTTACAGGCTTATTCTTGGTGTGAGATCCTCTCTTTTTCTTCCTTTTTCCAATCTGGGGTTGATTATTGTTGATGAGGAACATGACGGTTCTTACAAGCAGCATGACCCTGCGCCACGATATCATGCCCGTGATTCTGCAATTATGCTTGCGGCGATTCACAACGCAAAAACAATTTTAGGTTCTGCTTCTCCTTCGATTGAGAGTTATAATAACGCCATTAATGGTAAGTATGGATTAACGGAATTAAAAGAGAGATTCGGGTTTATTAAACTACCTTCTATAGTTCTTGCAAATACACGCGAGGCATACAGGAAAAAACTGATGGTTTCTCATTTCACGCCTGAATTGTTAAATGCAATGGATGAGGCACTGGGTAATGATGAACAGATAATTCTTTTTCAGAACCGGAGAGGTTTTTCTCCCTATATCGAATGTTCAGAATGCGGATGGATACCTGTTTGCATACAATGTGCCGTAAACCTAACATATCATAAGGGTATCGGGAAACTGGTCTGTCACTACTGCGGATATACAACGACTATGCCTTCAAAATGTGATAATTGCCATTCTACAGGAATGGTAACAAGGGGATTTGGAACTGAGAAAATCGAAGATGAGATAAAAATCGTTTTTCCGGCAGCCAGGGTTGCAAGAATGGATCAGGATACCACGCGGAATAAAAACTCATTCAGCAAATTAATAAGGGCTTTTGAAGAACGGCGTATTGACATACTCATCGGAACACAGATGATATCCAAGGGACTCGATTTTGAGAATCTTACTGTTGTGGGGATATTAAACGCCGATAACCTCTTAAACTATCCCGATTTCAGGGCACATGAAAGGAGTTTTCAGCTTATGGAACAGGTTAGCGGAAGAGCGGGAAGAAGACAGAAGCAGGGTAAAGTAGTTATACAGACATCCGACCCTGCACATAAAATAATACGAATGGTTTTGCGGCACGATTATGAAGGCATGTTCAGGATGCAGACCGATGAGAGAACGACTTTCAACTATCCGCCATTCTGCAGGATGGTTAAAATAAGTATAAAGCATAAGGACCGTGCTCAATTAAACTATTTCTCAGATATCCTGGGCCGCGATCTGAAAGAAATATTCGGGAAAAGAGTATTGGGACCGGAATCGCCTGTAATTTCTCAGGTACAATTGTGGTATATAAAAAACATAATCATAAAAATTGAGAGAGAAAAACCTCAGGTAAAAGCCAAACAGCTTATCATGGAGACAATTGGCAGGCTCGAAAATTCGAAAGGAGCTTCGGCGCTAAAGATTGCTGTGGATGTGGATCCATATTAGTAAAGACAAAAGTGAATTAAGTGTGCTGTGTCACTCTCCCGATAGATCGGGACTTTGTGCTCTTTGTAGTCAATGGTTTTTCCTTTATTAATTTGTCACTCCTAAAAAAAAGCTACTTTTGAATTATAATAAATGCTCATATGAAAATAGAAGTATCAAACGGCGAGATAATTGATAAGCTAACCATTATCCAGATAAAGCTTGAGAGGATCAAAGATGAGGCGAAACTGGTAAATCTTCAAAAGGAATACAATGAGCTTTCTAAAGCAGCATCAACTATAATCAGCACTTCCGATTCGTTATATAAATCGCTGTATGCAGTGAATTGTGAATTATGGGACATAGAAGACCATATCCGCGATCTTGAGAGAAGAAAGGACTTTGGAAGCAATTTTGTTTCAACTGCCAGGTCGGTATATATTAAAAACGATAAAAGATCGGGAATAAAACGAGATATTAATATCAGAACCTCATCAGGACTTATTGAGGAAAAATCATACGAAAAATACTGAGATGCGACTGCTGGTTATCAGAACTTCGGCAATGGGTGATGTAGCTCTTACCACCCCAGTTTTGAAAGGGATGAGAGAGCAATTTCCTGAAGTTGAGATGGTCCTTCTGACACGACCAGGCTTCAAACCTTTTTTTTCTTCAAATGCCGGGCTTCAACTTTTTACTACCGATTTTAAGGACAGGCACAAGGGGATATGGGGATTGATATGTCTGTTCAAAGACATCAAAATGGAACATAAAATCGATTATGTCGTTGATCTGCATGATGTATTAAGATCGAAGTTCCTGCGATTTTTTTTCAGACTTACAGGTGTTCCTGCAGCTGTCATTGACAAAGGACGAATCGAAAAAAAATCCCTTATTACGGGTAAGAAAAAAATCCGTTTAAAGCACTCTGTGGAAAGATATTGTGATGTCTTTTCCAAAGCTGGGTTTCCTGTTACGCCATCAAAAGATAATTGGATTGTTCCGGCTCCGGATAAAATTTTGAAAGCAGAATTCTTAGATGAGATGCGTGGGTTTTTAAATATCGGAGTGGCTCCTTATGCAAAACATAAACTGAAAATCTGGCCCGAGAGTAGTATAATAAAGCTGATGGAGTTGATATCGGCAACTTATAAAATCAAAATCTGGTTATTTGGCGGTAAAGAAGATTTTGAAAAGCTTACATCTTTACAGGCAAAAATTCCGGGATCAACTAACCTTGCAGGAAAGCTTAATCTCGATGAAGAGCTGACTTTCATGAGTAAGCTTGATCTGATGATTTCGATGGACTCTTCCAATATGCATATGGCAGCGCTTGTCGGGACAAAAGTCATCTCCATCTGGGGAGGTACTGATCCCCTGGCTGGCTTTTCAGCATGGATGCAACCTGATAACTTTTCGATCCGGATCGCGGTGGAAGAATTAGACTGTCGTCCATGCACAATCTACGGCAAAGGAAAAACCAGAAACGATTTTGCATGCATGAAGCTGCTGACACCTGAACTGGTCTTTAACAGAATAGATAAATTGGTATTATCAATTTTAAACAAAAAATAGGAAAAATTAACCACGAGTTCACAAAGCAGGCACAAAGAACACAGAGTCATTTGTAGATCAGCCCTTTGTGTTTGTGTAAAGCCTTTGAGATCTTTGTGGTTAAAGGATTTCAATTTAACTTAAAAATATTCCATAATGAACTTTGAAGAAGAACAACAAATAGGTTTTAGCAGATTCTCATCAGGAATGTCTAAAAAGAGACTATTTGTTCCATTATTAATCCTCGCTATCATACTTATTGTATTCACAATTCAGAAAAAAGGAAAGAAGCCAGAATTAAATCCTGTTGACCTGGTTAATCCATTGATGGGAACTGATTCAGAATATAAGTTGTCAAATGGAAATACCTATCCAGCAATTGCATTGCCATGGGGTATGAATTTCTGGACTCCCCAGACACGTAATATGGGAAATGGCTGGAGTTATACCTACAATGATTATAAGATTATGGGAATAAAGCAGACGCACCAGCCCAGTCCATGGATCAATGATTATGCAGCTTTCTCATTAATGGCTGTTACAGGAAAGATCAGAATAGGTGAAAATGAAAGAGCTTCCTGGTTCTCGCATAAAGCGGAAGTGGCCAAACCGTACTATTATAGTGTCTACCTTGCTGATTATGATGTCACAGCCGAAGTTACTCCTACAGAAAGGGCAGCTATTTTTCGTTTTACTTTTCCCGAAACTGACTCCTCATTTATCCTTCTTGATGGCTTTAACAAAGGATCGATGGTGAAAATAATTCCTTCAGAAAATAAAGTCATTGGTTATTGCCGTAATAATCATGGAGGAGTACCTGCAAATTTTCATAATTACTTTGTTGCGGTATTTGACCATGATTTTACTTATACAAATACCTGGCATGGTGACACGTTAAATGTAAATAAGCTTGCAGAAGAGGGTTATCATGCAGGAGCAGTGCTTGGATTTAAAACCAAAAAAGGAGAAAAGATAAATGTTAGGGTTGCTTCTTCGTTTATCAGTCCGGAACAAGCTTTATTAAATCTCACACATGAGACAGGCGATAAGGATTTTGAAACTATAAAAAAAGAAGGAAAAGAAGCATGGAACAAACAACTTGGCAGGATTGATGTCGAAGGAGGTACTCTGGATCAACAACGTACATTCTATTCCTGTCTTTACAGAATGATATTATTTCCCCGCCAGTTCTTCGAGATAAATTCTAAAAAAGAGATAGTTCATTACAGTCCATATAACGGTGATGTGCTTCCGGGTTACATGTACACCGATAATGGATTCTGGGATACTTTCCGGGCACTTTTCCCATTCGTTACCCTCATGTATCCCGATGAAGATGCCAGGATAATGGAAGGGCTTGTCAATGCCTGCAAAGAGAGTGGCTGGC
>WSSedB1CaDRAFT_10000186_pt1 | contig 29975 bp, 32 predicted proteins | sample WetSurSB1Cattail_FD_9460 | JGI IMG/M metagenome (IMG submission 9460)
TTTAACTCAATCAACGTATACTACGTTTTCATGGAGGTGCAGTTTGGCACATCACAAATCGGCAATCAAACGGATTAAACAGAATGCGAAGAAGAACGCCCGCAACAAACACGTCTCATCTACGCTGAAAACATATATTAAGCGAGTCCGTGAGGCTGTTGAGGCCAAGGACAAGGAAGCGGCAACCGTTGCCCTGAATGAAGCCATTCCGGTTATCGATAAATCCGCAACAAAAGGTGTTATTCACAGCGCCAATGCATCACGTAATGTATCTCGCCTGACCAAACTCGTCAACTCACTCGGCTAACTTAGTCATCTTCATCCAATACAGAAAGGGGGAGCTTTCCATAAGGATACTCCCCCTTTTTTCACTTTTTTCTTTATGTTTTTGTGTATAATTATTTAAAAAACAACAAAACGGAAGTATTTATATGACATGCTGATTACGCCAGCTAATCCTCCCAGTCATCTTCCTCTTGAAAAGATGCATCGCCGCCATCTTCCCCGAACATCATAATATCTTCATTCTCATCGGATCCATCGTAAATATTGTGTACCTTCGCACACTCATCCTCGTCGGCAATGTGCTCGAAACGGGCCAACAACTCTGGCTGCGTACAAAAACGACCATCCTTAAAACCACACCAATTCAGGTCACACAGTTCAAAAAGCTGGATTTCGTTGCACAGACGTTGGATTTGCTGTACGGATTCTGACTGGCGCTCTTCTTGTGCCATGGGCTGTTTCTCCAAATAGTGCTCTTAGCAGTTTCCGTTCAAAAATTCACCTGCTTTTTCAACATCCTCCCGACAACCGATATAGATGGGACTGCGTTGGTCCAGGCTCTCGGGAACAATATCCAGGATCGGTATATCTCCGTTGGTGGCGGATCCACCAGCCTGTTCGATCAAAAACGCCATGGGGTTAAGTTCGAATAACATCCGTAGTTTCCCGTTGGGGCTGTCGGGAAAGGCTGGATACATGAAGACACCCTTCCCCTTGATCAGCACTTGGTTGATGTCAGGAACAAAACCGCCTGAATAGCGTAACTTGGAGCCCTTGGCTTCAAGATAACGAATAAAGCGCTCATTACCTTCACAGTATTTCTTGCGTAGGCCACCCGGCGAGTAGATGTCGCCAGCTGCCTGCATCTGAATATGTTCACGAGTCAGGGTAAACTCCATCAGTTGGTTCATCGTAAACTCAAAGACACCCTTACCAACCGAATAGACCATTGATACACGCGGTCCATAAAGAATATACAACGCACCCACCATGTTGCGCCCCGGCTGGAGTAGGTCGCACCCCTGATAAATACCCACGATGGTGCCAACTGCCAGATTGACGTCCACAAGTGACGAGCCATCCAGGGGGTCGTAGGCAACGGAGAACATTCCTTGGGGATTGCTGGAAACCTGAAATATCTCCTCCATCTCTTCGGAGGCAATATTGCACACAACGCCGGAATGTTGAAGGCGTTTTCGTATGATGCGATCGGAAAGCACATCCAGTGCAAGCTGCTCCTCACCATAGAGGTTGGAGGTACCCGCCACGCCCAAATCCCCGGTACGGATCGCGTTGATCACATATTTGCTGGCCTCGGCAATCTCGCATAAAAGATGCACAAGATTGCCGCTTATATTCTGGTCACGGAGGTGCTGACGCAGATCTATCTGAAATTTGGTTTTACCCGCCTCACCAACCATGTCATTCTCCAAAAAAACATAAAATTTTCAACCAATACAACTCACAAAAATACTGTAATCCTGCCTTGAATGCAATCCCAAAGACATCATCCCGATCGGATCACAAAGGCCGTCTGTGGTATTTTATGTCAGCAGGACGTATATGCATTTTGGATTATCGTTTGTATTAAAGCATTACTTGGCAGTAAGGACAAAAATGGGTGCCTCGTTGGCCAACCCTTATTTTAACGATAGTGTTGCCACAAGAATAGCAGGGCAATCCCTCTCTGCCATAAACGCTGACTCGGAAGCCGCCCGCTTTGAATACACCATCAATATTAGCGCCGTTGACGTCAACAGCGTCCTGTAGAACCGAAACCACAGCAGCGTGCAACCTGCGAATATAAGGTGTAGAAAGAGCGGCTGAGTTAGTAAGCGGGTGCAGTCCGGCGCGGTACAGGCTTTCATCGGCATAGATATTACCGACACCGGAAACAAATGCCTGGTCCAGCAGGAGAGGTTTCAACTGACGGCGATACGCTGCATATCGCGAGGCAAACGCTGCAAAACCAACTCTCAAGGCGTCAGGTCCCAGGTTTTTGGTGATTTCCTCAGGATCGTCAACCAACCAGACTCGACCGAACTTACGTGGATCATCGAATCGAAGCGCCAGATTTTCGTCGAGTTCCACTAAAAGACGGGTATGACGTTCGAATACGGTGGAGGACTGAACTAGAGATAAATTTCCGGTCATACGCAGGTGAATGACAAGATGGAACCGTTTGCCTTGGAGTTGTCCCCCGCCCTCCAGACCAAAGACCAGGTACTTACCGTGACGTCCGGCGGTTGTAACCACGGCCCCCTGGAGTTGTTGCTGAAAGATATCGGCGGAGCACCCCGAGATAACACCTACCCACGCGACATGTACCTGCCCTATCTTGCGTCCGATTAATGAAGGACGCGCATCGCACATGGTTCGCAAAGTGCTTTCAACCTCGGGTAGTTCAGGCATACAAACCTGTCAGATCGTTCATAATGGAACCTTTCACGGACCTTCCCGCAGAACTGATTTCACACTCAAACAGCGACAACGCCGGATTGGGGGTAACGCGATCCACTGTAATGCCTTGTCCGTGGAGACGGGAAATGTTTTTCCGTTTATGGCCGATTACAGATGATATGCGGGCGGGATGGCAACTGATCCTTACAGCATGTGTGTTGGCTGGCCTAGATCCGGCCATCTGCACCAGCAGATCATAGAATAACTCACCGTACACCAGATCTCCCAGTGCCGGATGCCAGCAACCAGCCAGAATGCTATCGTGGCCAAGTCCTTCGTTAGCCTGAAGCCCGATTCGAATCACGGGGATATCCGACTTCAGCGCGGTATGCACTAACACTTTGCAAACCGCTACCCCCTCATCAATCGTGAGAGGCCGATATTCGCCCGCCAGATACCGTTGAGCCAGTTGTGTCCCTCGAAAAACTACCGCTGGATAGAGTCTAACAAAATCAACTCCGGCGGTAATCACACGCTTCAGGGAATCGTGCGCAATCGCCAGTGTATCACCCGGAAGGCCCGGCATGAGCTGGGCTCCGGCTGAAAGGCCGCAGGACTTGATGCATTTGATCGCATTCAGGGATGCTGTCGCGTCATGCCCACGTCCCGATGCGGCGAGCACGTTATCATCCATGCTCTGCACACCCACCTCAATTATTTTCACACCTTGGTCGGCCAACCACTGAACAGTCTCGGTGTCTAGTGAATCGGGGCGGGTGGAAATTCTGATAGCGGTAACGTCACCGAACGTTAAAAATGGCTGAACCGCCATCAAAAGCTGCTGCTGAACCTGACAGGAAAGTGCGGTAAAGGTTCCGCCGAAGAATGCAACTTCCAGGGGACGATTGGCGCTGGAGCGCTGCCAATCACTGATTTTTGCCGCAATCACGTCGCTGCCGGGTATTTCACCGACGCAACCTGAAATCGTTCGTTGATCACAGAAAATACAGGTATGAGGACATCCCTGGTGGCTGATAAAAAAAGGAACTGTGACGCAGTTCATATCGCTTGGTCTGTTTTTGACAAATAATTTTTTAACGCCTGTACGGCCGCGGCCTGCTGGGCGATTTTTTTGGAGCGTCCCTCGCCTTCACCGATAACTGTTCCATCCACAAGAACCTGGAAACGGAACAGGCGATCATGCGGCGGCCCGGACTCTCCGAATAGACAATAGTGCGGGGATGGCAGGCGCCTGGCGGAGAGCAGTTCCTGAAGTTCGCTCTTGGCGTCGTTTATCTTCAAAGTGGACTCACGAAGGTCCAGAACCTGGTCGAACAACCGGATAATCAGACGTCGCGTCTGTTCGAGCCCGCCATCCAGATAGATCGCCGCTATCAATGCCTCGAGTACGTCGGCCAGGATTGAATCTTTTTCGCGCCCAGCTCCCAGCTCTTCTCCCCGACCAAGGCGAATAAATCTTCCCAGACCGATACCGCGTGCTATATCTGCCAACGTATCCTGATCCGCCACCTGCGACCTGTAACGCGATAATACCCCTTCATCACGATCGGGAAAGCGCAGATACAGCGCCTCGGCCAGAATCATTCCCAAAATCGCGTCGCCGAGAAACTCTAATCGTTGATAATCGCCGGTCCCGGCCCGTTCATGCTCATGGGAGGGGTGGGTTAAGGCTTGGTGGAACGCGGTTTGGTCGTGAAACCGGTAATCGAGTATCTGTTCAAGTGCGTTCAGATCAGGCTCCATGTTTGCTCACCACGGCTTCTTCGCTAACAATCAAACCTTCCAACAGGCCATAGTCGCTGACCTTCATTGTCTCCATTCCGAACAGTTCCATGGTCTGCAGAACAATGAGTATACCGGCAATAATCAGGTCTTCCCTTCCCTTTTCAAGCCCAGGCACCTCCAAGCGTTCCATCGGTGTCAAGGGGAGCAGGCGTTTTAGGATTGCTGTAATTTCGTCTTTTGAGATAGTGGAGTTATTAACCTTGCGGTAATCGTAATCTTCCATACCCATACTAATTGCCGCCAGAGTGGTCGCGGTGCCGGCCGTGCCGATAAGTGGCGTATCGGGTCGGATGCGGCATTCCGATTGCTTCATGTCGCGACACAATGCGTCAAGTTCCTTGCGGATCTTGAGTTCCATGGCTTCCAAGGTGCCCTTTCCTTCGGTTAACCTGACCACACCCAAAGGGAGACTGCGGACAAAGTCTGCACGTCCCGAATGCGCCAGGGTGTATTCGGTACTACCTCCACCAATATCAAGCACAAGGATTTCGTCGCAATGCCTGTCCAGTCCCGCCAGCACACCCGCCAGAGTCAGGTTTCCCTCGCTCACCCCGTCAATTACTATCAACTCGATGCCGGTTTTCTGTTGAATATGTTCCACAAATGCGGGGCCATTAAGTGCATCGCGCACGGCACTGGTGGCAACGGCCCGCACGATTGTGACGTTATGCTCACGAATGACCGCAGCAAGTCGTGTCAGACATGATAAACCACGCTGCATCGCCTCGACCGACAGCCCCTTTTCTCGGCTGAAGCCCCCCCCCATGCGCACAACCTCACGCTGCAGGTGGACATGCTGGAATGTTTCCCTCTCACCCCGGTCCGCTATTAACAAACGTGCGGTGTTTGTTCCAAAATCGATGACTGCCAGTCTGCCACTCATACGGTTTTCCTCTCCAGTATTGCCATGATGTTCCAGCTAAGCTCTGCGATCCTCACAAAGGCCGCGTTCAGCTCATTAAACATCATGGCTGTCCGTGGCGGGCAAATCCCGGAGCGGATCCTTTCAAAATGTGACCGTTTTACCTCATCAAAAGTCATGCGGGCACTGGACTTAAAATCGTGGAGTCTGCTGGTATCGCTGAGCGAATTGTGTAAAAAAAGTGCTTCAAGCGAGCTGAATCCGGAGCCGACTTCCATAGCTAGTCGTTTCAGATCATCCATGGCATCATTCGAAAAGATGATATGTTCCTCTTTTCTTGCAATGATGCAATCAAGTATTTCTTCACAGCTATCCCCGATATGTTCAAGGTCGGTGACTGTTTGGAACAGGCAGGGAATTTCGAAACTGACGCTGGAATTGGTCGTAGAGCGGGCCAGCTTTGCGAGAAAGGTCGTGATTTCGTGATTCAGGGAATCCAGCACCTGCTCGTGCTGACGAATGGTTTCTGCCCTGCGGGCATCATAATCGAAGAGGATCTCGCGGGTATCGGCAAACATGAAGGATGTCACCCCTATCATGCGAACGATCTCTTTACGCGCCTGTTCGATGGCGAGTGTCGGTGTATTGATGATGCGGGCATCCAGATAGCCGGCGCAAGGCTGCTGCGTCAGGCAAACACCTCCGCGGTCATCCCGGGTGCCTGGAAAACGGGACACTACTCCACTCAGAGCGGTAGCCATAATGGCCGTCAACAGGCTGGCAATTGTATGGACCAGGGCCAGGTAGCTGAAGAGCGGATCTCTTTGAATGGGCATAGCGGACAGTCTAAAAAAACCGCTGTTGAATAGTGCATCGAACAAGGTGGGGGCAATCAAAATCAGCGGCAGAGTGACAGCCAGGTTGATCAGGAAAAAAACTGTTGCTATCCGCCGGGACACGGAAATACCCGCGATGGAGGCCAGGCAGCCGATGGCCGCCACCCCCACCAGCCCTCCCAATGCCATGACACCCGCAATTTCCGTGGTCATGTGATGGCTGGCCACCAAAGAGGAAATTACGGATGTCAGGGAAACCGTTGATTGAACAAAACAGGAAATAATGCTTCCAAACAGCAGCGCCAAAAAAGGATGGTGGAAAAAGGCGCCGTGGAATGCGCTGTAGAAGGGATGATGGTCAGAAGGGCTGAAACTCCCCTTTAATAGGGCGAGCCCCAAAAAGAGGAGCCCGGCACCCAGCAAAAGGTCGCCGGCATTGGCAAGTCTGCGCCTGCGGGCAAAGAACTTGAGCAGAACACCGATAAATATGAGAGGAGTGGCAACAAAACTGTAGGGAACACTGGGCAGATACAGTGTCAGGGATGCGCCGATCAGTACACCTGCCAAAACATTCAGTGCCTGAAAGACATTCAGTACACCGCCGTTGATTAATCCAATTGATAAAATGACCGCCGCGGTAGGAGAATTCAGTGACAGCGACAACAAACTACCTAAAATAATCGAGTAAAAACGGTTCGATGTAACTACGGAAAAAACACTTCGGATACGGTCATCAGCCACGGTGCGGATTCCATCAGACATAATCCGCATGCCGAGCAGAAACAGGCCAATACCACCCAAAGCGCCCTCGAAAAGACTGAGAGGCATGCACTAAGCTCCTGGATGTACGTTACACAATTATGGTTATGGTTGGCCTCTCATTGCATAGAGATGACAAATCAGCCAATAACCATCTCTTTCAATTCTTTACCAACCTTGAAAAATGGAAGTTTCTTGGGGCGTACCGATATAGGTTCACCGGTTTTCGGGTTTCTGCCGGTATAGGTATCGTACTCCTTGATCACAAAGCTGCCAAGACCGCGAATCTCGATCCGCTCGTTTCTGACCATGGCCTCGGTCATGGCGCCAAAAATAAGGGTAATGATCTCTTCCGCACGTTTATGGGAAATATCTTTTTTGATTGCCAAGTGTTCAATGAGTTCTGATCTGTTCATCATATCCTCCCGAAGTGAGCCTATAACAGGCCGTGAAATTGTCATCCGTCTGAAATTTTCGTTCAGTGCCGACATCCACCAAGATACTTCTTATGCACAACAGCAGCTTCTTGTTTTCGACCGGAGCGGATTAATAGTTCATACAATTTTTCCGCGGCAGGCCGGGTATGGGGAGTGGACAACAGCATTCCGTAGCGTTCGATTGCTCCTTCAACATCACCGGCAAGCATTGATACATCTCCCCGCAACATAAGCGCCTGTTCAACTATCATATCCTCTGCAATCATGGCGTCAAGCTGCTCGGCAGCTTCATCGAGCCGCTGTCCTTCACAAAGCAGCAACGCCAAACCAAGGCGAGGGAGCGGGTTAACTGCATTACAACGGGAAGCGGTTCGAAAACATACTTCAGACTCTCCAACATTACCAAGACGATGTAAAATCATTCCCTTTTCGTACCAGTAGATGTCTTCGTCACTCCCTTTATACCACTCTTCCAACAAATTTAAAGCTTTTTCATGTTTATCATGACTCGCAGCAAGATACAAATTGATAAAATTATCTCCCAAATCGGCATAACGTGCATACATCCCGGCGGGCAGCTGTCGGATAAGAAGGTCGTAATAGTCCTGACGGGACAAACCGGTCTCTTCGCCGGAAGTCGCGGGGAGCATATCCTGTTCCGTTGAATCGCACGCCCCGCACCCAATTATCGGAGAAGAAAACAGGTCCGATTTAGCAGCTTCAGTGGGGTGATCGACAAGGGTTGTGAGCAATTTCTCGCTCGCAGCACGCAGAACGACATCATCCGTCAGTGAAAGCGCCAGTTCCAGGTGCTCGACAGCTTTTGAAACATCGCCACGGCCGATGGCATGCTCTGCCTCGGCAATGTTGACTCCGGCTAGTTCCCTGTTGGCTTGGGCAATTTTTGAGCGAAACAGGGCAGCAGTCGAATCAGTTTCCTTTCCACAGTCTTTTCCAAGATAAAAATGCAATCCATCTTCATAGAACCTGCGAGCCTCGAAAAAACGCTGATCGCTGAAAAGTGAATCACCTTTTTTCAGAAAACCATCAGTGTTTTTGAAAAACAGTCGCGAAATAAAACTCATTGTGGCTCCTTGGCCATCCGTTTCAGCAAGGTAACGCTTTCCAGGTGATAGGTCTGGGGAAACATGTCAACCGGAACACTTGACACAACGCCATAACCACCTGCCGAAAGCGCCCCACAATCCCTTGCAAGTGTACTTGGGTCGCAGGAGACATAGATGATCCTTTCCGGCTTGAGACGGACTATATCAGCCAGCACATCGGCTGCACCACTGCGTGGCGGATCAAGTATAACCACATCGAAATTCCGATTATCGGCAACCAGCTGTTTGACCCCGTCGGCAGCATGGCCACAGATGAACTCAGCGTTTTTGACCCCGTTACGCCAGGAATTGTCGCAGGCTGCCGAGATTGAATCCCCATACTCCTCGATGCCGACAATACTGGTCACGCTTTCTGCAAGGGGTAGAGAGAAGTTCCCGTTTCCACAATAAAGATCGAGAACTCGCTCATGCCCTTTGCAGTCGGCAAAACGTCTGACCAGATGAAGAAGCACAGTATTTTGCGCGGCGTTGACCTGTGCAAACCCTCCCGGTTTGTAGGCGAGTGAACAGGGTTGCGCCTCCGCCGAGTCTCCCGGCAGTGAGTACTCCAGCAAACCCTCCCCGAACACCTTCCGCAACGCTGACGTTCTCCCGGATTGCAGATAAAGACCGGTCACGTTCTCAAGTTCGGCACGCCAGTATTCAAAAAATTCACCTGCGCCATCTCTGTTATTTCCGGTATAGCTGACAATTACCACTGTGCCATATTCAGCGGAATCTATATTGATCTGCGGAATTTTTAACGGTTCTGGAAAAAACGGAAGAAACTTGCGTAGATTCGCAAGAACCTTGTTGATGACCGGCACTGCAATGGGGCATCCCTGGCAGGCATCCTCAACAAAATGGGTTCCCTGACGGTAAAAACCAATCTGAAGCCGACCACCGGCTGCATGCAGCTTAAGCTGCACGCGGCTACGGTAGCCATAAATTGCCGGTGACGGCACCACATCACCTATCCGTTCGCTGGAAACACGTGCTCCTCGCCAGAGCGCATCGGCAAAAATCTGGCGTTTCTCGGCCAGTTGTCGTGGATAGGATATGTGTTGCCAGCTGCAGCCACCACAGGAGCCAAACAAAGGGCACGGAGGGACTATTCTGTCAAGACCGGGGTTGATGATATCAACAATCACGGCTGTCAGATAGGAACGTTTCTCTGCTGTGATGCGGACACTCAGCTCATCGCCAGGGCAACTGTAGGGTACAAAGCACACTTTGCCGTTGATTCTGCCGACACCGCTTCCACCAAAGGAGAGTTTCTCTATGCTGATTCGCACATCAGCCACGGTCATAGCTCATTACGGCATTTCTCCAGCGTATGCACCAGTTCAACCAGCTTTTTTACCACCAGTTCCTCGAGTAAAGCACCCTTGGCAGCCGTTGCCTTACCCGGATCGCCCCAGACGCCACCCGGCCAATAGCGTCGTTTATCCCGTACAAGAATTCCGGAGGGAAATGCGGGAAACTCACGGCCTGCGCTACCCTTGACCAAGTGGGGGTGACTGTGCAGTATACGCGATGTTTCAATTTCTCCGGCATGAGCATCACCAGGGGTCTCAATCAGTCCCCTACCCTCATCGCGGGCAAGGACAAACTCGGTAACCACGGCGATCTCACAATCAGTAAATTCAATAAGCAACTCTTCACCTGCCTCATGAAGAGCAATGCAATGGGCGCCACCTGCATGCCCCGAGAGCGCGATGAAATTGCGCAACCCATGACTGTATAGGGAGCGGACAATGTCCTTGAAGAACATCTTGAGAGTTGTGGTGGATATCGAAATTGTGCCAGGATGACAGGCAGTGGAACGACAGTTACCGTAATGGAGCGGAGGGGCGACAAACAGCGGCGTCAAGAGTGCTGCCTTTTTTGCAACCTCATACGCTTCAAGCGTGTCCGTGGAAAGCGGCAGATGCGGGCCATGCTCCTCGACGGAGCCAAAAGGTATCAATACTGTATGAGATCTGTCGAGCCCATTCTCGAACGCGGGCATGGTCATTTCCTCAATAATCACAGGACCCCCATTAGTTTGTGCATCTGCGGAATAACACGCACATCCGGCAATCGTGCCGAAGCCAAGGCTTGCAGATACAGAAGATGTACGGCGCTGATGCCGCAATAGTTTTCAGGCAGGGACAACGGCTGAAGGAAAAGCGGCGTATCTGGCCGAATCGCGGCAATGATGGCGCATACCCGCTGAATCTCCGCTGCATCGGTCTTGTCTCCAACCACGATCTTGACCGAGACGTTTTTCGTGCGAGCCATCTTCAAAAAATGACGGTGCAAATCCCAGATTTCTTCTCCACAGCCTGCGGTGGACAGTAGTTTCATATCCATACTGATGTAATCAACTTGATCGATGATCCTTTCAAGCTCGGTTGTCAAGGTGCCGTTTGTCTCCAGATGAATAGGAAGTATTCCGCGCAGTTCGGGAAGCCAAACAGCCAGGATATCGGCAAACAGCAATGGCTCGCCGCCAGTAAGGCTGATGGAATGATGCGCGCCGGGCAGTGATCCGGTCCAGGCCGTCAGAATATCCATGAGTCGGCCCAGGGCAAGTGGCTGGGAAAGGTGATCAAAATCGTTTGAACCGGGAGTTTTTTCAACTCGGCATGAGTCGCCCGCGGCAAAATCGGTATCACAGTAACGACAGTCGAGATTGCACTCCGTCATGCGAATGAATATCTGGCGGCGACCAGCCAGATACCCCTCTCCCTGAATCGATGAAAAAATTTCTCCGATGGGGAGTGTATCACTCATAGTAACAGGCTGATGCGTTGTCGGATTCCCAGACAGTCACCGAATCGACCTTAATGATGTCATTGTTCAGATGTTCCGAGAGGCGCTTGAACAGGAATCGTGAAATATGTTCCGATGAGGGAGAAATATCGGCAAACGCAGGATTTTCGTTCAGATACTTGTGGTCAAGTTCGTTAATTACCACCCCAGCTTCACGTTTTAGCACTTTGAAATCAATTCCCAGACCTGCCTTGTCAAGCTCCCGGGCAATGACGGTTACATCCACTTTCCAGTTATGGCCATGCAGGTTTTCACAATCACCCTGATAATTGACAAGATTATGAGCTGCCGCAAAGCTCGTGCGAATAGTTAACTTGTACATGAAAGCTCCTGATACTGCTAGATAGGGTGATAGTAACCGATTACAGAATAGTACACAAAAAACAGGGCAACCACAAGAGATGCCCTGTATCGGCGGAACGGGTAGAACCGGAATGCTGTGTTCGCCGTTTACGAACCGGTTTCGTGAAAACGAACTAGACCGTCCATAAACTCGCGCGCCCTGTCCAGCAAACCGGTAACGCTTCCGCTCCTAATGCGTTGGGACAGTGAAGGTCTCGGGGTCCAGATCTGTTCAACCGTATCGATTGGAACGTTTGTCCGCATGCCGTTCTGGCCATACTTCTTTGTCACACCACACCAGACCGCCCTTTTCCACTCACTTCCATGCCTGGAACCCCATGTCTTCAGGTAGTGATCCGGAGTCATCCTGGGGCCATAGTTTTTTTCGCTGATATCGATGGAGATGGCATTGCCTCTGTGGTCTCGGCGCACATTTTCAACATAAGCTACATGCCAGTACCTGCCCAAATCAAAGATTGCCACATCTCCACGCACCACATCCCTGACCTGCTTGTTGTTCAGCTGTTTTATATCATCATCACTGTCAGGTACGGGAAACGACGGAATTTTTGACTTAACATAATCGACACAGTAGCCACGCCGCGCCACCCAGTCATCGCAGTTCCAGTCGGCAAAGCAGGGTGAGCCGGAACAGAGCAGCACGGCAAAAGTGAGCAGTTTAACGTCTCGTTTAATACCCGTTTTCAGGCTCAAGAAGTATTCCTTTTCTGTCAGCCCCTAAAACATGGGGAGTCCTTGGAACGCCGCACAAGAAAAAGGGCAACCACGGGGGCAGCCCTGAATATGTCATAACAAAACGCATTGAATTCATGTGGATGACAACTACTGCTGCGAAGCCTCCAGCGCTTGGCGGATATCGGCAATAATGTCATCAATATTCTCCAGACCGATTGAAAGCCGAATGAAGTCCGGCGACACGCCCGAGGCAAGCTGTTCCTCTTCTGAAAGTTGCTGGTGAGTCGTGGATGCGGGGTGGATTACAAGGGATTTGGCATCACCGATATTGGCCAGATGAGATAGAAGCTTAACGTTGTCGATAAACCTCTTGCCGGCTTCAACGCCACCCTTGATGCCAAAACCGATAATGGCACCCTCCCCCTTTGGCAGGTACTTCAATGCATGAGCGTGGTCTCTGTGGCTGGCGAGCCCCGGATAGTTGACCCAACTCACTGCGGAGTGCTGCTCCAGCCATTGTGCAACGGCGCGAGCATTTTCCACATGGCGCGGCATGCGAACATGCAACGTCTCCAGCCCCTGGAGAAACTGAAACGCGTTGAAAGGCGACAAACAGGCGCCCATGTCGCGCAGCAGCGTAACCCTCATCTTGAGAATGTATGAGAGAGTGCCGAGGGCTTCCCAATATTTAAGGCCATGGTAGGAGGGATCCGGTTCGGTAAATTCGGGGTACTTGCCGTTGTTCCAGGGAAACCTCCCACCATCAACAACAGCTCCACCGATACTGGTACCATGGCCGCCGATAAACTTCGTCAACGAATAGACGACAATATCGGCGCCATACTCAAGCGGCTTGAATAAAAAGGGGGTTGTAACGGTATTATCGACGATCAGCGGGATTCCCGCTGCTTGGGTAATCTTTCCAATTGCTTCAAAATCATCCACATTGTTCTTGGGATTACCCACCGATTCTGTATAGACTAGGCGTGTGTTCTCATCGATTGCCCGGCGAATGTTATCGGGATCGGATGAATCGACGAATTTTACCATAATGCCGAGTTTAGGCAGGGTGTAGTGGAACAGGTTGTAGGTCCCGCCGTACAGGTAATTGGTCGAGATAATGTTCTGTCCGGCCTGCGTGATATTAAGAACCGCATAGGTAATAGCTGCCTGACCGGAAGCAACCGCCAGGGCGCCCACGCCGCCGTCAAGAGCAGCCAGACGTTGTTCAAGCACATCTGTGGTTGGATTCATCATGCGGGTGTAGATATTTCCAGGTTCATTCAGGCCAAAGAGGTTGGCGGCATGTTCCGAGCTCTTAAAAACATATGATGATGTCTGATAGATGGGCACCGCTCGAGAAAGGGTTGCCGAATCGGGAGACTGACCTGCATGAAGTAAAAGCGTTTCTATGGATTTCTGTGGGGATTCCATAATTCCTCCGAGAACTAGAAAACTGAATTGACAACAAACTGGAATGCGCGGTGTAAACCGGCAAGTTGTGTTATAGATCCTTCAATTGCATGACGATCAAATCGTAATGGTTGTTCCCGGTCGAATATGCTCTTCTTCCACAGGTGACGTAAAGGATCGCGCGAATAAATAGAGAAAAAACGCCACAGCGCATAACACCACAAAAAATAGCGGTGCAATTCTGACTTTGGCATCATCACGGTGATTAGCCGGCAGCACAAGGCCGAACACAGCCAGCACAACACCATATCCGCCAATGGCCGCCGCAATAAACATCCCCAGGCTGTAGAAGCGCTGTTCAGTCCCTGGAGAAAACGAAAACAAATCAGCCATGCCGGCATGATAAAAGCTGGCCAGGATAATCAACAAGAGCGCCGCCAGAAGCAGTCGCATTCCGTTGCGGACCGTGCGTTTACGCATCAGTCCCTCTCCTGTGTCTGGCTGTCATGAACACCACGACAGATCTCCTATGCCGACTCTTAAAATTTCAGGGGTATCGCCAATAAGGCTCACCACGGAACTGACCTCCTTAGTGAGTTCGCCTCCATCCACGACAATATCCAGCTGTTTGCCGAAAACATCGTCAATAAAACCGGGAGTACCGGTGGGCTCTTCACCGGATAGATTCGCGCTGGTGGTGACAATTGGATTTCCCAGCATCTGTACTATCTCAAGACAGATGCGGTTATCGGGAATCCTGATCCCCACCGTCTTCTGGCGGGTCAACAACAGATCGGGCACATCGCGGGTGGCCTCCAGCACAAACGTGTAGGGACCAGGAAGGTAGCGTTTGAGGATTTTAAAAGCGGTGTTGCTGACTCTGGCAAAACGGGCAACCTCCGATAGATTGGGACAGATAAACGAGAACGGTTTCTTGTGTTCCCGGTGCTTCATCTGGTAAATCCGCTCGATCCCTTTTTTGTTAAAAATGGAACAACCAATGCCATAAGTGGTATCGGTTGGATACGCAATAATACCACCATCCCGCAGGCAGGCGACAACGCGGGAAATCAGCCGTGCCTGGGGATGTTCGGGGTGTATTTCAAGCAACATTCTTGGAAGTACCTTTCTTGGCTAAAAAAGGAGAGCTCTGGTTTTTGACAGAACTCTATCCGGAAGAACAAAATTAAAATAATTACAAAGACGAGATCCAATTAATTCAAAATATTTTAAGTTTTTGTTTGAACCGATAAAGACTAACAAAAAACATCCACTTTGTGTAAGAAAAAAATGTGGTATTTTTTCTGTTTCACTCACAGTCTAGTTAAATCTTCATGTTCCTCATCATGCGGATTTACATGAATCATAACGTCACCCACATTGGGGAACCCGTCAAAAATCAGTTTTTTAACCTTTTTAGCCACGTCGTGGGATTCCTTGACCGTCATGCCAGGATCCATTTCCAGCTTGAGGTCAATGATCATATACTGCCCCGAGCGGCGGCCACGGATATCATGGACATGCTCAACCCGCTCGACACTCTCAGCCAGATGCGTAACCCTGTCGATAAAATTTGGCGGCACACTGCCGTCCATCAAATCGTGTGCCGCACCACGGCACGTCTGATACCCGACATGCAGAATGAAAAACGATGTCAGACCAGCTGCCAGCGGATCCATGAAGCCAAAACCGAAGTAGGCGCCCACAACACCGGCCAAAGTTGCTATTGACGTTACAGCATCTTTACGATGGTCCTGGGCGATTGCCAAAAGTGATGGACTCTCCAGGTGTTGGCCGGTTTTGCGGGTAAAACGGCACAGCCATTCCTTGATCAGGATGGTGACAAACGCCGCAACCACGGCAATCATGCCGGGTGATTTGAAATCGCGGTCAATAATGGCATGTACCGAATCGAACAGAATCCAGCCGCCGGTGGCGAAAATCACCAGGGAGATAAAAAGAGCGGACAGGCTTTCGGCTCGACCGTGACCATACGGGTGCTTTTCATCAAAGGGTTGACGCCCCAGCTTCAGCGCAATCATGGTGGAAAAAATCGCCACGAAATCACAGGCGCTCTCAATACCGTCGGCAAAAACAGCGTCGGAATGCCCCCAATAACCGGCGGACAACTTGAAAAGCATCAACAGCGCGTTTACCCAAAAGCCGACCTTTATTATCCTATCGGCGCTGTCGAATCGTTCATTACGTTGCATCGAAAAACTCCGCAGAACGCAGATCCTTAACCCGCAACTGCAGACTGGAAGTGCCGTTCCATTCATTTATCTCCGGAAAAAAAGCGATATCAATCATTCCTGGCAAAGTACGTGCAGCCATGCGGAAGCCTATCGCGTTGAACAATTTGCCATCCCTGGATAACTTCAATCGCAGATGGGCTTCACCCACCACCCGTTGCTCAACAACCGTCATGCCGCGCATCATCAATACCGGTTCGGGATTGCCCATGCCGAACGGTTCCAGGCGTTTCAGTTCCAGAGCCAACTCCCTGGTCACATCTTCCGGACGTACTTCAACATCAATATCCAAGCGAGGCACAAGATCGCTGTCGTTCAGCATACGGGACGCTTCTGCTTCAAATGCCGCGGCAAAATCGTTGATTTTGTTTTCGGAAAGCCCAACTCCGGCAGCGTAACGATGGCCTCCAAACCGTTCCAGCCAGTTGGAGCAATTCGTCAGAGCTTCAAGCAGATGAAAGCCGGGGATACTGCGCCCCGACCCTTTCCCTGCTCTGTTGTCATCAATGGCAATCAGGATGACCGGGCGATGAAAACGCTCCACCAAGCGTGAGGCGACAATGCCGATCACTCCCTGATGCCATGATGGAGAAGCCAGGACAATGCTGCGCTGGGCAGGATAGGTGCCGCCGGTTTCAACCAGCTTGATAGCCTCCTCCAAAATCGCGCGCTCCACGGATTGACGTTCAGCATTGGCAGCATCAAGTTCTTCGGCAATCGTGCAGGATTCGTTCTGGTTGACACTCAGCAACAGATCGACACCCGGTACCGCGCTTTCCATGCGCCCGGCGGCATTCAGACGCGGCGCCAGCCGAAAACCGACCTGGCCGCTGCTCACCGCACCGTTTACGCCAGCCACACGTTTAAGCGCCTGAATACCCGGTTTGACCGGGTCGGAAAGCAGTTTGAGTCCATGGGTAACGTAGATCCTGTTCTGACCAATCAAAGGAACCACGTCAGCGATGGTGCCGAGGGCAACCAGGTCGAGCCACTGGCGCAGGTCGGGAACGGAACCGGTTTCGAAAACGCCATCATCGCGCAAGGCCGCACGAAGTGCAACCAACAGATTAAAAGCCACACCGACACCAGCCAGGGATTTGAACGGATACTCACATTCCGGTTGCAGTGGATTCAGCACCGCGCAGGCATCGGGAATGGTGTGCTTTGGGGCATGGTGATCGACAATGATAAGATCGACGCCTTTTTCCCGGCAGAAAAGCGCCTCATCAATCGCCGTGATACCGCAGTCAACAGTCATGATCAGGGTAATACCTTGGTTGATGATCCGATCAAGCGATTCTATGTTAAGGCCATAGCCGTCGTCGAAACGATTGGGGATAAAGTAGCGGCAGTCAAACCCGGCTTCCCGTAAAAACGACACCAGCAGCGACGTTCCGGTAATGCCGTCGACATCATAATCGCCATAGATGCAGATTAACTCTCGTTTACAACGGGCAACCAGCAAACGTTCAACAGCCGCAGCCATGCCTTTCATGTGACAGGGAGCAAGCATGTCCGCCAGCGCGGGTGTGAGAAAGAGACGGATATCGGCAGGATCAATGATACCGCGGCCGGCAAGGATCGCAACAATAAGGGGAAGTAGGGCGAAGTCTCCTGCCACGTCCGGAAACAGAGTGGGTTTCGGTTGTTTCAAGAACCATTGTTTTTGCATGTCACCTTTCACCCATATGTGCAACAGGCAAAAAAATCCCCCGACAAGCGGGGGATTTTTTTGCCAAGTTTGTTGGGACTTGAAAAAACCATCCTTTTGGGCGGGAAGTAAGCCGCCGTTTACTGCATTCAGGCCTTTTGGGGCTTGCTCTGCAAAGCGCGATTTTCCAGCAGCACCACTATCGGGCTGGCTACAAACACCGATGAATACGTGCCAACAATGACGCCGACCAACAGGGCGCGCGAAAAGTCGTGGATTACCTCACCGCCAAAAAGAAACAAGGATATCGCTGCCAGAAAAACCGTCAAAGACGTCACGATTGTGCGGGAAAGCACTTCGTTGATGCTGCGGTTGAACACGTTTGGCAGTGACTCCTTGAGATTTTTGTGCATATTCTCACGGATGCGGTCAAAAACCACAACCGTATCGGTGAGGGAATAACCGGCAATGGTCAGCACGGCGGTAATAAACAGCAGGTTGATCTCTAGGTTAAGCACGTAAAAGACCGCGAACATGGCCAAGCAATCATGCAGTGTGGCCAATGTTGCTCCAATGCCGAACTTGAAGTCAAATCGCCAGGCAATATAGAGGATAATTCCCAGAAGGGAAATCACCACCGCGATCAGGGTGTCCTTGCGTAGTTTGTCGCCGATAGAAGGACCGATTTCAGTGGAACTTTCCACAATAAATGTGTTGGCCGGATACTCTTTCCTGAAGGCGTTTTGTACGGCTTCAGCGGATTTTCCCAATGCGATGCTCATATTCCGGTCAATCTTTATCAGAAGCTTGTTGCCTTCCTTGACTTCCTGCAATTCAACCTTGGGTATGCCATTTTTATCAAGCGCCGTGCGGGCGGAGGCAGTATCTATCGGCTTGCTGAACTTGAGCTGCATGGCGGTTCCACCAGAAAAATCTATTCCCATGTTGGCTGCGCCGCGTGCGATCTGGATGATGCCGATTATGCCGATAATCGAGATGACGGCCGATATGACAAAGGCAATGTGACGTTTGCCGATAAAATCTATGTAGGTTTTGCCCAGAAGTTCCATATTCGCTGTTCCCCCCTTTATATGCTCATTTTCTTGACGTTTCCCTTGTGCAGGAACAGGTCGAAGGTCACCTTGGTGCCGATTAGCGAGGTGAACAGGTTGATGATAACCCCCAGGCTGAGGGAAACGGCAAATCCCTTGACCGGCCCGGTTCCGAACTGAAACAGAACAGCCGCGGTAATCAGGGTGGTGACATGTGAGTCCATGATGGTCAGGAAAGCCTTGTCATAACCGGAGTCAAGCGCCGACTTGGGGGTTTTGCCCAGTTTGAGTTCCTCGCGGATGCGTTCGAAGATAATGACGTTGGAATCCACTGACATGCCGATCAACAGCACAATGGCGGCAATACCCGGCAAGGTCAGGGTAGCACCCAGAGCTGCCAGCGCCCCCGTCAGAAAAAGCACGTTCAGCACCATGCCCAGATTGGCCACAATACCGGAAAGTTTGTAGTAGATCGCCATGAAGACGACAACCAGTACGACACCGATCAATCCGGCCATCAAACCCTTATTGATGGAGTCCTGTCCCAGTGAGGGGCCGACGGTTTCGTTCTGAATGATCTTGACCGGTGCCGGAAGCGCTCCCGCGCGCAGGACGATTGCCAGGTCTGCGGCGGTTTTTTCGGTGAAATTGCCGGAGATCTGGGCACTGCCACCGGAGATTCGCTCACGGATAACCGGTGCCGAATAAACGTTATTATCCAGCACGATAGCAAAGCGTTTGCCCACGTTGGCGGCGGTTACCTGGTCAAACAGCTTGGCGCCCAGAGAGTTGAACTCAATGCCCACATAGGGCTGGTTGTACTGAGAATCGATACGCACCTGAGCATCGGTCAGCAAGTCACCGGTAATCAACGCTTTCTTTTGCAGGACGAATGGAATCTCACTGACAGCGTTAGTAGTGGGATCAACCGTCTTTTCCTTCATGATTTCTGCGTCGTCAGGCAGGGAGGCCGAATTGGGCGGGATATCCTCCCGGACAAGCTTGAACTCAAGTCGTGCGGTCTTACCAATCAAATCAATGGCCCGCTGGGGATCCTTGATGCCGGGAAGCTGTACAACGATATGGTCGATACCCTCGCGTTGAATGAGAGGCTCGGAAACTCCGAACTGATCTATCCTGTTGCGAATTGTCTCCAAGGCTTGGGCAACCGCCTTGTCCTTGCGATCCTTGGCGGCTTCGTCCGTGATCTGCAGATCCAGGGCAACAAATCCACCCTCATCACGCTGAGGACTTTGTTTGTAGCCGGGATACTTGTCATTCATCAATTTCTGCACCGTTGTGGCGGTATCCTTTTCATAGAACAGCATGGACACCTTTTCAGATCCCACACGATTGATCCGCTTGAAGTGCAGATTTTTGCTGTTCAAGGTGTCTTCCAGATCGGTTGCAATGATGTCGAGCGAACCTTCAACTGCTTTCTCGGTGTCAACTTCCAACACCAAATGCGTCCCCCCCTGCAGGTCAAGCCCCAGATGAATCTTGTCCTTGGGGAGCAACGACAGATCTGTCCACCATGACGGCAACTTGGCAGCCAGCGTGGGGGTCAGGTAGAGAAGCGACAATAGGGCGAAGATCACTATCAGGCTTATGCGCCAGCCGGTTCCTTTAGGCATGAAGCTTGGTCTCCCTTCGGTTGTGTGGTTGGATTGAGAGTGTCAATACAGTCATTCTCTTCCTATGGTTCTGCGATGTGATTATTTGTTTATGGCAGCAATATAGGATTTGGTAATCTTTATGACGACGCCAGTAGCAATCTCAAGCCCGACAATACCGTCTTCCACGGATGCTACCTTGCCGTGGACACCACCGGCGGTGATCACCTGATCCCCTTTTTTAATGTTATCGAGTAATGCCCGGTGTTCCTTGGCTTTCTTTTGCTGAGGACGGATCAGAAGAAAATAGAAAATTGCAAACATTAATACCAGAGGAATAAACTGCTGAATTGCACCCATTCCACCCGCAGAACCTAAAGCTGATCCAAACATAGAACAATCCTCCTTAAACCTTTTGATTAATATGTTGTTTTGAGTAAAAGTTTTGACGAAATTCGTTAAAGCTGTTATTGCGAATTGCCATCCTCATCCGTTGCATCAAATCGAGAAAATAATACAGGTTGTGGTACGTGTTCAGATTTGAGGAGAGGATTTCACCAGCCCGGTAGAGATGCCGCAGGTAAGCTCGTGAATAGTTGCGGCAAACATGACAGCTGCATTCCGGGTCCAGGGCCCCCCCATCCTCTTCATAAATTTTAGCCTTGATGTTGATCCGGCCCTGGCTGGTGAAGAGCATGCCGTTGCGGGCGTTGCGGGTCGGCATGACGCAGTCGAACATGTCGTAGCCGTGCCGGACCGCCTCCACCAGATCTTCGGGAGCACCGATCCCCATGATGTAGCGGGGCGCATCCTGCGGCATCAGCGGCGCACAGGCTTCCATCACTCCGTACATCTGTTCCTTTTCCTCGCCCACCGAGAGTCCGCCCAAGGCATAGCCGTCGAAACCGATTGAGCAGATATCCTCCAGACTGCGGGCGCGCAGGTCGTAATGCATACCCCCCTGGATTATACCAAACAATTGCTGCCCTTCCCGGTGATGGGCATCCTTGCAACGTTGCGCCCAACGGGTGGTCATCTCCAAGGAACGGCAGACATAAGCATAATCGGCAGTGGCAGCCGGGCATTCATCAAAGCACATGATGATATCAGCTCCCAGCGCTTCCTGGATCTGCACCGACAGTTCCGGTGTCAGAAAATGGTAGGAACCGTCCAGATGTGACTGGAAGCGGACTCCCTCCTCGCTGATTTTGCGCAATTCACCCAGGCTGAAGACCTGGAAACCGCCGCTGTCGGTCAGAATCGGACGTTGCCAGTTCATGAAAGCGTGCAGGCCGCCCATCTTCTCCACAAGCCGGTGTCCCGGACGGAGATAGAGATGATAGGTATTGGACAGGATGATCTGGGCGTTGATGGCCAGCAGATCTTCAGGAGTCATGGCCTTGACAGTCGCATTGGTACCCACCGGCATGAAAATGGGGGTTTCAATCTCACCATGGGCTGTTTTCAAAGAACCGAGCCGCGCCCTGCTGCTAGAATCCTGATGAAGAACTGTGAAATGCGAAGCTGACACTACGTATCCTTGGATAGCGCCGGGCTGCGGGTCTGTCATATACCCCTCATCCCGGAATGTAAACTGAATTTAGACAATCAGCATGGCATCGCCATAGCTGTAAAACCGGTAACAGCGTTCGACCGCCTCACGGTAGGCCTTGAAGACAAGCTCCTTGCCTGCAAAAGCTGATACCAGCATGATCAGGGTCGACTCCGGCAGGTGGAAATTAGTCACCAACGCGTCAACGACCTTGAACTTATAGCCGGGAAAAATGAAAATATCCGCTTCACCAGTACCAGGACTGACCTGACCTGCGCCATAAGCGGCATATTCCAGCGTGCGAGCTGTCGTGGTTCCCACCGCCACAACCCGCCCTCCCCGCTCTTTGGTGAACCGTATCGCCTCGGCGGTCTCGGCGGAAATGCAATAGCGTTCGCTGTGAATCCGGTGATCCTCAACCCGTTCGGCACGCACCGGCTGAAATGTTCCCAACCCGGTGTGCAGGGTCAGGCATGTAATTGCAATCCCTTTTTCTTCAAGAGTCCTCAAAAGCGTGCGGGTGAAGTGCAGCCCGGCGGTGGGTGCGGCAACTGCGCCAGCTATCTGTGCAAACACCGTCTGATAGCGAACCTGATCCTGGCTATCCGCTTCCCGCTGCAAGTAAGGGGGTAACGGCATCTGCCCTTCCCGCTCCAGCCAGACTTCAAAGGGCTCCATACCTTCGAACTCGACCAACCATGTTTCCGGATTAATCCTGCCACATACCCTGGCCACCATACCGGATGCCAGGGAAATGGTGTGTCCCTGGCTCACCCCCTTAGAAGAGCGCATCAGGCAGCTCCAACGCTCCGTTTCGGATTCCTCACGCCGCACCAGAAAGATTTCAACCTTTCCACCAGTGCCCTTATGACCGAACAGGCGGGCCGGAATCACCCGTGTATCGTTCAAAACCAGCAGATCACCAGGTTCGAGGTAATCGCTGATATTTTTAAACAGCCGATCGGCTATCGCCCCGGTCTGGTGATCCAGCAGCATCAAACGGGAAGCATCCCGCTCTGTAGCAGGATAACGGGCAATAAGTTTCCCGGGAAGATGATAATCAAAATCTTTTACGAGCATGCCACCATCGCTTCAACGGATTTCAAAAAGCCTTTTCAAGCACTGTTCCAGGGTAATAGTAGGAAAGGATTTCGGTATAGACAAATCCATTCAGAGCGCGCTGCTTTGCCCCCCATTGGCAGAGCCCCACTCCGTGGCCGTAACCGGTTCCGTTAAAAATTACATTGTCACCTGAGATCTTAACGGTAAAATTCGTGCTTTTGATAACGCTATAACCTAGTACCTTTCGAAACTGGTCACCCGCCAGGGTTACGTCACCCCGGGCAGAAACAACCACGACATTCTTGAGCCTGCCACGGTTATTGCGTACCCCCGGCCTGATATCAGTCACACCAGACACCTTGAAACCGGCGGCACGCAGTTTTTCTTCAATGTCTTTGAGTTCAAGCTTTTGTTCCCAGCTGCTGGAGGGGTTGCCAAGGCAATATTCACAGGTCACACCCTTGAGATACGGAAGGCTCACCCCCCAGACATTCTTGGATGCTTCGGTTTTTCCGCCACAGTTGGAGTGGTAGAACGCCTGGATGATCGCCCCGTTATACGTCAACACTTCCCCGGCTGTTTCGGAAACCGCACGTTTTGCCCGGCTGTCTTCGATCAGGCAGCCGTCGTAGACCTGATCGAGAACCGATGACTCCAGGTGATACGGCTCATGTTTTCGAATTTTTTTGCGGTAGAGCGCATAGGTCCTGGCAATAACAGCTTGGGCCTTGACAGCCTCGATGGGCCATGACGACGAGACTTCGCAGTTGATCAGCCCCACCAGATACTCTTCCAGCGGCAGCTCGTTGACAACGAGTATTCCCTTATCTCCAAAAGAAATATCGGCCATGCCCCGGTAAGGCTTCCCGTTGATAAAAACGGCGCCAGGAGCCGCAAAGCTGATTCGTTGGTAACCGGCGCCATCCACCAGCACCCCCTCACCTCCGGGCCTGACGTTGACGGGCGCGACAACAGCCACGGCTTCACCATTTTCACGTCTCGCCAGCAAACCATCTCCATCGACAACCACGGTAGTTGCGTTTTTGACAATTGCCACCCGTATTGTCTGATTGGGAACAGCATCTGCCGTTCTCGATTCCGTTGTCCAAAAAACAAGAGCAACTGCCAGAAAAATCAATCCTGATATGCGCATGAGTAATGACTGCAAAACGTACTGATACAAACACAGTGCAGACTTTCTGTCAATTTTTTTGATAGGTGGACAAGTTAGCATCAAAGCCCCGTGAGTGCGGATACGCATGTTCATGTACTACAGAAATGTTAACAATCAAAAGCACCAATACATGAAATCCGTGACAATTTTCCGGAATTATAACTTGGCACATATGCACAGTATTGTTATGCTGCAAAAAAAATATAATATTGCGTATTTTTTTGCACCCCATTCATGAGGTAAACGTGCCTGCCCTGCTCGACATCATTGATCTGCATACCTGTTTCAGAACTCCCGATGGCATCGTAACCGCGGTTAATGGAGTCAGCTTTGCCATCAACAGGGGCGCTACACTGGCGTTGGTGGGAGAATCAGGCTCAGGCAAATCCATGACGGCGCTTTCCATCATGCGTCTTGTCCCGCCTCCCGGTTTTATCCAGTCCGGCGCCATACGCCTGAATGATACGGATATCCTCGCCCTGTCAGGTGAGCAGATGCGCGCTATCAGGGGTAGCCGCATCTCGATGGTATTTCAGGAACCAATGACATCTCTCAACCCGGTGCTGCGTATCGGCGACCAGATTATGGAGCCACTGTTGCTGCACCGTAATATGACACGGCATGAAGCTTCCGAAGAGGCTGCCGAACTGCTGCGAAGAGTCGGTATTCCTGCGGCCGGGGAACGCCTGCGCGACTACCCCCACCAACTGAGCGGTGGCATGCGCCAGCGGGTCATAATCGCCATGGCGCTGGCGTGCAGCCCTGACCTCCTGATTGCCGACGAACCGACTACCGCGCTGGATGTGACTATCCAGGCCCAGATACTGGAGCTGATCGACTCCCTCAGGCAGACGACCGACATGGGGATACTGCTGATCACCCACGACCTGGGCATTGTTGCCGAACGGTCGGACCACACCTGCGTCATGTACGCCGGACGGATTGTGGAGTCGGCAGCCAGCGCGGAATTACTGGGAAATCCGTGTCACCCCTATACCAAGGCGCTGCTGGCCTCGCTCCCCCAGAACGCCGAGCCGGGCAAACCGCTGACAACACTTGCGGGACAGTCCCCGAGCCTTTCCGCAAACCTTCCGGGGTGCGGTTTTTGCGACCGCTGTCCGGTTGCGCAGGCCGAATGTCGCCACCAGGTTCCGGAGTTGCGGGAAATATCGCCCGGACATTTTCTGCGCTGCTGGAGGCACCCATGACCGCCGGCCACACCATCCTGGGTGGAGTTCAGCTCCGCAAACAATTCCGGGTAAAGAGCGCTCCCGCCACGCCGGCTGGCCTGCTTACGGCAGTGGATGACGTCTCTCTGGAGATCGCCCGTGGTGAAACACTGGGGATCGCCGGTGAATCAGGCTGCGGAAAATCGACCCTGGCCAGGATTTTGTCCGGTCTTCTGGAGCCGGACAATGGCCGAGTACTTTTCAACGGCACAGCACTTTCCGGGATGTCCCGTGCGGAAGCAAGCGCCTTTCGACGTCAGACCCAGATGATTTTCCAGGATCCCTTCTCCTCCCTCAATCCCCGTATGCGGGCCAGCGATATTATTGCTGAACCGCTGGTTATCGCGGGACAGGGTTCAGCTGCTTCGCGTCGTTCTGCCGTGGAAAGCATCATGGCAACAGTGGGGCTGACACCGCAACAATATCATCGTTTTCCCCACGAGTTTTCCGGAGGACAGCGTCAACGCATCGGCATCGCCCGTGCCCTGGCCAGTTCACCGTCAATCATCATTGCCGACGAACCGGTGTCGTCACTTGATATCTCCATCCAGGCCCAGATCATTAATCTGCTGCAGAACATGAAGACAACCTACAACCTTTCCCTGCTGATCATTTCCCACGATCTTTCCGTGCTGCGCCATATCTGTGATCGAGTCTGCATCATGTATCTGGGAACCATTGTGGAGAGCGCTCCGGCAGCGGAGTTATTCACGCAATGCTTACATCCCTATACCGAAGCCCTGATAGCCGCCATCCCCAGAATAAACCGTGAGGGTGGGCGTCAGGCGGCCATCCTCAGGGACGATATTCCTTCTCCACTAGCCATCCCCCCCGGCTGCCGGTTTCACCCCCGTTGCCATTACGCCCAGGAAATATGCCGCAATACCCCTCCGCAGTTGGAGCAAAAGCGATCGAATTATTTTGCCGCCTGCCACTTCAGCAGCTCGATATTTTCAGGCCAGAAGTGACACATCAACGCAGAATGGTAGTCAGCACTGCCCAGGCCAGAGCTGCAACGGTTGCAATGACGCAAAGCAGCGCCAGGGCTGTGTGCAGCGCAGTTTCACGACTGCGCCCCTCGTATCCCAACAGCCAGCCAAGCAGCATTCCACCAATAATACCGCCACCATGCCCCCAGTTGTTGATCCCTGGAATGATCATGCCGAATATCAACAGACTGATTACCCAACCGCTTACTTCGCGGTATACCGACCGGCCATAAATGCCACCACTGGCTTTTCCAAAATAAAGCAGCGCACCGATCAGGCTGCAAATGCCTGCCGACGCACCAATGGTGAATGACACCCCTGCCAGATAGGAAACCCAGAATCCGAAGACACCACCAAGCGTGTAGATGGTGAACATTCGGCTGGCTCCGTACTCATTGGCCGTCCATGGAGCTATCTGTCGCAGGGCAATCAGATTGAAAATCAGGTGCAAAATGCCGCCATGCAGGTAATTAGCATTCAGCAGCGTCCAGATTCTGCCGTAATGATCAATGGGAATGGTTCCGGTTGCTCCCAACAGCAACAGGCTGGTATTTCCGGGAGTAAGAAAACCGCCATGTCCCATTTTGGCACTCACCACCAGGGAAAGTGCGTAATACAGCAGGTTGACCGTGATGATCGCCTTGACTACCCAGTCACCATCCAATGTTCCGCGTGTCAGGTTGATAAGCTGCCACCAGGGAGCTGTGCGGGACGTTCCACACCGTGAACAGGTTGACTCTTCGCTGCCGATCAACGTTCTGCAACGTGGGCAGAGTACTGGCCGTTGTGCCATGCTGAATACCTCGTGGGCAGGTTTGAATGTATTCGTGGAAAAGAAATGATGATAGCGCAACCGACTACGACCTGGAACCGGGCTGCTGCGTTTTTGCATACAAACACACCCCGGAATTGGCAGGAACTTAGGTGTTGACGGAACTCAAGGTGATCCGAACCGGGTAAAACATCGCAGGCATCCCAAACAACTCACCACAGCTTCCGTAAAAAGACCGCATTCACCGGCCCATTTTTTGAATATACGTTCTGATACCGCTTTCAAAGTCTCTTTCAATTTCGCCCTTGGGGTGGTTGATTGCATATCCTTTGAAATAGATGAACAGCATTACCAGTAATGCGAACAAGACTGTCATGTAAAATAAGTTTCTGGCGAAGGTTCCCCACCGTGTCTGAGTGTTTTCTCCCCTGTTGTCCGGGTTATCGATACCTTCACGCAAGGCAAAATGTTCGCGCAGTTGACGGATCCGCCTGAGCTGTATTTTTGCAATGTGGTTAACAATGGCATCGCGTTCACGTTCGTCGATGAATGCAAACTTCAAAGCCACATTATAGCTTTCACGATCACCTGCAACAGCATAGTTCCGGTTAACAAAAACGACTCTTCCGATGGAGTCCACAATACGACGTGGCGATGACGGGACCAGGATTTCAAGTGGAACATACTGCCCCTCCTCGAAATGCTGGTGTGCGACAATGCGAATACCACCACCACTGATGCTGGCTGCAAGAGGGATTATGGTATCCCAGGAAGCATCATGTTCATCGAGCTCGTCCTCCAGCGGTTCCTGCCTTCGTTCAGGGGGAAGATCGGCGTTTTCAGCAATTATGGTAACGTTCCATAACTGCTGTTTGCGAAGCATCTCATCTGCAAGGCGCTTCTGGCGGCGGGCTTGCCACTCTTTTTGGAGAATATCGGGGTTTTGTTCGTGGGACAGGTAATATTTGATGGGAAGGAAAGCATCGATGCGGTAGAATTCACGCAGTTCATCGGTAACGATTTCACCGATCAGGCGAACCAGAACGACACTAACCCGACCTTCAACGACAATTATAGCCCGGCAGCTGTAAGCAGCGTCATCCTTGCCGCCCCGCAAATCTACGATCTGACCGACATGCAGACTAACGCCGACCGGCAATTGGTCGCGGGAAAGCTGCAGCGTTACCAGATCTTCGTCAACCTCATGGATCACAGCCCAATCGAGAAAAACTTCGGAATTCGGCATGGGAACGCCGACACCGATTTTCATCCCGGCTGTAAAAAAACTGGCGTAGTTACCCATGTCGCTCATGATCTGGATACCGTCAACAGCTACGGAAAGGTTGGGAGGGCATAAAGAGAAACGGCTATGCGATCACGTTGTTTAATGCTTCAAGAAGCTCGTCAATACCTACTTTGTGGACCCCCGCGCCATGCTCGAGTGTTTCCAGATCCGCGATCTGACATTCATAACAGTCGAGTTTGAACTTCTTGAAGACCGGCAAGGTTTCTGGGTGTTTATTGATGACATCGGTGATAATCATATCTCTGGTGATCATATCTGCACCCCTTGAAAAAATCCAGAATTCCGTGAGGATATGCAAGGATGCCTTGAAGCGCATTTGCACTTGAGACTATTTCAGGTTTTTGATGGCCTCTTCGATACGATTCATACCTTCCGCAATATTTTCCATACTGACAGCATAGGATATTCTGGCATAGTTGTCACCGCCAAAGGCTATTCCTGGTACCACCGCCACCCTGGCTTCCTCCAGCAAATAGTCGGCAAATTCGGTTGAACTGCTGATAATTTTGTCGTTGAATCTCTTTCCATAGACCGCGGAAAAATTAGGGAAGACATAGAAAGCGCCGGTAGAAGTAAAACAGGAGACTCCAGACATGGCGTTCAAGCGCCCGACGATATAGGTACGGCGTCTTTCAAACTCATCCACCATTTCAGACACCGGTGTTTGTGAACCGGTAATTGCCTCGACAGCTGCCTTTTGTGCGATGGAACAGGCGCTAGAGGTAGACTGCGATTGCATTTTGGTCATGGCGGCGATCAACTCTTTCGGGCCGCAGGCATACCCGATACGCCAGCCGGTCATAGCATAGGTTTTGGATACTCCATTGACCACAACAACCCGCGGCTTCAGCTCAGGGACCACCTGAGCGATATTCTTGAATACCAAACCGTCATAGATCAATCGCTCGTAGATATCATCGGAAATGATCATGAAATCGTACTTTAGGCAGATCTGCCCGATAGCTCTCAGCTCCTCCACTGTGTAACTGGTTCCGGTGGGGTTGCAAGGGGAGTTAAGAATCAGGGCCTTGGTCCTGGGGGTAATGGCCTTTTCCAGCTGTTCTGGGGTTATTTTAAAGACGGAATTTTCATCAGTCCCGATAAAAACCGGCGTTCCACCGGCCAGTACAACTTGATCGGGATATGATACCCAGTAAGGAGCGGGAATAATAACCTCATCACCCTCCTGAATCAGTGCCTGGGAAATATTGTAGAGACTATGCTTGGCACCGCAGGAAACACATATTTCATTACGGGTGTACTCCATGTCGTGATCCCGTTTCATTTTGGCGATGATGGCATCCTTCAGGTCCTCGGAGCCGCCCACCGGCATGTATCTGGTGAAACCGGAATCAATAGCATTCTTGGCCGCTTCCTTGATGGCTGCCGGGGTATCGAAATCAGGTTCACCGGCGCCAAAGCCGATAACATCGACCCCCTGCGCCCTGAGAGCCTTGGCCTTTGCATCTATGGCCAGCGTAGGTGAGGGTTTGATTCTGTTCACACGATCTGCTAGTTTCATGTAATTCCCTTCGTTAGCTATGTAACCGTGCGCTTTTCAAGT
>WSSedB1CaDRAFT_10000187_pt1 | contig 29899 bp, 33 predicted proteins | sample WetSurSB1Cattail_FD_9460 | JGI IMG/M metagenome (IMG submission 9460)
AGTTTGCTGCTTCGTATTTATTCCCACGGCATGCATTGACGTATTCATTCAGCCCGGGCAATCGCATGGGTATTGTTATTTGGATCATAACCCCTTAACCCTCTTTCTAAGCCTTTCTATCCGCTTTTTATTTCTGCTTTCCGGTGGTAAAATCAGTTCCCATGCTAGAGCAGAAGCCCAACTGTATTCGGTTTTTCTGCGAGTTTGATTCCAATTTTTCATTTTCCTGTCACCTTTTTAATATACATTTTCTAATTTTTATTGGTTTAAAATATTGCCTGCCTAAAATCCATCAAGAACATTTATCAAATTTAATGCACCATACGTAATTGGTCTTTTATGGTCAATTCCTTTTTTTATCAGCTTCGAGGCGTTCCCTAAGCTCTTTTAAAATTCTATATTGCTGTTCGTGATCTGTAGTATCTTGATTTTTCTCTTTATTCCAATCAATACTATAAGCTTCATAGTTTATCATTGCATTCAACTTTTCATCGCTAATTTTTTCCATTGTCAGCTCTCCTGTGTGGGTAATATTGTTTGGAATAAGGGATTTGCATTATCAACAAAAGCTCTGCATTCTTTACATTTTTCTAAATGTGATTCTGTTGAACGATCTATTAATCCATAACAAAATTGCCTATTATCGTACTGCCCATATTCATTCGTAGTTGTGTTAGCCTTTTTACAATCATCATCAAGCTTTTTGCCTCTTAATTGTCTACGTGATCCTGCTTTCATTTGCTAGCCCTCCTATTCCATGCTTCTATAGCCGTATCAGCATTTTTGCATTTTTATTTTGTCTTTAACATCATGCTTCATCACCATTTTTAAAGCTAAAAGGAATTGTACATCTTCTTCAATCTTTTCCATTGCTAAATCTCCTTTTACCTTAATATATTTTTTGTACCTTCTGTCGAAATTACAATATTCTATACATTGTTCGCATGGCTTTTCGTCTAATTCGCAAAATGCGTAGGTGCATAAGTAGCAAGCTTTTTTAAGTTTCATCGTTATCCCTCCTGTTCCATGCTTTTACAAATTTTCCGTAATCAACACAACCAATGCAAAAGCTAATACCGCATTTACAATCTATGTGATATGAATCTCCTCCACTGTCCGGATCGTTAAATGTCGGTTTCCATTCTTCCGGCCCGCCAGATACTTTTACGTTGCTATTGCAAATCGGGCACGGCTTAATATTTTCCATTGTCAACCCTCCGGTTCCATATTTTCGTAGCATCTTTTTCTTTGTCAAAAGAATCAGTATGAATATTACACCCAGGACAATCAATACGATATAAAAATTTACCATATGGAAGTTTTTCTTTTGTTATATTAACTTCCGATCCACAAAATGGACATTTTAATAATTTATTCATGATTAATCTTTTTGTTCCATGCTTTTATTGCTTGTTTTTCACTTCCCCATCTGCCAGTACTACATTTGCAACTCACACACATAACTTGCGATAGACCATTTTCCTTCATGATTCTAAGTTTTGAATTTCCACAGTTGCATGGTTTTATTTCACTCACTGTAATCCCTCCTGTCTCATTTATAAATATTCCATGATAATAATTTTCTTCGTTAATTTCTATTATTTCTGCAACATATTGTTTTTGCTGTTTTATTTGTTCATTCATGGCAACTCAATATATACGATGATTACCTTTTCCCACGGCAATTCATCAACTTTTTTCATTGCTATCTTTTCTGTTTTTTCATCTACAACATTAATCGGCATATCGTCTATAAAATTCTGATATAAATCTTCTGCGTCTATGCTTTCAATATATATCATTTCATCGTCTGAATAAATTCTTTCAATAGACGATTTACCCCATTTACCCCGCCAATATGCACAGTCATCGCCAGCAACGATTTCATAATTAATCATCGGCACAATACGTAAATCCGGATTTTCAGCAATTAATTTCAATAAAGTTTGTATGTTTTCTTTTTGTACTTCAATTTCTGTTTTCATATTTTACCCTCTTTTCATATAGTTCATAATCATTCCGGATATTTTGGTAATTCCATCCAGTGAGTAACCTGTCCGTTTATTCGTGGTTCATCTGCATCATCGCAATATGACGGAATCCATTCTCCACCGCCATCTAATGATCTATCATCATAATATGCGCCAACAGTAATACCATATTCTTTGCTATATGCAAGAACTTCTCTATCGTCATCTGGTAATTGATCTTTAATATTTATCCATTTCATTCACGGCAACTCCTCTCGTAAGAACTTGCAGCATATTCCGAAACTGTCATCATAGGAACATCCTCCTGCTCTTTCATCTTTCCATCTGTCCGGTATAAAACAACATATGCAGGATCATTTTTGTGGTACCTGTCAAACACTTCTGCCGACCAGTCAAACAATATACCGTTGTTGCGATATACGACCATTTCTTCGCCGTGCTTTAGTTTGTAATCGTCAGCTTTCTCAATCCACTTTTCTAGTTCTTTGTCCAAAATTTCCCCTCCTACGTTATCGACTCATCTGCCATAAGTCCAAAAATCGATATTTGCCGATCGTCTTCATGTCTTGATCTAGCTTGAGCAATCCACCAATCATACATTTCATCACCGTTTTTCCAAGTCATATATTTTCCGTCAGAAATTGCCTTTTTATAAGATTTTTCACAAGCTGATTTATACATTGCAGCATATTTAGGCCAACGTTTTTCTTCTATTTTTATTTTGCTAGGGCTAGATAGCGGACACATTATACAACCTAATCGCTTGAATCCTTCGTCATACAAGGAACAATATGGAACACTATATTTATGAATGTATTCCCATACTTCATATTCCGACCAATCAATAATAATATTTAAATATTGTTTGTCTTTGTGTTGATTACAAGTCTCAACCATTTTACGTTTTGCTCGTCTTGGAGATTCTTCATGTCTAACTCCAGTTATAACTACTCTTCCATCTCCACCACGTTCTTTAAAAATTTGACAACAGTATCTAACCATTCGCGTGGGAGGTATTCTCTTTTTTACAATCAAATTCCACATTGATACACGCGTTTTTTCAGCTGCGCCATCAATCACTGGTGGAAGTTCTAAAGTGACTTCCTGATAATTATCTCGAACAAAATGCACTAATTCCGGAGGATCTACCGTTGTTAGATTATAATGCGCATCAAATTTCACTCCTGCGCGCTTTACTAAGTCAAGGATTACACAACTATCTTTGCCACCGCTAAAAGCAACATAATATCCATCTGGCGGTTCATGTAATTTCAAACGAGCAATAGCTATTTTTACCTTGTCTACCTTTCCAAATAATGTATCATCAATTAACATTTTTATCCTCATTCTTTTGGCATAATCATTTTTTTACTTGTAGATCCAATCAATTCATTTATTCTTCCTGTTGGTAATGACTTAACCACTTCTTTATTTGCAGCATTGTTTTTGCTTCGTTGAATAATATTGTTATACATTTTTGTAAATTGGGCGCGCGCCGTATTCAAATCTTTCGCTTCAATCGTGCATAATTCACGCTTCCCGAAATTTTCTATTGCTTTTTTTACTTCAGCGCAAGAATATTCCCATTTACCATAAAGCCATTTATCATGAGCAAGCTTCATTGCTTCATGCCAAGCGTCATCTGCTTCAGGTATTTCCTGCTTGCCAATAAATTTTCTTATGTCCTTTGCTTCCTCAAATATTTCTGCAATCGTAGGAAACCATTTCATATTTTGCATCAGCTTCAGCATTGCAGCGTCAATTTCAGCTAATGATAATGGCATCAATGCCTTTGCATACACGATAAGACTTCCGGTATTTATTTTGCTTTGAGGAAGTGCCATAAGATACGGCTCTAATATTTTTACTGTTTCTATCTGCTTTTCTTTTATTTTATCCATTTTATCCATTACGTATCATCTCGATTGCTTCGCGAGTCATTTTTGCCTGTGGATTTTCATATGCATTGTTTTTGGTAAAATTATTTTTAAGAGGGAAGATCCCTTTCCAACTGTTCATAATACTTTGATTAAGTATTTCAATTTTTTCTGCATCATTGTCCGCAAGTTTATCAAGATTTGAAAGAAGTAAAGATATCGCCCGATCTGTCATCGGTGCCTTTATCTGCTTTCGCATTTTGACAAAGTCATTAAGAGATATCATAAGATTATTATTTGATGTGTAATCATCAAATGGATAAATCTTCTTTTTATTTATATCTTTCTTTGTCTCTAACTCTTTATCTGGTTCTTTCTCTTTCTCTTTCTCTTTCTCTGTGTTACCGATTGTTACAGTGCCGTTACATTGTAACTCTTTTTCTTTTTGTCTATGCCTTCTAACCCTTGATGCACATGATGTTTCTGATCCTATGCTTTCTCGTGTTTGTGGCAAAGAATACTCGTTTTCTTGTCCTTTTTCTATAAATCCACATTTTTCTAAAAACAATAACGTTATTTCTACATTTTTAGGATCTTCGTCAATTTCTAAAGCAAGTTCTTCTGCAAAAGTATCTTCGATTCCATCAAAATATATTTTACCGTTATCTTTCAAACTGATAAGTTGCATTTTTAAATAAATTATCGTGTATGTATCACCCCCTGCAATTCTTCTAAGTTTTTTTATTTCTTTTTGACTAAAAAAATCATTCTTTAATTTCAACCAGTAAAATCTTTTGTTGTCACTCATGTTTTATTCACCTTTGTATATTTATTTTCGAGTTTCTGATCTTCCTAGCAAATAATCCGTAGTGCATCCAAACAAATCAGCCAGTTTTCCAAGTATTTCAATGCTAGGAGTCGCCAAGTTATTTTCCCAACGATAAACGCTTTGTCCTGTGCTTGAAATTTTACTTGCCAATTCATCTTGTGACCAATGTTTCATTGATCTTTCCGATCTAAGTCTATCCATCCGCTGTCATCCCCTTTCATGATTTATATAATACAGAATATAATATATAATGTCAACATATTTGTTTAAATAATAAAATATCGATGCATAATAAATTGCATCGATATTTTTGATCTATTTTTTTATATATCCATCTTCTCCATATTTTTCATTGAAAAGATTTATAGCCACATCCAGAATTCTGCTGCGTGGTATTTTTGTCTTTTTGCTTAATTCATCAAGTAATTTTACGGCTGAATTATCTATTGTGCAAGTTATTTGCTTTCTCGTTTTATATCTATCCATATTGTCACTTCCTTTTATACAATTGTATAACGTTTTATTCAGCATGTAAATAGATTATTTTTATAATATATACATTATGTTTATATATTAAATGCCAATTAAAACTCCAAATTCGTTGCAGGTTAACTTTTTATTTAATTTTGGTATACTTTATTGTGTATATAAAAAAGTTTCATTATACGTTGTTTATAGAAGCTTTAAAAAGGCTACTAGATTTTTATTTCTAGTAGCCTTTATTTTTATGAAGAAGCTCCTTCGTTGTAGTTTATTTTATAACTTCCTGCCGTTATCAATTTAACAGTAAGAACATTATTATTTGTGTAGCCATAAGTAACATTTGTTCCGTATACTGCATGATCCCAGGAACCTTTCATATTAACTGTCATAGCTAAATTATCAAGTAGACAACTATCTGCAACACTATTTTCTGATAACAAAAATCCTATTGCTACCCCCGAAGATGTTCCAATAAGACTAGCCCATTGTGCTTCTGTTATCGTTGAAAGTAATGGTGCTGATATTCCATTTGTCTTTACTGCTGTTAAATTTGTTGGGTCTATTGTTTCCCATGCCTGTGAAGTAAAGTTAAATGTTTTATAGTTTACTAAATCTAGTGATAGTATAATTCTTATCGTGGCTATATTATCCATTGTATAAGCTAATACAGGTGGTGTAAATGATTCTATCCATCTTGCTCCTTTTGATACTCTTAATTCATCAATATAGCCATTAAAATATTCTGCAACTGCCGGATATGTTACATATCTAGCCCCAATAGTTGCCCCTTGTGACGGTGCAATATTAGGTTCATATACCTGTGATGCTACAAGATTTCCATCTAAATATAAATAGCATATCCCAGATATTCTAACTACCGCCACATGATACCATGTATTTATTACTATATTCATTGATGGTGAAACAAAATCAGTTGCATATGTTGAAGCACTTAAATTATAACCAATACCAAACCTAACTCCTGTTCCCCATGTTGAATTATAACCAACACCGAAAAACAATAAACTACCTGCTGTTGCTGATAGTGCTCCTATTGAAACAATACGATTAACGCCTGCAACAGATGTTAAATATATATTAGCATCAATTGTGAAATCTCCTGTACCAAAATTAAAATCAGTTGATGCAGGTGCTGTTAAATAATCAGTTGTTCCATTCAGTTTTAAAGACTTACCACCAAATTTGCTTTGGTCTGCTGATACCACTGGACTTCCTACGGCTGACCACATCTTCCCGCTTTCATCTGTAAAATCTGTATCAAAATGCATTAAACTAACTGCTTGCTTATAGTTTGATATTGTTGAAGCCACTGTCATTGCTACAATATCATTATATGTGTACATACTTATTGAGGATTTTGGCAATAACAACTTATCATTTGGAACTGCTGAAAGTTTTATAGTTGGAATTGTTGCCCCTATTGTATCCTGCCAACATACTCGTTTAGGTCTATTTGATCCTGTAGCAATAGATTCTAAATCTGATTGCTTTGGTGGGTAATATGTTCCACTTGCTTGCATTAAAGATACTAAAGCAGTATCATCAGCAGGTGTTCCAAGGTCTACCCACGTACCACTTTTGATTGTTTTATAATTTCCTGCTGTTAATTTTGCAAGATAATATTTATCATAAGTATATGCAGTTGTCGGTGGTGTAAAAGCTGTTGTCCATCTTGCAAATTTAGACACTCTGAATTCATCTACGTACCCACCAAATTGATTAGACAGTCCACCATCGCTTGTTATAATACCACCAATTGAAGAATTACCATGAGTTAGTATTGAAGCACTTGAAGTAGTGGTACTTTTTAATACTCCGTTTTGAAAAGCCATTATTGAATTTCCGCTTCTAACCAAAGCATAATGTGTCCATGCATTAAGTATAGGAGTACCCATACTTACACCATTAGCAATATCATAAGATGTTCCGGCAGAAGATAAATTCATATACATGTTTGAGCCACTTGCAACACCAACAAGTGAAGAATAAGGACCATTAGACATTGTGAAAAGAACATTATTTGTAGTTGTTGCTGTTCTATATTCCCACCAATCTATTGTAAAATCGCTATTACCAAAGTTAAAATATGAGGAAAACGTGGATAGGCAATCAGTTGTTCCATTTAACAATAATGATTTGCCACCAAACTTACTTTGAACAGCTGAAATTGTTGGTGTTCCACCGACTGACCATACTTTGCCACTTTCATCTGTAAAGTCTGTATCAAAATGTAATATTGATTTTACATATTTATCTATACCGCTCATAATTCAACCCCCGATTCTATTGATTTGTATAGTGTATCATCAATATTACTATCCATACTTAGTTGTCCGGCTCCTGTAAATCCTGCTACAGCTACCATCTGTTTATTATAAGTATTTACTGGATGTGCTGTACCATCAAATGCTACATAAGGACTAGTTTCAGCACTTACTCCATCAACCGTAAATGAACTCCCATCTCCTGCAACAAAAGTAAATTCATTTACTATGCTTCCCTGTGCTCCTGCATTATATATTAAAATTTCTACAGGTGGGGTAATAAAAGTTAATGTATTATTAATCGGTATAGTAACTAAAGTATTTGCAGCAACACCGCTTTCAGTCAGTTGCTTCCAGTCTCCGATAGTTGCCGAAGTATTTATCGTTCGCCATTTTTCCGTTCCTGTCTGCATATCTCCTGCAAATGTACTACCACTTGTATGTGTAGAATTTGCTAGATATATAACATCGTTATAAACAACGGCTTCATCTTTGCTGTATGGAGTATTTGGTTCCCATAAAGCTACAACTGCGCCACGACTAGCTATTATAGACCAATTTGTTGCTTCTGTTGTATCATATGTTGCTCTGCTCGTATGTGCTGTTGAACATCTTATAATACTATTTCCGTTTATAGTAACTTCATATTGGCTGTAATATCTAAGCGGTTCCCAATTGCCGATATATCCGAGTGTTAATTCTTGCCAATTCGATAAAACAAATGTATTTCCGCTCGTGTGTGCAGTTGTGCATTTGTATAATTTATTATCATTAGTTACCAGTTGATTTAATATATATGGTTCAGTTGGTTCCCATGCCGTTGCACCGCCAACGATCGTTTGATTATTATAAGTTAAATTTCCGTTAGTATCTTCACCGATTTTATCTAACTGCGTTTTATTTGAATGTGAATGTTTAACCGCTCCAACTTCTTGCAAAGCCGTTTCAACATCCGTTCCGGTAAAATAACTTCCTGTATCAATAATTGATATGTCTGAAGCATTTGAAGCGGATTGACCGGAAAAGTTTGCTCCAAATGCTGTTTCAATTGACGCTGCTGTCGTTGCTGATTTTTGGCATATAATTCTTCCTACAAGGACTGTTTGTGTTGATATAATTGCCGGAAGTGCTGGACATGGTGATGTTTTTGCATCTGCTAAAGAATATGAATTTGTACCAAGAACTAAAAATACTCTTTTTGCGGTATCGGTAACGTCTCTGAAAACCCAGGTAACATTATATTTATTATTCGCAAGATCAGCCAATCCGGCAGATCCATTATATTGTGAATTATTATATTGAGTTACTTGAGAAGATGACCATACCCCAGAAGTCAAAATCATTTGCCACATTTCATCGTCAGCAGAAGTAAATGATAATAAAGATATTTCTCTTGTAGAAAACCAAACAGTACCGCTTGTCAAAGTTACGATTCTTCCAGTTAATTCACCAAGAGAAAGCCCATTTTCATAAGGAAAACGATTTGTTCGGTTAAGCCTTTTTAAAAGCATTCCTGCTAAATTTTTAGCATATGAAGACCAAGGCTTCATGTCAATGAAGTTTCCGTCTCTAAACATGCTACAAATAATAACTATATTAGAATAGTTTATTGTAGACCTATCCGCTAATTGGTAATCTACAGATCCATTGTTTAAATAAGCGCAAAGAAAATTGTCTGATTTGTCAACCAAAGTCAATGTTTTTGTTCCTATTTGTGTATATTGTGTCAAAGGGAGAGTACCGGATGAATCTGCATATAAATTATATGAACCTGCACTAACTGTAATTGTTCCGTTTTCATTATCTACAATTGTAGGATAGACTATTACTCCTGCTTCTGTATATTCTGTTTTTGACATAAGAGCAGCGAGAGCAATTTCTAATCCAGTTATCGCAGATAAAGGATGAGCGTTGTCCGCATCTCTATCGCTTAAATCGTTATGAACAGAAAACCCACCCGATATTTTTTCTAGCTTCCATGTAACACTGTTATCCGTTACTATATCGCCTACGTTTGACGCTGTAGGTTCAACGGTGCCAGATGTACCAGTTGTACTAATTGCTTCTAAAACTCCCCATGATGGCACGTTATTGGATCTAACGATTGATCCTTTTGGATATTCGGTGCTTTTATACCATATAGGAAAATGCATTACACTTGTTTTATGTGATATTGGCAAAGCTGCTGCATCTATCTGTTGTAGTGCAGCGTTAAAACCTTCTTTGGCAAATTTTGTAGGGCCACCGATCAAAGGTATTTCTAAATTTGACGTTGTTGTCATTTTATCACGACCTTAATATATATAATTTATATACGTTGATGAGTCTGTCGAAAAATATGTTCTGAATCCATATCCTTTCTCAATATCAATTATACTATATTGTGTTGGGCTTGTAACGATTGCAATTTTACCATTAGGAACAATATAATTCCCATCATAATTTAAAATAGATCCTACGGTATTTTTCGTTCCTATAACCCCAAAAACAAATATAGGAAGTTCCGAAAATTCTATATCTCGTTGAATTGTATAATCATTTTCAGGAATAATTATTTTTGTTGAAGCCCATGCTTGCAATCTAGCTGTAATTTCAGTTTCAGAAGTAATCGCATCAACCATTGAAGGCCTTTTCCAATTCATTGTTCTTTCGTGACATTGATTTGATTTTAATTCATTTCGTACACTCCACAATTTTATAATTGTTTCACTATCTAAATCAGATGAATCCAAGCATCTTTGTTGCCAACTATATTTTATTTCTTTTGTTGTATCAATATATTCGGCTATTTTTGTTGTGGCTGCATAAACTTCTAAAAGATAAGTTGTATTATTTGGTAAAACAAATGAATTTCCAGAATAATAATCTTGTATATCATCTTGAGATAATATTCCTTTGTTTGTTTCTATATCTCTATATTCATAGTTTATGATTAAATCGCCAATTGGTTCATCAATTTTTTTCAAAGATGTATTGTTTAAATCACTTATTCTAAACTTCCCAGGCGGTGTTTGTCTTTCTGATCTTCTTGTAGTCATAACGTCTCGCGCTTTTGTTGTACTAAATTCTTCTTCAGTGTCATTGCTTGCTGTTGTTATCGTATATATTTCATTCGTTATATATCCTGATGAGCAAACTTTTCCTCCACCAGTTACATTTGATATATTTCCGTTTTCAACAAAATATAAAATAGTTCCGGCATTGTGTTTTTGCGGAACCGTATCATATATTCCACGAATTAACCCGGTTAAAAGATAGTTTCCATTTGCTAAAACAGAAAAGTTGCTAAAAGCGATTAATTCATCATCGATTAAAATAACTTTACCGCCCGATCTTGCGCTTGATTCTCCTGATATATCTGAATTTATTAGATTGTCCATACCACCTTTATTTAATATTTCTATTCCGGTATTATCTAGTGAATCGCCTAATTCTGCATAATCATATACAAGTTGGCCTGTTTTAGTCCATTTAATACTGGAATTAGATTCTGTCCATTCTTGACCTTTGTTCCTCCATATATTCCATTTTATAGTTTTGTTATCCGGCTGATTAGCAAAAGCATATACATTTGTATTTGTTTCATATGTTAATTGCCGTGGCATTTCTAAAAATAAATAATTTGAAACACCAGTTGGAGTTGTTTTTTCCGTGTTCCAGTTTGAAGATCCGTCATAAGAATAAACAGTTTTAGGCAAACTAAAGATATCTTCAACTACAGATATTTTTACTTCTCCGCTGATAAAATCACCAATTTGAACATCTGTTACTCTACAATACATATTTGATATTCCAAATGCTTCAAATGTACATTTAACGACTTCGCCTTTGCGAATATTTGAAAGTGATCTATTGCCTTTCATTTGGCATGATGCTAATGGATATCCTTGAGACTTACCTTCTCTTTTTGCTGCATAAATCGCATTTGCTGAATTTGTAAAATATCCATATGAATATGTTTTTGTTGTTTTTTCACTATTATTTATTTCAATCAAAGCCGGATCTGCATCATTTACGGTACTTTGTTCATACAAATCATTTCGATCTGTATATGTTACGGCTATTTCATCTACAGTTTCTTGCCAATCGGCACGAGTGACTTCGATATCACTACAATTACTTTCGTTTAATTCAATAACTCCGGAATAATCCGTTATTTCTCTTATTAATTTGAAAGCCCATTTCCCGGTTGATGGTTCTTTGAACATGGTGCCGTTTATATGATCTAATATGGATGTTATCATATCGTCAGCAGTCGTTCTTGATGATTGTTCAATAGATATGCCGAGTTCTTCTTTTTTAAGTGTTGTTCCTATTTCTATCAATGAAGAATTATCAAGTTCGTTTGGATCTTTACCAGCTCCCCATTTTTTATTTGTATAAATTGCAAAAATCGCTTCGGCTGCGTTTGCGTCATCGCCTATTCCGCCTAAGCCTAAATAATTTGGTATCCACTGGAATTCAAGCCACATCTCTGGCAGTGTTGCTGATTTTCCAACATATGCCGTAGGTGTAACAGTTGATACAAACGGCCTGTATGCTGGTGTAAGTCCTCGTAAATCGCTTGCGATAGTAGATTGATTCATTTGCGAAACCATCCATGGATCTGTTCCTTGTTGTTTTCCACCGAAATAAACTTTTATATCACCAGAAAATCCTCCACCTTCATCGACTCCGCCAAATAAATCAGGACTATCTATATTTATTACATATGGTGCGGTTAAATGGTCTTCACGGCTTACGTCACCTGTCCATACTGCTGACATTTCGCTTTCTGCTGCCATTCCGTCCGAATCATCAAAATACTTGTTCATATAAATTGCTCTAAGTCTTATATTTTCTTCCGAAAAGCACCAAATATATTGATATCCTAAATAATATTTAAAACCTTTTTGAATCGTAGTTTTAAGCATGAATTTATTGATTAAATATCCAAATAGCCACTGCGCAAAATATAAAAGCATTTCCCCAGTTTTTGTTTCTTTTATTGGAAGTGGTGCAGTCGGTCTTTCTTGATCTGTAAACGATTGTATCCTACCGCCGTAAGGATTACCAATTACTTGAGCAGATACAGTATGAGTATGAGGTGCTGCTGCTGCCCCTGTAACTGGTTCGGAAAGGAGAAGTGCCACTTCGCCCAAAATCATTGACCACGCGGAGAATTTAGAGCTTGCACCATAAGTTTCTGTATATGGACTAGCTGAAAAATCTCCATAATATGCAATCAAACTATCTTTTATCATATGTCTGCCTATAATAAACGGAATTGGTGTTCCTATGGCGGTTTGGTTTACAGACAAGCGGTCTGAATCTTCCGTGACTGAATCAGTCATTGCTTTATTGATGAAATAGGTTAAAAGGGTAGTTACTCCCCATCCTATCCATGCGGATCGTTCACTTTTTTTATTTTTATCATCATTTGCCATTATTGATAGCACATCCTATAAATCTATTTGTCCTACAAATCCGTCTGAATCTCTTACAATAACTTCATCATTAACCCAATAAGTACCACGTCCAACGGCAGTTCTTTTTGCATTTGTTGGCGAAACATATGGGAATCCTTTAAAATTTAATGTATTTGAATATTTTGAAGCACATGTTTTAAAAAGTTGGTCACACCCAGGAGCCACTTTTATAGTACCTGCCGGAACAGATGTTAACGGATACTTAAATTCAATATAATTACCTACATGCTTATATATCTGTCGCACTTTTCCTTCATATCTAGCTATACCATTATTAAAATATCCATCTGGATATGCTGAAAAAGCTGAAGAATATATGCCTGTTTTTAATCCGCTGTCAATTGTTGCAGTTATTTGATAATTTGTTTCGATAAGTTCGCAATCATCATCATAAATAACATTTTTACAAGTATATCCTTTTGTACAGTTTGGAATTTCCTTGTTTAAATACGTCATCATTTTAACGCTAAGTGTGCATATTGAATCTTTAAAATTTGCCTGTGAAACATGACCTTGAAATATAATATCGTATTTAGTATGATCTTGCTCATGCAAACGATAAATATAAAGTTTTGTTGGTACTTCTGGTGGTGGCCCTTTATATAAAGCAGCAACGGAATTATCAAGTCCAACCTCTACATCTGCGTCATTATCTCCATTTTTTTGATTGGGGTTTATATCTGATCTTTTTATATATACAGCTTGGTATGTTCCGGCAGCGTCACCGCTTGTTAAAGCTATCGTTCTTTCAGTGCTATTGTAAAGGTAAGAAACATTACCACATATAAATTTATAACACTCTATCGGCATTCCTTCTTCTTGTGATGATTCATATACTTCTATGTTTGAATCAGCCATATTATAACCCCCTTATTCATATACTTCGCTTATCGGAATTGAAACTTTGGCAAGTTGGGTATCTTCGTAGTCTGTTGTCATATCATCACTGTTAAATCGTACAAGAGTCATAAATGATATTCTATCAATATCAGAAATATTTATAGCTTTTGTTAATGTATTCATCAGATATATTTTACCGTAGGTTCCTGTATTATCTGTGCTGAATCCTGATAAGTTCAAAATATATGATGTTTTATTTTTAAGCATAACAATGATAGATTTTCGATTACTGTTTGATGCATAATATTTATAATATCCGGGAAACTTTGCATATAGGATTAAATCTCCTATTGCTGCATTTTGAGAAAGTTCAATGTCATTATTCCATGTAGGATAATAAAAGCTTGTAAGTTTTCCTCTCATTCGGCAAAAAAACCGTTGGAAATTATTTATCATTTTTTTGTTTTCCAAAACAAAATTATATGTTTTAGTTTGAAGTGGCTGTTTATTTGTTACAACATATGCAAATATACCACTTGTATTATCTATTAAATTTGCTGATTTACCAAAACTTGAAGAAATATCGTCCGTCCAGTCCGGCTCAATCATTAATATTTCTTTTGAGTTGTAATAGTTATCCATATTATGCATATATTCATAAGTAATATTTTCATCATGTAAATAATTATATTGGTCCGGAATATTTTGAGCCTGATCTTCATAGACTAAATCAAATTTTATTTGTGTGCTTGAAACAACTGGTGAAGCATCCGAATAACTGGTTTCGCTTGATAAAGATCCCCATGCTACCGGATAAACTTTTGTACCTTTGGGCCAAGATTTTTTTAAGTTTGTAGTTGCTTGTATTGTTTTATCGCTATATATATTTTTTATTTTATATACTTCACCGCCGATATCATCAGTTAACCAAGTCTGAAAATAAGAACATCCTCTGAATTGCCACATATTTGTCGAGTCAATTACTACATTATCAACATCAGACAGGAGAATTTTATCTGATATATATAAGTTATACCATAATGGTATTTTAACAATTGTTTTCTGACTTGAATATGCCATTGCTTTTAATTGCTCTGACAATCGTCCATTCATTCCAATATAATCAAACGTAACCGATCGACGTGGATTATATCTAAGTGCTGATCTTTGTTCATGCTGATTATATGATGTATGAATTTGAGTATAAAATGATATTGTTTCTTGTATTCTTCCATTCATTTTTTATCCTCCATTAACGTGGACTATCCCACATAGGGGATAAGTCAAATGCTCTTGCCGTTGCTTCTATTGCTGTATCAGTCGACACCCACTTGAATGTACCACTATCGCCTTTCCCATAGGTTCCATACACACCAAATATCATCCAAGGTTCAAGGGCCGGATAAGTGGCATTGAATATACTGGCGAATACTGCTATCATCATCATTTTTCCTGTAGCGCGATAGAATGCTTCTCTTTCTATTGACCGGGTAAATATTTCTTTTGTTCCTGTTTTGCTTCCAGTTAAGTTAAATACAAATTCGGAACTAGCCGTAAGTGATTTTCTCATTGCAGATAATATTATTGTCTTTTCTTTATCGCTAAAGATAAATCCTAAATCAAAAACATCTGTTAATGCAGCGATATTTGTTTTTCCATATATTGCATAATATATCCCAACTGTTACCGCTGCATTTAGATAGTTTTCAACATAGCTATATTTATATTCTTCATGAATAGCATCTCGCATATCAGTATTTTTAGTACCAATAATAAAATTGTTACTATCAGCATTTGCTTTATAAATTATAGAAAACTGGCTAGAACAAAATATATCTTGTGATATTTTTAAATCCGCGATTGTTTCTATGTTGGTATATGTAGTTGCATTAGCTGAAGTATCTGTAACTACAAAATTTCCTGTAGATAAATTCCATACATACGTATAGCCAACTATTAAATCAGTGTAATTAAGATCAGTTCCTTCACCCCAAATAACGTTTATTTTTTCTGCTTGATCGGCAGTTAATGTGTTTCCATAGAATATTTGTTCTCCAGTTTCATCATTTACAAAAAATCCAGCACTCATTAACCGAACAGAAAAAAACGGAATAGGGCGCTTTATTATTGATTTATTTATTGAGCCAAGAAAACTACTTTCAGAACTTCTTGCTAAAATCGCCCCTCTGTCTGCCATCGTATACCCTCCTACTGTTTAACGGACAATCCATCGTATCCTAAACTTCCGCCACGTCTTATATGAGAAAATACTTGATAATATGTTCCGCTGTCAGGATATGATATTTCATACTTGTTTGTATCTGCAAGACATTTCGTTGATATGAAAAAAATCCCAGGAACATAGCCAACCAAAGAAAAATTATATAAAGTATCCGGATCACGAAGAACGTGAAGCTCTAAAGGCTGGTTTACCGATATGCAATTTAATGTATTTATATTTCTTCCGGAATCATCGGATGACTGCGATTGTAAATATCCATAATGAGGTATTTTAGGGAAATCATTTCGGCTCATAAGAGTTGTATCCACAACTGGAATACCTAATATTTTACCAGTATATCCATAAGTTATATCAGTGTTTAAATCTCCACATGCGGAAGCCCATGTTATATCTCTGTCTGGTGCTGCATCAACATCCAGTCTTAAAAATGTGCTTGCTTTTAATGAAAATCCAAATAAATGATTTGTATTTGCTTCTATTCCGACCGTAGTCCAAGCAGTTGGGAACATATTGTTTGAATTTTTAGATGCGCTTAAAAGTGCTCCGCCAGTCCAATTACCGACTTTTTCTGTTACTCCAAAAGCAATATGCTGAAAAACACCTGCATATATTTCCAGTGAAAAAACAAGCATCATTGAAGGATCTGTTATAACGTTGCAATATAAGTTTAGATTATTTGATGGACTAACAGGAATTCCGGCCCCAACAACTTCTCCGGAAGTGTGCATTGTTTTCCCGGGCTGATCGTACCAAAATCCAGATGATGGGCTTGCATTATATCCGGTTGCTCCTATAATACCAATGCCATAGCATAAGCCAGTCGTTCCGCTTACTTGAGTTGGAAATATTTTCTTACCGTTTGCGCTGCGAAGATGAAAAATTGCATCTCCATATTGCAAACATAGTTTATAACCATCATTTGTTGCACCGCCTAAGATATCGGTATCTTGTACCATATTAATTTGGGCCGTCCATCCATTTGCTATAGCGAAATCTCGTATTTTTGTCAATACTGCATTCGGATCAACCAAATTTGTGTATTTTGTAAAAGCCATAATTATGCATCTCCTAAAAGTAAAACGACATTCATCGTTTTTGATATTTTTTCTAACCATTTGTCTTGTTCCGTAAGACTGTTTTCATCCACTAAAAAAGTAGCTCCGTGCATTATCCAAAATTTTCTATTTTCATAACAAGATGGTAATATAAGATATTTTTTTGATCCAATAGTAATTTCTCCATATCTATATATTGGAGATGAGCACCACCATGAATTTATCATTTTACCAAGCATATTTTTATTAAAATCAGTCGCTTGAACTATTTCCAGTTCTTCCAGTTGATACGATTCTTGTGAACTATCTAAAATATGTTGGGTTCCGGATAAATCTGAATAAGTTGGTCTTAAGTACAGTTCTATTCCTTCCGGCTGTTCCGGCTTATTGTTTACAAAATACCATGTTGGATAATTACCGCTTCCAACAGATATTTTTCCTTTAGTTTCAGTATAATTTATAATCGGTTTCCATTGACCATCAGGAAGCATTATCATAAATTGACTAGATGATTTTTGAGAAGTCCATGCCGTATCACCATTCTTTTTTGATCCAGATGGAAATGTAAATATTCCATGACTAAGATTTGGATTTTTAGACGAAAAATCATATAAATTTCCGTATTGCTCGTTTCTATATGGGTTATAAATTTCGCGTCCGTGCGTTATTTGTCCAGATGTTCCGCCAAAAGCATAGGCCGGAAGTGCATATTCAAAGCTACCTTGATATGGTGTAAATATTCCTGAACCTCCGCAATCCCATTGTTCGCCATTATTTATAACAATATACAATGTGCTTCTTGTTTTTATAGCATAAAATGTAAAGGTGCTATCATTATCATAATCCATGCCAATAGCAGGAAAGCCGACTGGTGGCATTATTGGTCTATTCCAACTAGAATTATTACCATTTATTGTTAAGTTCATCTGTGTTGAATCTACTGGTCTATCTATTCCACCGGGCTGTTCCCACCATTTCAAGCCTTCTTGATATTGTTTAAATGCTCCAATAAAAATATTTTTGCTGGAATTTAAAAACAATTCTAAATCAGTGAAAGAATAAGTTGTATTACCAACCGTTACACTAGATGCTCCAACAGAAACATTGTCTAGGTCTTTATTTGTAAGCCCTAAATATTTTTTATTATACACTATGATATCATATATGTTTTCGGCAAACCATTCTTGATATGTTGTTCCTGTGATAATATCAAAAGGCAAAAGACCAATATAGAAATAATCTCCTGAATTAACGTTAGGAACTTTAAATATAGTTCCATAAGGGGAATCTTCATTTTGAACAACTTCCCATATGTCCGAACCATGAATAGAAGAATTAGCAACCCATATGCATAACTTACTGACTAAATCAGTAAAGCTTGTTGCTGTGCCTTTTAAATATGGCATTTATAAGCCCCCTTAAAACCATTCAATACAGAAATATTGATCGTTATCGCGCCGATTTACATTGTTAAATACCATATATGTTTTGCTGTTGTATACAATAGATTCTTTTGAGCTTAAATCTTCTCTGTTTCCTACAAAATATACACCGTCAAATTCTCCTATTATTCCATGAGGATAATTTTCTATTACTTGTTCCGCATAGAAGTTTACATTTTCTATAGTTAGTGTATTGTCAAGAACTGTCAGGGTATTTACCGGATCTGTATTTTGTGGCCAAACATTCATTCTTTGAAAATGAAGCGATTTTCCTGCTAGATTTTTGTTTATTACAGCACACCATTTACCATCTGGTCTGCGTATTCTCAATGACGTTGTGTGTTCTGCTTCTGTTTCTGCTGCTGGGAACGATGCAAGCGTATCTGCTATTCCGTTTGATGTGTCACTCCGCGGATCAAGAAAGCAAGAATGACCATTGCTTGCGCTGCTCCATCTGCCACCTTCTATATAACTTCCGCCAACTGCCATAGGGTAAGGATATTGTCTATCACAAGAAACCGCCTTTAGAAATCCAACGTATGCGCTCTCATACTGCGTTGAGAGCTGGCAAACTATAATTACCCTATAAGTATTAGCAGAGAACCAATAAGCCACTCTTACACCCTCTGCAAGAGGTATACAAGGTAAACTGCCTATTTCTATCCCCCCCGGCTGTTCTTCCCAGGACAAATTTGCATCGTATCCGGCAAAACCATTAAGCAAAATGTCGGTTTGTCCGCTATATGTTGCAGATGCTTTAATTTTAAATCCAATAAATATTGAATCAGTACCATCTCCAACACCTTCGAGAATAACATCATTTGTTATGTCATTTATTGTTGATGGATATTTAAGCGCCCATGCTTTTCCAGTGCCAAAAATTGTTTCATCTGTTAGAAAGGTAGCAAGCGCTTTTACAAGCGCCGTTACCGATATTGCCGATCCTGATATACAAGCCATTTAAAATCACTCCTATAGTCTTTTTATTATTCCCTTATTCCCATTGATGACATTTATAATTGTTCTTGCTCCATCCGTAGAATTAAGATAATTCGCTATCTGATTTGGATCATGCAAATTAACTATTTTAACAGGAACGCTTACATTATTTTTTGTCAAACTTTGGTTCTGAAGAACGCTACTTGCTAACGAACTTGCGCCATCAGATATATCACCACCACTAGCATAGTTTGATAATGATTTAGGGTTAATTCCTTGATTTATCAAGTCTAAAGTATCTTTGCCTACTGTATTTACTCCCAAACCGCTAACCATATACTCGCCATTTGCTACACCCATAAATTTTTTATATCGTCCAGAATATGCAAGTATACTATCACTAGTCGCGGTTCCTGGGCCTTGAATTAATCCGGTTCCAATATCACCACCGCTTGCAAAAGCTCCGCTTGCTTGTAGTGGCCCTTGAATAGAAACTCCGCCAAGTGATGGTCTTGTACTATTATTATCAGATCCAAAAAATGTATTCATAAGGCTTTGAACAATTTGGTTAGAAAATATTTTATTGACTTCGCTCAATACAGCTAGTGCTAAATTGCCAATTGCTTTTAGCAGATTATTGCAACTTTCTGTACCATTTTCAAAAAATGTTGTGAGTCCATTTTCTAAACCTTGTTTTGCAGCTCCTCTTACTTTGTCAAACTGATCCGGAAGTTTTCCCATCGTGTCAGAAAGTCTTGAAGCATATAAATATTCTTTTGCCAATGCTGGGTTATTGGCCCATTCAGCTTGAGCAGCTTGATAATAGGCTTGTGAAGTTTGTTGATTTACTTGCCTATCATATTGCATTTCTTCTTGCTTTTTTTGGCCTGTTGTTAATGATGGATTTTTTTCTATAGATTGTTTTACATAATCATTGATTTTTTTTATTTGAGATAGCGTACTTTCTAACATTGTGGATACATATGAATAAACAGAATTTATTTCTTTTTGAATACCATTAGCAATCGTTTTAAGGCCCATAGCTTTTGCTTGTGATAATTCGCTGTTTAAATTATATAGCGTTTCTTCCGTATCGAAAAGATATCTATTCATCGATGCAGCATATTCTTTATATGCATTGTTTGGATTTATAAGGCGAAGATTGTCTTTTTGAGAAAACTGTATGTTTGTCAATTGCTCTGAAGTTTGTTTTATTTGTGCCTGAAGCATTTCAACTTGATTCTGTTTGTTTATTGCGTCTACTGCTTCTGTATATCCTCCGGAAGATAACTTGCTGATAGCCGATCTTGATGCAAGAGTATTTTTTATATCTGTAGATTGAGTATATTTACCTTGCGTTTCCAGCCATTTTTCTTTTGATGATGCTGCAAGATCATTAAGTTCCGTGTTTGAATCGACTGCTAAATTATCAAGTTCTGATAATGTATTTGCCAATGTTTGTTGTCTTGTGTTTATTTGTCCTTGTAATTCGGCAATATCCGCCTGAACATTGATGTTTTCTGCTTTTCCGGCTCCTTGCGCTGTGTTTTTTTTGCTAACTTCGCTTATTTTAACATTGAGTAAAGATATTTCCGCATCGGCCTTTGCTTGTTCAATATCTTTTCTTTTTGTTATATAAGTATTAACGTCCATTGGCTCGCCAGTTCCGGCATTAGCTCTTTTATACTGTTCTTCAACGTCTTTATTCATTCCTTCAAGTGACGCTAGATAAGTATCTGTATTCCCTTGTGCTTGCGCTTCTGCTAGTTTTATTTGAGCGTCAACAACGGCTTTTTTTTCAAGTTGCGCTTGTTTTAATGCAAGTTCGCCAGATTTATCATCTATTTTAGTATTGGTATTTTGTGTTTGTGTTCCAACACTAGGATTTTGTGCATTCATATCCAATGCTTCTTGCAATTCTGTTGAATATCTATTCGAATCAGAAGGATTTACTTGAGCGCGCATTGCATAAAGTTGTTTTAAAAATGTTTCATCGTCCATTTGTGTGAAATCTTCTATGCCATTATTATTTTTAATTTTATCGATGATATTTTCATATCCGGAACCACCATGTTGAATCGAAGTTGAAAATACTGCTTCTTGAACTGCTCGCCCTCTTTGATCTGCATATAATCCACCGTATGAAGCTTCTGGATCATAATACTGTTCTTTAGCAAATTGTTCATAAGCATTCTTAAATGAATCTCCATATTTTGATACTACATCTTTCCAGCGATTTGTATAATCAAAGCTTCCCGGCGAAAGTCCTTCGAATTCATATCCTGCATCATATCCTTGATCTTTAAGCCATTGAACAAACCTAGAAACGGTACCGCCTGTACTTCCATCTTCATCTTTTGATGTAAATTGATATTTACCATATGAATTACCGCCTGCGTCACCCCATGATTCACCAGTTGATACAGTATCGTAATCACCTTCATGAGCAGCTGAAAGAGATCCCCAACCGGGAGGGCTTGCAGACGTTTTACCTTTGTTTGCAAGCTTATTTGCTTTATCGCTTGTTGAACTTACTTTATCAATTAATTTTTCAATCGCCCACCCTGCTGCAACTGCTCCAAGTCCTATGAGTGTAGATGATAAAAATGCTCTCATAGATAATTTGCAAATATCAATAGCACCTGTAAGACCGTTGAACGCCCTGCTTGCTGTAGTGGCTCCGGCTGCCGTTTTAACCCCTGCTTCCATACCTGCCGTACCAACTGCCCTAGTTGCAATTTCCGCTTCGATAGAAGCCATTTTAAACGCATTCATATATCCAACCATTTTATTGATAATAACCCACGAAGCAATCGCTCCAACAATTCCATTTATATTTTCTGCTACGCTCCTTGCTATACCAGATACACCACCAAATATTGATAAAAATTGACTTGTTGCGTTGGCACCTTTCCACATATTACCAGCAAGTATTTCAACATCCGTTTGTAATTCTTTAGCAGCAGATAGAACAGATGAATTAAACATTATTTTCCCTGTAGCTTCATCAGTTACAAACAATTCCTTGTTTAAGTCTTGAATAATTACTTTTACATCATTAAATGATTCTTCGTATGCGCTACCAGATGCCTGACTAAATCTTGATTGAAAACTTTCAACCGTTCCTGTCATTGAATTCTGCCATGCTCCACTTGCAAGATCATTTATACCTGACATTTTACCCATTAAATAACCGTAAAGACCATCAACTTTAGTTTTTGCATTTTCTACATCAGCATTTGTGATGCCTAAACTTTTTGATACTGTCGCATCTTGATTAATGGTACCTGATATCATCGCCCTTAATTCTTGTGCAATCTGTATGTTATTACCTTGTGGCCCTAAAATTGTTTTTACTGCTTTTGTTCCAACTGTAGCAAGACCAACAATTTGTTCTAGCGTCATTTTTGCCTGTAAAGATGGCGCGAGTATCGCCTGAAAAGCAGTAGCTAAATCTTCAGTTTTTAAGCCGACCGTAACTGCTTTTTGATTAATCATAGCAAGAGCGTTATTTGCTAATCCAAACGCTGTATTTATATCTGTAGCCTTGCCATTCCATGTTGTCATAGATGCCAGCACACCAGCAATACCCATCCTGTACGTTTCCATCTGCTGGTCAAACCCAAATCCTGCGCCAAATATAGATTTCAACGTTTCTCCAACGGTTTTAGCAATATCAATAATTCCATACATAGATACGGTTATTTTGGATAATGTATCAAGAAATGAACCGCCGGAAGAATTTGCAGTTGAAAATATATCTCCAATAGACCTGACTTCAGGAGTTTTTGCTGACGATCCAATAGATCCGCTTGTTCGTTGATTTACATTTACAGATACAGTTTTATTGCTTAAAGAATCAATCATACGAGATAAATTGCTTATTTCGTTTTTTGCTTCGCCAGTTGCAGCCGAAATATTTACAGATTTTCCGGTCAATGCTTTTAGTTCGTTTTTTAATACGGATAATTTTTCAATTGTTTTTTCAGTTGAAGAATCTATTATTATCTTTTTACCTGTCAGCTTATCAATATTGGTCTGTAATGTTTTTATAGATGATATCGCTTTTGCTATATCGGCACTGACGGTTATTGATATATCATTACCAGCCATTAAAATTCCCCTTTCTAAAAGTAAAGGGTGGCATTAGCCACCCACTAAAATTGTAAGTTTTACTCTTTATTATTCAGTTATTTTTTTTATATATTCGCTCATATCTTTCTTTTCGGCCCAAACTGCTGATCTTATGTCGTTAATATAATTTATCCGGTGAACGATTGATTGTTCATAGAAAAAAGTAATCTGGTCAAGAGTATAATTATTAATATCTTCAAGCCTGTGATGATCGTTGATTAAGCTTGATATGACCTTATTTATTTTTTCTATTTCTTTTTCTAAACGTTTTCTTGCTGACTTTGGTTTATATATTCCGCTTTCATTTCCTTTATCTTTTGCGAAATAAATTCCATAAAAAAACTATAGTTTTCCTGCACAATCGCAATTATTATTGCAATTGCTTTTTTATAATCAAAATCATATTCCTTATTCATAAGATCCTCAAATGTTATTTTGGTATAAAGCGAAATAAGCTGACAACAACTTTCAACATTTTTGCCAACTGAAACAGCTATTGCTTCTATCAATTCTGGTGAGAATATAATCTCATTTGTTCTCCTGTAAGTTGTCTCTCCACCTTCTTCAACCGGATCAATTGTTTCTATTTTGAATTTAACTTCTTTCAAAACATCATTCATCGCAGCACCAAAATTTGCAATTACATTTGTCATCTTAACCATATCGGAAAAATGAAACGGAGATATATATACATCTTCGCCCTTAAATGTAATATTTTCAACTTTTGTTTGATTATTGAATATTTTTACCAAGTTCCTTTTTGCCATTTGTATTCCTCCTAAAATTTTATATCTATATTATACCATAAAAAAAGAAGCGGATATATATCCGCCCCTCATTTTGTTATGCCGGAATGTATTGCATAAGAAATCTGGGATTGTCAGGATGATTGTAATCATCATCAAGAACAGATGCTTTGATCTGAAACGTTTCAAAGTCTTCTGCAATCTGATTCATATCGCCTGTAGGAGATAATTTTACTTTCCACCAGTCAATAACTTTTCTCTTACCATATGTCGGATCGCCAACAAAATACAAATGAGCTTTGATATTCGATTTGCTGCCACCAACTGTTGGAATTGTCTTTGCCGGAACTGTATAAGAAATTAAGCAGTTTGTTCCAGCATCAAGAATCGAAGCAGTATCCTTTGTATAGTATACACCGCCAGCAAGTTGAGGTAATGTATAATCAAAATCAGCTCCTTTGACAAGATTAGTCGTTGCCGAAGCTGCAACAACAGAGAATTTAAAGATATCATCAAGCTCAAAGTATCCACTTACTCCTACATCAAATGTAGCAGTTATACCGTTTTCAAGCGTCATAGCACCGGAAACGATGGTAACATCTGCACTGTAAGTTCCTGCTGATCCTTTTTTCCACTGGAATTTAGCTCCGGTTAAAGCGCCAGCAGTTGTATTCATTGCTGTGATCTTGATATAATAATCTGCATTATCAGTACCGGAATAAGTTCCGCCTGTCGTAATTGTTCCTGTCGATGCAATAGATCCGCCCTGTGTCGATAAAGTAGCAGCACCAACGCTTGCCACTGTCGGATCAATTTTCTTTATCGTTAAAGCTGTTACTCCAAGATAAGGTATTCTGAAATATCCGGCAGGTGTAAGTGTAACAGGTAAATCAGTTACGGTTTTTGCTGCCTGGGTAGTTGTTCCGGTTTCACCATATAACGCAAGCGCAACGTTAAACGGTGAATATTCCTGCAATGTAATGGTTAAAGTCTGATCGAGTTTAACATCGCATTCAGCATATTTTGTTCTTGATGCTTTCATTGAATTATATTTTGAAACAGTTGTTGGGGTTGTGTTCATTGCAGCACTTTCGGTATTGCCTAAAGGTCGCATTACACCTTCAACACCATCATCATCAATGAGAGCGACATAATACATGCCAGCGCCGATTTCAAGCAAATCAGAGCTAGGCGAATTATTTGCGAATCGTTGTAAATCAAATTTGAAATTCATCAATAATTCCTACTTTCTTTCCAATTTATTTGTAAAGCTTGTGAGAATGTGGCCCACGGAGTACCAAACGATATTCCGCTTATAGCGGTTGATATGTTAACCCCGATAGAAACGGAATCCTTTATATCTAAAGGCAATCTAAGAAATATGTTTGTCATATTTTCTTGTATTGCAGAAATTTGTTTACATACTTTTTCTGTATCTTTTTCATCTGTACGATAATACACGTCAATATAAACAATTATATTACCATCGCGCATTGGCGCAAGTTTTATATCGCCCTCGCCTTGTGCCGATATTTCAATTGAATTTTTTTTTGAATTTCGTGTTGATCCAAGACTGCCGATGATAATATCCCAATCATGAAAGACTGTATTACCATCTATACCATTGATTATATTACCATCTACATCAATACAATTAATTAATGTTTGCTGAATTTGCTTACAAACCGGAAACCATTTGAAAATCATTGCGTCACCCTCTCAAAAAAGGAATGTTTATAGGGTATGCTCCGTTTTCAACGATTGGCAGTCCGTGTTCATCAAGTTTAGGGCCACCCCTGAAATCTTCAGCTACTAAATTCAATTGAGCCTGTGCGACTTTTTCTTCATAAATTTCCCTTTTTAGTTCATATGCGTCTTTTCCGTCTTTTCCGTCTGCTCCTGTCATTGTAGACAAGTTTAAAGCAGCTTCAGTAAGTGCTTTATATTCAGCAAGTTTTTTAATTTTATATGGTACCGGGTCAATTTTTATTTCGCCAGATTGAACACCATATCTTTTAGCCAAATCATCGATAAATGAAGTTGATGAAAGTATACAATCATCTGTTATTTTACCAATTAATAATCCATCTGTTATATCGTCTACAGAAAAATAAGCCACTTATATATTCACCGCCTTTTTAACACTGTCCGCAATTATTTTACTTACCGCATCAGCTCTTAAAGTTACCGCTTCATAAAGAAAAGCGTCTCTTTTTATACCGCTGACCATATGGCCTTTTGAAAAGCATCGTTTCCCTGTGTATGGATCTATCCATGATAAAGCCTTTGCGTTTTTAGGTGGTCCAACAAAATGACTTTTTGTTCCGCCATGAATAAACTTACCGTATGGGGCTTTGCCTAAATCAAGATAAACGGCAGCAACTACAAAACCGCTGTTACTTACTGTTTCTGTTTTATCTACTGACCATTCAAGATAACCGCTGCGAGATAAGAACCGATGGCGTGCCTTTGCAAAATCACGAATTATAGTAGCTGATTGAGTTACCCCTTTTGTTACTTCTGTTAAAAGATTATCGTGGATTTTTTGAAGTCGCTCTAATCCCCTAGAAGCATCAATTGACACATCAATCATTTATTATTTCTTCGATCCGCGAAGACCGCTTTTGTTTTCTGGTTCTGCATCAGGTGGCAAAGTTTCCGGTTCTTTTTCTGCTTCCGGTTCTTTTTCCGGTTCTATATTCGCAATAGTATAACCGTTCTTTTCTGCATTTTCTACATCAAAATGATTGATAAGAACAATCCTACCGCTTTCTTCATGTTTCATCCTCACCGTTTTAATCGGATTTTTATTAATCATAAATATTTCCTCCTAAGTAAAAAGGCTCGTGAGAGCCTTTATTTATTCTATGAATCTGCAAGCGAGTTCCGGCTGAATCGTCTTGAAACCGCAAAGCATATCAATCGATACTGTGTCAGTTTTATGAACGTTATCGTATGACTGAACAACGCGAAGGCCAAGACCGTTATAATTGATATATGAAGACAGTGCATTCCCCATTGGCTGCGCAAGCTGTCGACTAACCATTGCAAAAGCGTGCTGGTGGAAAGCAACATTAGCTGTATGAGCACCAACAATCGTAATCGTTGCACCAGAAGCCCACGCAACCGCGTTAGAAGGTGAGAACGTCAATGTTCCTGCCGTTGCATTAGGTGTGCTATCAGCGGAAACGACATATTTATTTGGATCACCTGCTACCGTAAATATATCGCCCTGTTTAATTACTCCGCTCATGCCTGTACCTGCAAAAGATATCGTTGAATTACCTATAGCAAGTGTTGTAGAAGTCGCTACAGCAGTTCCGGCAAATGTCGAGCCGATTTCAGCCACGTTCTGATCCATAAAAATATCAAATCCGTATTTACGACCAAGCGAAGCATTTGTCATTGCGTCAGTCGTGCCAACCTGATTGTATGATGTAAACTGTTCAAGAGCTAAAAGTTCTTGTTCCTTAATCGGATCGATGACAAGTGAACGACCATCCATCGGCACTTTGTTCTGATTCATTACTTTGCGTAAAAGCGTAATATCAGCAGCAGAAGTCGTTGCTGCACCTTTAGTTCCAATGTAATAAGGAACCGATTTTACCTGATCGAGAATGCGTTTATCGATGTCTTGTGCAAATGCCCTCATAGCTGGCTGCAAGAACTGTGTGCTGAAATCAGAAATGTTCAATGCCATATCGCGAGACGTTACTGCAAAAGAAACATCAAGCAATTTATCCATAACGACAGGAACACCAGTTTCTTTTGCGTCCTGAACAACAATTTCAGTCGAGAATTCTTTTACTTCGAACGTTGTAGGTTTTCTGATTGTGATTGTATCGCCAACATTGGCAAATTCCATAGAATAATCGTGGTACACCATCGGAAACATTACCATGTTATTCTGCAAAACCATCAAAGATTCTCTTGCTATGATCGATGGTGTTAAAAGTGTATTAGCCATTTTATCAAATCCTTATTTTTATTTGACCCGATTACTGTATTTTTCCTTCTTTTCTGCACTTGTTATATTCTTCTTGACTCATATTTTCAACGTCAAGCATTTTAACTTTGCCACCGTAAGAACTTCCCGATCCGGGCCGTCCGGGATTACTTACAAAGTCAGGGTTCGTTTCGAGAAATGACTTAATTCCTTCGGAAAGAGGAACATCGCCCGATTCAGTTGCATATAGGAAACCTTCACCAGATTCATCAAGTTTAATGTTTCCTTCAACAATTTTAGATAAAAGTTGTGGCTTAATTGCGTTATTTGCAACAAGTTCTTTTGTGATCGCGTTTTCACGCATGTATGAAATACGCTTCTGTTTTTCCGCTTCAGCCATACTTTTATTGTCGACTGCTTCTTTTTGCAACTGCTTCAGTTGTCTTTGTGATTCATTGATTTTTGCATTTAATTCAGCAACGACATTGTCTGAACTGCCGTCTTTGCTTGCTGCTTTCTTCTGCGTCTTCAATTCATCAATTTTTGCAGCGATGGTAGATTCATCCGCCTGGGATTCATCATCTACAGATAGACCAAGATGAGTCATGAGAGCATTCATTGTCAATTTTGTTTTATTTGTTGCTTCTTCCTGTTCTCTCAATCGTCTGCGAAGACTAGCTGATTCATCATTAGTCTTTTTTTGTTTGGCAAACATAGTTTCCAATGCGACCGCTTCTTCTTCGCGCCCTTCTTCTCTCGATTTTGCAATCATTTCTTCTAATGTCATAGTTTTCTCTCCTCCTGGGATTTTATTTTTGACTTCCAGAGTCTCTAATACACTAATTATAGTATATTTTATATAAAAGCACAATATATAGTATTTAATTAAGTATAGCAAAAAGAGCCTAATATTTCATAGGCTCTTTTTGCATCGATAATGCTAGAACATTGTCGATCAATCTATTCAGGACTATTTGTGTGTAGTCCTTACTTGGGAGGGTGCACTCTGGATGTGAAGCGCACAGTAAAAGCAGCAATCAATTATATTAATTGAGTTTTTATGTCTGCTCTCAATAGCAGTTTACTGCTTTTACCGCGCGTTTCAAACGCGGTTATCCTTTGAATATTATATTACATTGAGTTATCAACTGTCAAGATTTAGCAGTGAGTTCCGCAATTTTAGCAGTTAACTTTGTTTTAAGTTTTGCAATTTCGCTTGAAATGGCTGCCTGACTTACTTCAATTGCAAGCCATTTAAAATCAAGCGCAACGGCTCCCCAAAAATCAGTATTTTTTCTTGCATCAAGAACAAGCTTCTGATATTTGTCAATTCTTGAATTGATATTTGTCTGGACAGAGTTTACTTCATCGGTAAATGCTGTAACGACTTCTTTTTCAAGTGTCAAAGAATCGATCAGTGATTCAATTGATGAAATACCAGCTTCTATTTCACTTTTAATTGTGCTCCATGCTGTACTCAAAGTATCGTCTCCATTCGCCGCTTCTGCAATTTCAGTCGTAATTTTTGTAGCCGTATCGGTTGCGGCTGCGGTTGCTTCAGATACCGTTTTTGTGATAACCTCGGCTGCTAGGACAATTTCAAGTTCTGCTGAATATCCATC
>WSSedB1CaDRAFT_10000188_pt1 | contig 29833 bp, 28 predicted proteins | sample WetSurSB1Cattail_FD_9460 | JGI IMG/M metagenome (IMG submission 9460)
TTTTTATGCGGTTGGCTAGACCTGCATCTATTGTAACAGGGATTTTTTTCGACTAAAGTCAAAACCGTCGATTCCGCCGGCTAAGCCGGTGGTTTATTTCGAACAATTAATAAATCAACCCCTCTTTCATTTGTATGTGAATTGTAGATTGCTGAAATAATGATATTTACATTATATTGCTTTATGGATAAAAATCTAGCTATAATCTTTTAAAATATAGTCTGGATTATACGCCACTGTTTTAGAACAGAGATGGTTCTATTTGCTAACACAAATATTTTGAACTATTTTTTTTAGAATATAAATGGTGAATACAATGATTGTGTGGAATACTACAGCTCCGTAATCGCAACACAGAAAATCTTTTCCTACTTGAAATCATAATTTGGATGTATCAGAAAGAAACGAAACTGGAAAGCCTCCATACACAGGAACATCAAAGTTTTGTGGATATTGGATTTTTGCAATAGTCTTGCAAGATGAAGCTGCTCCATAACAGAAAAATTTGCGCGGGTATTTTCAAGAACATGATAGTAACATAAGATTAACATCTTTCTTTTACTGAAGAGTTATACTTTTTGATTTAGATTGCCACAAGTATGCTACCGACAGAAGACGTTGGAAAAGGATTTTCAACCAAGGCCATATAAATACAGCTTTAATAAAAATAGGACTATATTTCAAAAGATATAGTTAGATTTCTACATACAAACCATTGTAATATAAGTATATTCAAAGAATATAGATAATTAAAATTAACAATGGGTACAATTTTCAACGGCGTCCGTGTTTTAAAAGTTTAGAAGGAGGTGAAACTGGTATCGCAAGTGTGGTAACCAGAACAATTATGGGTAAAATGTTAATAATTTCTCCTAATAAGTGCACAAACTGTAGAAGCTGCGAATTAGCTTGTTCCTTTAATAAAATAGGTGCATTCAACCCGAAAGAATCGGCGGTAAATGTCTTGTTTTATGAAGAAGCAGCAATTTCAGTGCCTATCATGTGCATGCAGTGCGAAGACCCGGCATGTGCAAAGGTATGCCCGGTAGGAGCATTTTCGAGAGATAAAAACGGGGCTGTTATCTCTGACCCGAGAAAATGCATGGTTTGCAAACTATGTATCAGTGCCTGTCCTATGGGGAATATTTCCGTTAGCTCCGTCACGAAAAAAATTGTGAAGTGCACCCTGTGCGGCGGCAACCCGGCATGTGCAAAAGTATGCCCTTCCGGGGCAATTAAGTATGAAGATGCAACTACGAGCAACATAGGCAAGAAAAAAATTATTGCAGAAAAGTTTAAAGACTTGTTTGCGGAGGTGGAAAAATAATGTACGGTTGGATGGGAAAAATCATACGCGTTAATTTAGCAAACGGCACAATTTCAACTGAGCCTTTGAATATGCAGGATGCGAAGCTCTATGTGGGGGGCAGGGGACTTGGCACAAAAATCTATATGAATGAAGTTGATCCCAAAGTGGATCCGCTAAGTCCCGAAAACAAGATGATCTTTATAACCGGTCCCCTAACGGGAACTCTCGCCGCCTGTGCTGGCAGATTTGAGGTGGTGGCAAAGGCTCCGTTGACGGATACAATCGGAGCGTGCAGCTCCGGTGGACATTTTGGGCCCGAATTAAAATTCGCTGGTTATGACGGAATTATCTTTGAAGGCAAAGCCGAGAAGCCGGTTTACCTGTATATCAATGATGATCAAATTGAGCTTAGAGACGCAAGCCATCTTTGGGGCAAGGAAGTTCCCGCAACGACGGACGAAGTGATCAAAGAGACCGATGAAGATGTTAAGGTTGCATGCATTGGACCAGCCGGTGAAAAGCTCGTATTGTTTGCTGTCATCATGAACGATAAAAATCGCGCAGCAGGCCGTTCGGGGCTTGGTGCTGTGATGGGATCCAAAAATCTAAAGGCAATTGCTGTAAGAGGCACAAAATCAATTCGGGTTGCAAAACCAAAAAAATTCCTGGACAGTTGTTTGGAATCAAAGCAAATGATGAAAGACAATCCCGTTACGGGTGTTGGTTTGCCTACTTACGGAACACAGATACTGGTAAATATTCTAAATCAGTCAGGAGCGCATCCGACGAGGAACTGGCAGCATTCTTATTATGACAAAGCGGATGACATCAGCGGTGAAACACTTACAAAGAAATATCTTGTAAGGAACAGAGGCTGTTTTGATTGCTCGATTGGCTGTGGCAGGGTTACAAAAATCGAGAGATCACAGTTTACTAACTTCGGTGAAGGCCCTGAATATGAGGCAGGCTGGTCGTTTGGGTCGGATTGTGACAGCAACGATTTGCAAGCTGCCTGTGAGGCGAATTTTTTGTGCAATGAAATCGGTATGGATCCTATTACAATGGGCGCGAGTATAGCATGCGCGATGGAGTTGTACGAAAAAGGTTACATCACCAAAAAAGACATTGGAATGGACTTACCCTTTGGTGATGCTGAAGCGATTGTTAAGCTTACGAAAATGACCGGCTACAGGGAAGGCTTCGGAGACAAGTTGGCACTGGGTTCATACAGAATGGCGGATGGTTTCGGACATCCAGAGCTGTCAATGTCTGTTAAAAAGCTAGAAATGCCGGCTTACGATGGGCGTGCCATGCAGGGGATGGGTCTTGAATATGCCACTTCCAACCGAGGCGGATGTCATGTCCGAGGCTATATGACATCTCCTGAAATTCTTGGAATACCTGTTAAGATGGATCCGATGGTAACAGAAGGAAAGGCTGCAACACTCAAAACTTTTCAGGATTTAACTGCACTTGTAGATTCTGTTGGAATGTGTCTTTTTACCACATTTGCAATCGGCCTACCAGAGATTGCAGAAATGTTTAGGACTTGTACAGGTTTGGATTATACCGATGAAGAAGTGCTCCAGATTGGTGAACGAATTTGGAACATTGAGAAAGTCTTCAACCTGAAAAGTGGCTTTTCAAAAAAGGATGACACCCTACCGCCGAGGCTTTTAAAGGAACCTGTTGCCGAGGGCCCTGCAAAAGGAATGGTAACCAAGTTGGATGTTATGCTTCCTGAATACTATGAACTAAGAGGTTGGGATAAGGAAGGCGTACCAACAGAAGTAAAGAAAAAAGAGCTTGGCATAGTATAACTTGGATATTTTACCGGCAGGTTTTATACAACTGCGTATACGCCTGTCGGTAAATCCAATCTACTATATTTTTTCATGTTTAACAGATATCCAACTTTTTGAGTTGAGAGGAAATCGTTTTTTTTTGTATATGGTAGTTGGACAAAGGGGGGAAATCGATTGGACTTATTGTCATTATTCGGCGTAATCCTGCTATTGATTTTCGAAGTCATGGCAGTAATGAAGGCAAAAAAATTAATGATGTTACTGATCTATTCTTCAATTGCTGAAGTGGGATATATCTTGCTTGGAATCGGCAGCGGTACATTTTCCGGTCAAACGGGCGGAATCTTGCATCTGGAATATCAAATTCTAATGCGGGGTTTGGTATTTTGGGTAGCTTTTGTGCTCATAAAACGCAATGGAACGCAGTATATAGAGAAGCTAAAAGGAGTAGGAAAAACATCTCCGTATATGTCTACGATGTTTGCGTTTGGCGTTTTTTCGGTCATGGGTCTATCCCCGTTTAAGGGAGCCGTCAGCAAATTCCTAATTGTGTATTCCAATATTGAGAGTGGCAATTATCTCTTTGCTGCCATTGCTGTATTGGGAAGCATTATAGAAGCATGGTATTTCATTCGTATTCTACACATTATTTGTTTTGCTGAAGCAGAAGGGAATGCGCAGAAAAACGATTCTACTTCTGTTTTGTTTCAAAGAGTTACCAATGTGAGTGTAACAATTCTTGTAGTTTTGACAGCACTAACTTCACTTTTCCCGGATACGCTGATTCATTTCAGTGAGAATTTGGCGAAACTTTTGTTTGGAACTGCAAATTTAACGGAATTACCAGTTTTTGATACCCAGTGGCCGTTGGTGGTTTTGATACCGTATATCGGTGCTTTTGCCGTATTTCTGATTGGTTATTTTCAGCCAAAGCTGAGAGGAATCTCTGCGGTCGGTGTCAGCGCAGCAACGGTAGTCTGCATTTGGATGGATGGGAATATCGATGGACTGTCCAAGTTGTTTGCGCTGATTATATCAGTTATTATCTTTATTGTTTCCCTGTATTCTATTGGATATTTCAAAAGGGAGCCACACAATAACCGCTACTTTTTCTTCCTGCTGCTGACGTTGGGCAGTTTGATCGGTGTTGCCACAAGTACACAGTTCGGCAATTTCTATGTGTTCTGGGAATTGATGACGTGGTCATCCTATCTGTTGATCGTGCAGGAACCCTCGGAGAAAGCCCTCAAAGCCGGTTTCAAGTACTTTATGATGTGTACTTCTGGTGCTTATGTCATGCAGTACGGAATTCTGCTTTTGCAAAAGAATACCGGTACGCTGGACATGCAGGCTGTTTCCGGACAATTGTCTACGCTGTCTCCAAGTCTGCTAATTTTAATTTTAATTTTGTTTCTGATTGGTACCGGCGTTAAAGCGGGTCTTGTCCCGCTTCATAGTTGGCTTCCTGAAGCACATCCCGCGGCTCCGTCGCCGGTTTCATCTATTCTATCCGGTATCCTGACCAAAATAGGTGTTTATGGGATTATTCGTGTATTGTTTGTCGTTTTCGGAGTAGGGCTTCTCAACCAATTGGGATCCATAGGCGAATATTCTTATGTTGGGATGGCAATCTCCTTTGTGGGATTGATTACGTTGTTCTACGGTGAGATTATGGCATTGCTTCAGAAAGATGCGAAACGGCTGCTTGCTTATTCCACGATGGCTCAGATTGGCGAAATTATTGCCACCCTTGGGATGGGTACTTATTTAAGTATGGTTGCCAGTCTGTATCACGTCATGAACCATGCTATTATGAAAGGATTGCTGTTCCTTGCCATAGGTGCGTTGGTTTACCGCTTGAAAACACGGGAAATTAAAGCGTTTAAAGGAATTGGAAGAGAAATGCCTGTAACGGCTGGATGTATGTCAATCGGGCTCTTGGCAATCATGGGTTTGCCTCCGTTTAACGGATTCATCAGTAAATTTCTGATGCTGTATGCCGCTGTCAATGCTGGGTACTGGTATATTGCAGCGTTGATTCTTCTCGGAAGTGTGATCGCGGCAGTTTACTATATTAAGTTGATTAGGACGGTGTTTTTTGAAAAATATGAAGGGCCTTCTGTTGAGGAAGCACCTTTAATCATGTTGATCCCAATGGGTCTGCTTACCAGCCTGGTTATTTTCAATGGGCTGTTTCCACAGTATGGACTGAATCTGGTTGTTCCTGCGGCAAATTATGTTGCGGCACAAGGCGGCATGGCGATTGTGGCGATTCCCCAGATACAGGTGACTTGGCCGGTTATCATTGCCATTCCGATGCTCGGCGGTTTGCTGGCCTACTTTTTGGGCAAGCGTTCCCCGCAGGTCGCAGGCTGGATTTCTGTGGCCGTGATGTCTGCCACACTTGTAGCAATTGCAGTTTCCCACGCGGATTTTGATGTTTATTCTTTGAGTTTTGCGCTTTTAATTGCATTTGTCGGGTTGTTGAATCTTCTGTATTCCTTGGGATATATGGGACACGGCCATGCACAGAACCGCTATTATATGTTCTTCTTAATGATGATCGGCGGATTGATTGGCGTGGCAACCAGCAAAGACTTTTTCTCATTTTTCATCTTTTGGGAGATTATGAGCAGCTGGACGCTGTATTTTTCCATCATTCACGAGGAAACGGAGGGTGCGCTCAAAGAAGGTTTCAAATATTTTATCTTTAACTATATTGGAGCAAGCATCGCGTTTTTGGGTATACTAATTCTTACTTCGAATACAGGCGTCTTTGACATGATGACGCTTGCGGAACGCATGCAAGAAATGGATCTTGGCACGGCAGGCTTCGGTATTACTCTCGTTACTGCCGGATTTCTGATGAAAGCCGCTGCGCTTCCTTTCCGCATCGACTATCAAATGCATCCGTCGACGGCTCCGACCCCTGTCAGCGGATATATTTCATCTGTCCTTCTGAAAAGCGCTCCGTACGGGCTTATTAAGCTGTTCTTCATCATGGGCGGCACCGCTGTTGTCGCACGTCTTGGATTGCTCGGCGGCAGTCCGGTTATGCTGAATGTAGTTGCTTGGATTGCTGGTCTTACGATTCTATATGCAGGCGCGATGGCATTGGCTCAGAGGGGAATTAAGCGGCTGCTGATTTACAGCACCGTCAGCCAGATCGGCTATATTGTTCTTGGTTTGAGCCTTGATTCCACGCTCGGATTAACGGGTGCGTTGCTGCATTTTGTCAATCATATGTTTTTCAAGGATCTCTTGTTCCTTGCGGCGGGCGCAATTATGGTACAGGCTCATGCCAAAAATTTGGATGACGTTACTGGTTTAGGAAGAAAGATGCCCGTTACGCTAACCTTTTTTATGGTAGGTGCTTTGTCGCTGGCCGGTGTACCGCCGTTCAGTGGTTTCACATCCAAATGGATTATTTATGAAGCCTGCATGCAGAATGGGCAGGTCGTCCTCGCAATCCTGTCACTGGTCGGAAGCGTCTTTACTATGGCGTATTTTGTTAAATTCATGCACTCTGCTTTCTTTGGTATTCCATCAAAGAATTCCGAGAACGTGAAGGAAGCTCCGTGGACGATGCTGGTTCCCATGGGAGTGTTGTCAGCCGTAAGTATTGTTTTCGGCATTATGCCCGGAATTCCCATGTCTGTCATATCGCAAGTGCTGGCTTTGGCAGGAATTGCTGCACCATCTTATTCGCTGTTTCAGGTCGATACACCGCTTGGTACATGGCAGGCTGGCACAATTACGATTATTCTCCTGTTGGCAGTTCTTGTCGGTCTGGTATTCCTGTTTTCTGGAAATAAGAAGGTCCGGTATACGGATGCTTATACCTGCGGCGTAACTGACCTTGATCCGGATCAGATCAATCCGGCCGCTCAGAATTTGTTTGAAACTCCTGTAAAACTGGTGAAAAAAATGCACAAGGCAATTGTTTCAATTTTTGGTAATGACGAGGAGGCAGAGGAAAAATGAATATCGCAGAATTTTTCGTTAATGTTTTTATTTTTCCCGGCGGCCTTTTTGCTATCATGCTTGGTTTACTCCTGACCGGTCTTGACCGTAAAATCTATGCCCGTCTGCAAAGACGCGTAGGACCACCGATTTATCAGCCGTGGCTTGATGTCGTGAAACTTTCCCTGAAGGAGATGGTCATTCCCAAAACTGCCAACTACACTGTTTTTCGGTTGGCTCCATTGCTTGGCTTTGCGGGTATGCTGGCGGCGATCGCCGTTATTCCGGTCGCGGGGATTTATTCTGGGCTCTATCAGTCGGGCGACCTGCTGGTTGTCCTGTATCTGCTTTCTGCACCGGCGCTGGCGCTTGCCATCGGGGCCGCTGCCTCCGGTTCACCGTATAGCTCAATTGGCCTTTCTCGAGAAATTTCGATAATGTTAGCGTATGAAATCCCTATGCTGATTGTTTTCTTAACGGTAGGAATGCGGGTCGGAATGGAGCTCGGCGGCACAGCGATTTTCTCGCTGAGCAGCATTGTAAATTTTCAATTAAGCCAAGGATCGTTGCTTCTGGATTTGCCGATGCTGCCCGCATTTTTGGCGTTCTTAATATGCATTCCCGGTATCCTCGGAGTGGTGCCGTTCGATATTCCGGAAGCGGAAACAGAAATCACGGAGGGACCTCTTTTGGAATATTCGGGCAGTGGGCTCGCCATGTTTAAGCTGACCGGTGGATTGAAAATGTTGGTTCTTTCGGCGCTCACCGTCGCCTTGTTTTTTCCGATGGGACTCGGAAGTTTTTGGCTGGTCAATCTTTTATGGTTCATTTTTAAGTGTGTAGTTATTATGTTCTTTACGACTACGCTGATTCGGGCGATGCAGGCAAGAATGCGGATTGAGCAGGCATACAAGTTTTATCTGCTGGTTCCGACTGCATTGGCGCTTATAAGTTTTGTTTTAACGGCGATGTCTTTCAGAATATAGGTTAGGGAGGCGAATTGATTATGGGGGAATTGCTTCAAAATATCGTAAAGAAATCGCCCTGGATTTACCGCATCAATGCCGGCTCCTGCAATGGGTGCGACGTGGAAATGGCAACTACGGCACTGATTCCCCGTTACGATGTGGAACGGCTCGGGTGCCGCTACTGCGGCAGTCCGAAACATGCGGATATTGTCCTGATTTCTGGACCGGTTACAGCGGTTGTGAAGGATAAGGTTTTGCGTGTTTATGATGAAATTCCAAATCCAAAGGTCGTTGTGGCGGTTGGCATATGCCCCATATCGGGCGGTGTTTTCCGTGAGAGTTATTCCATTGCGAGCCAGTTGGACACATATATTCCCGTGGACGTGAATGTTCCAGGATGTCCTCCACGGCCGCAGGCAATTATCGACGGGATTGCCATGGCAATTGAAATCTGGAGAAAGAAGTTCTAGGAGGGATATACTTGAGGAAGTTTTTAAAAGTCATTCTCAACAATCTAATCAAAGGCCCGTCTACCATCAAATATCCCTTTGAAGATTCCCCTGCGCCCGAAAAACTGCGGGGAAAGATCGTGCATAATTCCGATGCCTGTGTGGCCTGCCATCTGTGCGAATATGTCTGCGCGGGCGGAGCCATCAAGATGCAGGAGTCCGAAGATAAAAAAGGTATTGATTTTGTTGTGTGGCACGATACATGCACCTTCTGTGGTCTTTGCGAATATTACTGTCCAACCAAAGCTATTCATCTGACAAATGATTATCACACCGCGCATTTGCAGGCGGATAAATACAATTATATTGAAAAGACTTTTGTTAAAAAGCAGCCTTGTACCTGTTGCGGAGAACCGATTGTACCGCTTTCACTGGCAATGGTGGAACAAATCTACGGCAAGGAAGGCGACGTCAGAGGTTTGAGCAAAATGTGTCCGCAATGCCGCAGGAAAATTCTATGGAAAGGTGGCGTGTCCAAACTATGAAAAAAGAGGCAATGGATCAGTTTCGGAGCCTGTTGACTCAGACTCTAGGAGAAACATTTGAACTGGAGTGGGATACCGACCGAAAAGGCGTTGTTTGCGGTTGGTGCAAATTGGCTGCTCCGGCTGATATTGTAATAGTTGCGAAAGTTGTGGCAGAGCTCAAAGGGAGAGTCATGACGATTTCTCCGTTGAATACCCCGTCGCCGTTAGTCGAACAAGTGCCAGTCGATTCAGAAAATACGGAACCGGGAAAATCGATTCAGGTTGTCATAAATTATCATTTCTACTTTAATGAGATTAATTTGACGGCGGCGATTACCTTGCCGGATGACCAGAGAACCTTGAACTCAATTACTCCAATACTGCGCAGTGCAGATTGGCATGAGCGGGAAATGCAGGAGCTTTTCAATATCAAGCTTCAGGGGCATCCAAATCCGAAACGTTTGTTTCTGGATAAAGATATTTATATGCAAGACCATACGATGATTTCTCTGTCAGAAGCATTGAATGGTGCCAGCACCAATACTTTATGGGAGAGAATTATGGAATCCAACCAGAAGGGGGCGAATTCCGATGAGCACTTATAATATCCCCATTGGACCGATCCATGTGGTATTGGAAGAACCTATTTATTTTAAACTTCAGGTGGACGGGGAAACCGTTGTCGGTCTTGATATCAACGCGGGTCATGTACACCGTGGAATTGAATTTCTCACGATGCAGAGAAACTTTTATCAGAATCTGACGCTGACGGAACGAGTTTGTTCCCTTTGCTCCAATAACCATCCCTTTACCTATTGTATGGCACTGGAAAAGCTGGCAGGCATCCAGATACCGGTAAGAGCCGAGTATTTGCGGACAATAGCCGATGAAATAAAGCGAATTGCTTCTCACTTATTCAACATTGGACTTATTCCGCACATCATCGGTTTTGATTCGCTTTTTATGCACGTGATGGAAGTTCGGGAAACCATGCAGGATTTGAAAGAATCTGTTTTCGGCAACCGTATGAATTTGTCTGTGAATACTATCGGCGGAGTCCGGTATGACATCACCGACGAACAGTCCAAATATATTAGCAAGACTTTGGAAGATTTAAAGAAGCCGCTGGAAGAAATAACGAAAATATGTCGAACTGATGCTTCCATTCACCGCCGGACTGTGGGCGTCGGCGTCCTTCCAAAAGATAAGGCTATTGAATATGGGGTCGTCGGCCCAGTTGCTAGGGCTTCTGGTATCGATTATGACGTAAGGGTGGTTAACCCCTATGCCGCATATGACAAAATTAAGGTCAATCCAGTCGTCGAGCAAAACGGCGATGTGTTTTCAAGGCTTTTGGTTCGTTTGCAGGAAACTGCGGAATCCATCCGTATTATTGAGCGAGGTCTGAAGGACATGCCTGACGGCTCTACCGATCTTGGCTGTATGCCTGATATCCCGGCTGGCGAAGCCATTGCAAAATCTGAAGCTCCAAGAGGTGAATTGATTTATTATGTGCGCACAAACGGTACGCCAATTCCGGAACGGATTAAATGGAGGGTTCCTACGTATCCCAACTGGGCCGCGTTGAACGTCATGATGCCCGGATACAAGATTGCGGATATTTCGGCCATTATTGGCAGCATTGATCCCTGCATTTCTTGCACGGAAAGGTGATAAATGCATTTTTTCGAAAAAGAGGTGTACTAACTTGCATGAACTGGCGATGGTAAGGGGAATTTACAACGTTATCAAAGAGCAGATCAAAGAGCATGATGTAAAGCGGGTTCTGCAGGTAAAGATTGTTGTTGGCGCATTGACCGGAGTCGAAGACACAACGATGAAGCTCTGTTTTGAGATGTATGTTCAGAGAACGTCGCTGAAAGGAGCGGAATTGGTGATAAAACGCGTTCCGGTTAAAGTACGGTGCCGTGTATGCGGGAATGAGTACGAAACAGGAATTCCATTTTCCGACTGTACGGTTTGCGGAAATAAGAAAATGCAGATTCTTTCCGGATCCGAGTTATATATTGAAAGTCTGGAAGTCGAGTAAAATGAACATTGGGAAAAAAGGCGGTGATTACGATGTGTATTGCGGCATTTGGACAGATTGTAGAAATCAACGGAAAAAATGCGGTGGTTAGTTTTCGCGGAGCCCTGAAAAAGGTTTCTATCATGTTACTGTCGAAAATTAAACTGGGGGATACTGTAGTTGTTCATGCCGGTTTTGCGACAGAAATCGTAAAAGACCAACAAAAAGTTTATCGTGATATTGTTGCGTCGGATGCCTACGCACGGCAGCTTTTAGACGCAATCGAAAAAGAGAGCAAAAGGTTCAATACACGAAAATTGAAGATTATGAATTTTTGCGGAACCCATGAAAATACAATTGCAAAGTATTCTTTGCGCAGCCTTTTACCGCCTAATATTCAGTTGTTGAGCGGCCCTGGCTGTCCGGTTTGCGTAACACCCGAAGAAGAAATTGCTATGGGGTTAGAACTGGCGACAAGAAAAAATGTGATTCTCACAACTTTTGGCGATCTCTTAAGGGTGCCTAATAGATGGGGTTCTTTGGAACAGTGCAGGCTCAACGGTGCAGATGTCAGAATAGTTTACGATATTTCACAGGCACTCGATCTTGCCAGAAACACAAAAGCGGAAGTGGTGCATTTCGCAGTTGGATTTGAAACAACCGCACCCGGTACAGCTTGTGCAATCCAGGAAGCTGGGAATATCGAAAATTTCTCTATTCTCTCTTCACACCGGATCACATCGCCGGCAATGGAATATGTCATGGAACATTCAAAAATGGATATTTTGCTTTGCCCTGGGCATGTGGCTATGGTCATCGGAACAGCTCCTTTTGCTCAGCTTGCACAGAAATATAATCTTCCGTGTGTCATCAGCGGTTTTGAGCCGGTAGATATCCTCCAGTCTATTTTGCAAGCCATGTGTCAGTTTGGCAAAGAAAGCAGCACAGCAATCAACCAATATGAAAACGTCGTCAAAACAGAGGGAAACCCGTTGGCGAAGAAATTGATTGAAAAAACATTTACGCTTAAGGATGCAAACTGGCGCGGCGTCGGTGTTCTTCCAGCGTCCCGTTTGGTATGTAGAGAAGAATACAGCCAATTTGACGCCGAAATAAAATTCGGGTTGACTATGCCGCAAATAAAAGCAACAGAAGGAAACGCCTGTATGTGCGGCGATGTCCTGATGGGCATGACGCCTCGGTATTGTCCTAATTTCGGTGGGGGATGCACGCCGGAACATCCGGCAGGACCGTGTATGGTAACCGCCGAAGGTGCCTGTAGCATTGCCTATATAAATCGCGGCTAAAATAACTCTTTGGTGTCCTGTAATACAAAATTTGTGTTGGTAAAACGAATCAAAAGTCTGCATTAGCATCAAAAGGAGAGTGGTTGATGTGATTGAAGTACGCTTATTCGCAACTTTCAGGGAAGGACGAGATAAGGTGTTTTTTCTTGAGCAGAAAGATTTTAAAAATGCCGGGGAAATCATAGATTATTTCCAGATAGCTCGGGAAGAGGTGGCAATTCTTCTGATTAATGGCGTATATTCGCCAATCGATACTTCTGTCAAAGATGGAGACATTCTTGCCCTATTCCCCCCAGTGGGAGGTGGCTGATTTGAGATATGAAAGACAGTTACTAATCCCCAAAATCATCTTAACATACCTATTATTTAGTTGAAAGAAGGCTGGAAATATGATCTATCTTGATAATGCAGCTACTTCATGGCCAAAACCAGAAGAGGTATATCAAGCATCCGACGAGGCGTTACGGCGAGGTGGAAATCCGGGCCGATCGGGTCATAAATTGTCACTTGCCGCTGGCAGGACGGTTGAAGAAGCCCGAATATTACTTGCCCAGATTTTTAATGTCTCGAAGCCGGAATCCATTATTTTTACGCTGAATACAACAGACGCACTCAACCTTGCATTCAAAGGCATACTTGAAAAGGGAGACCACGTTATAACAAGTTCAATGGAGCACAATTCTGTTGCTCGACCACTTGAAAAGCTCAAGTTAAATGGCATAGAAGTAACCAAAGTAGCTTCTTCTCCCATTTCGGGCGTAGATATGCAAGCGGTGAGGGCAGCGATTAAAGAAAATACAAGACTCATGGTGTTCAGTCATGTTTCTAACGTTACGGGAACTGTAAACCCTATTGCTGAAATCGGAAAATTTTGTCATGATAAAGGGATCATTTTTCTTGTTGATGCTGCTCAATCTGCAGGTGTGCTCCCAATTGATGTAGAAAAAATGAAAATCGATTTGCTCGCTTTTCCCGGGCATAAATCACTTCTAGGGCCCGTTGGTACGGGCGGTCTATTCATAAGAGAAGGTTTGTCACTTAAACCGATCCGCGAAGGTGGAACTGGCAGCTTTTCTGAGTTACTCTCACAGCCGGAGAAAATGCCGGATCGATATGAAAGTGGAACTTTGAATACAGCTGGTATTGCTGGATTGGCAGCGGGCGTAAGGTTTCTGCTTGAGCAGGGTATGGAGAATTTGCAGGAAAAAGAAGCAATTCTTACAAATAGGTTGCTTGAAGGAATCTCTAAAATATCAGGAATTACCGTCTTTGGTCCTCCGCCCGGAAAATTGCGGACAGGTGTAGTTTCTCTTTTAATTAAGGGAGTGGAACCCACTCAAACCGCAATTATTCTTGATACTGTGTTTGATATTGCCGTACGCGCTGGTCTTCACTGTGCACCTGATGCACATCGGACGGTTGGTACTCTCAAAACAGGCGGCACTGTGCGTTTCAGTATCGGCGCATTTAATACAGAAGAGGAAATTGATTTCTGCCTTGAGGTACTGCATTCTATTGCGAAAGAAGGCGAGTTAAGGTAATGAATATGCAGCGATATTCACGTCAAACTGTATTCAGCGGAATTGGCGTAGAAGGCCAGAAAAAATTACTGGATTCGAGAGTGGTTATTATTGGTATGGGAGCAAACGGAACAGTCATTGCAAATAACCTCTGTCGGGCAGGGGTAGGTTTTTTGCGATTGGTTGATCGAGATTATGTAGAACTCAGCAATCTTCAACGTCAAACGCTTTATACTGAAGAGGATGCTCAACAGCGAATGCCTAAAGCAGTTGCAGCTTGCGAACATTTGAAAAAGGTAAATTCTGAGATAGAGTTGGAACCTGTCTCTATGGACGTAAATTTTTCCAATATTGAAACGCTTATATCAGATGTTAACCTTGTACTTGATGGATCGGACAATATGGAAGTCCGCTATCTTATCAACGAAGCTTGTGTTAAGCAGAATCGACCATGGATCTATGCAGGAGCCATTAGCGGAGCTGGAATGACAATGAATATTCGGCCAAGGGAAACCCCCTGTCTGCGCTGTCTCTTTCCACAAGTGTTACCAGCTGGCAGTGGTTCTACCTGTAGCACCGCGGGTGTTTTAAATAGTATTACCGGAATTGTTGCTTCAGTTGCTTCTATGGAAGCTCTGAAAACTCTTATTGGATCAACCAATGTGAGGAAAAGCCTTTTGGCTATTGATATTTGGAATAACCAGTTTGATGAAATTACGATAGAAAAAAAACTAGATTGCCCAGTATGCGGCAGGAATAAGTATGAACTACTGGGGAGGCTTTCGGGCTCTTATACAACTAGCCTATGCGGTAGTGATTCGGTACAGGTCGTGCCAGGAGTAGCAGCAACTGTTGATTTTGAACAATTTGCCAAGAAGCTCAAAAAGGTGGGAGTTGTTCGATATAATAAATTTATGCTGCAATTTTCTGACGGTAAGTTTGAATTCAATCTTTTTCCGGATGGACGAGCTATCATAAATGGGGTAAAAGATGAAAATGCTGCGAAATCTGCCTATTCTGAGTATATAGGATTGTAAAGGGAGTATCATCAAGCTGCTGCTTGGAGTCGGCGAACCCCTTTATGGTCGAATGCTGAATTATGATGGGTTAAGCGGAACTTGGGAAGATGCTAAAATAGAAAAGACCAAAAACTGTGCTGTTCATGAAAGTGCAGAAACAGGAAAAAGAGGGAAATGAAATGGGAGAATTTACTCATTTTGACAGCCGAGGAAACGCGGTCATGGTCGATGTCTCCGAAAAAGCGGTTACGTCAAGAATAGCAATTGCCCAAGGGAGTATTAGGGTGCGTCCTGAAATTATGGCGGCAGTTATCGGTCATACAGTTCAAAAAGGCGACGTCTTGGGTGTTGCAAGAGTGGCCGGCATTCTTGGAGTGAAGCAAACATCTGCTCTGATTCCAATGTGTCACCCACTTAGTATAAACAAATGTGGAATTGATTTTGAAATTGATGAGAATAACAATGAAATTACTGCGATCTGTACCGTTAAGACTGATGGGAAAACGGGAGTGGAGATGGAAGTTCTTACTGGTGTTTTCGTGGCCCTTTTAACGATATACGATATGTGTAAATCAATCGACAAGCATATGCAGTTGTCAGACATTCATCTGGTGAATAAATCAGGCGGAAAAAGCGGGAAATTTTATTGGAACGGCGGTAAATAGCTATGAGAGATACTTTTAACAGAACAATCGATTATTTGCGCATTTCAGTAACAGATCGGTGCGATCTTCGATGCAAATACTGTATGCCGGAGGGCGGAGTCACGCCGCTTACCCATGGAGCTATCCTTTCCTACGAGGAAATGATTCGTCTGGCTGAATGCCTTGCACGTTTAGGAATTCGCCGCATTAAAATTACTGGAGGAGAACCCATGGTACGACTTCATGTAATGGATTTTATGGAGCAATTGAAGAAAGTTCGAGGGATTGAACAGGTTACTCTAACTACGAATGGAACGCATCTTGAAGAGTATATCAGTCAGCTTGCTAAACTGCAAATCGATGGTATTAATATCAGTCTTGATACACTAAATCCGGAACTTTATAAAGAAATAACGGGTAGAGATGTGTTCGATAAAGTTTTTTCCGGGCTGAAAGAGGCACTTAAGTACTCGAATATAAAACTTAAAATCAATTGTGTACCGCAGGGAATATCTGGACAAAATATTGTAGAGGTTGCAGAACTGGCAAAAAATAATCCCATCCATGTTCGATTTATTGAAATGATGCCCATTGGACTTGGAAAAGATTTTACTTTTACAAGTGAGAACGACGTCATGCGGGAACTGGAACAGGCTTATGGTACGCTTGTACCTTTTAATGAAACCTTGGGAAACGGGCCTTGCCGCTATTACAGCGTGGCCGGGTTTCAAGGGAAAATAGGATTCATCAGTGCGATGAGTCACAAGTTCTGCAGCAGCTGTAACCGACTGAGATTGACGGCGGACGGGAAGCTAAAAACCTGCTTGCAGTATGACGTTGGGATGGATTTAAAGGAGATGCTAAGAACAGGAAAATCTGATAATGAACTGGTAGCTGCAATTTTACAGGTACTTGAGAGTAAGCCTGGAGAACATCATTTTACCGAGGAGTTTGTTGTTGGCAAAGAAATGAAGTCTATGTTTCAAATTGGTGGGTGAGGTGAGTTTTATGAAGCGGGTAGCGATTATTACATCTAGTGATTCCGGGTACAGAGGAGAAAAAGAAGACTTAAGCGGAAAAGTCATTCGGGAAATTGTGGAAGCAAATGACTATCAGGTGGTGCATATGGTGATTTTGCCGGACGAATTGAAACTGCTGAGTGATGCGATGATGGAAATAGCTGATCAAAATCGTGCAGACCTGATTCTCACAACCGGAGGAACAGGCTTTTCTCCCCGAGACTGTATGCCGGAGGCAACCAGGGCTATTATCGAACGAGAAGTACCCGGCATTCCAGAAGCCATGAGAACTTACAGCGCTCAATATACAAAACGAGCTATGCTGAGCCGTGCAGCTGCAGGAATCCGCAAATCTACCCTTATTATTAACCTGCCAGGGAGCCCAAAAGCGGTCAGTGAGTGTTTGGAGTTTATAATAACAGAGTTGGGGCACGGCATTGAAATACTTACCGGTCAGGCTCATAACTGTGCCAGAAAGTAAAGGTGGATTGTATGGGACAAGTAGTTGCGGTATGCATCAGTGAAATAAAAGGTGTTCAGAAAAGGAATGTGCACACGGCAAAGTTCATAGAAGATTATGGAATTGAAAAGGATGCACACGCGGGTAAATGGCATCGGCAGGTAAGCCTTCTCTCCTTCGATAAAATCGAAGAGTTTAAGGCGAGGGGGGCTGAGATCAAGGATGGTGATTTCGGAGAAAACCTGGTGGTCACGGGAATCGACTTTCGAAATTGTCCGATAGGAACCCGCTTTCGCTGCAACGAAGTGATACTGGAACTCACTCAAATAGGGAAAGAATGCCATAATGGCTGTGAGATTTTCAAGATTATGGGTGACTGCATCATGCCGCGGGAAGGCGTATTTACCAAAGTTCTTCACGGCGGAACCATAGCCGAGGGGGACGATCTAGAGATAATCTGATTTCAGAAAGAAATCCGTGTCGTTTTGAAATAATGAGAGGATGAAAAGCATGAAAAAATTTATGGCAATTGTTTTGACGATGTTATTTTCGATGACTATGCTTGCAGCATGTGGGCAAAAGACGGATGAAAATGCTGGTTCCAATTCCAGCCAAAGCCAAAGTTCCAGTGCTGTCGCGCCAAAAGGCATATTGCTTATGTCGACAACGACAAGCACACAGGATACCGGTTTGCTTGATTATCTTGCCCCGATATTTCTGGAGGATACAGGATGGAACCTTCAGTGGACTGCTGTCGGTACTGGTCAGGCTTTGAAAATGGGACAGGATGGCGATGTTGATATTGTGCTTTGCCATGCGAAAACCAGTGAAGTGGATTTTGTAGAAAAAGGCTATGGAGTGAAGCGATATCCGGTAATGTTTAACGATTTTGTTGTAGTTGGACCGTCCAAGCCGATTGAAGCTACCCAAGACATTCAAACTGTGTTTACCCAGATTAATAGCCAAAAACTGTCGTTTATATCTAGAGGGGATGATTCCGGAACGGATAAAGCGGAAAAAGCGATCTGGGCCGCATTGAAAATTGATCCAAAAATAAATGAAAATTACATGAAGTCTGGTCAGGGTATGGGTGATACCATCATAATGGCCAATGAGAAAAATGCCTACTGCTTTACCGATCGCGGCACATGGTTAAAAATAAAAAAGGACTCCACTGTAAACATTGATCTGGACATTGTTTGCGAGGGTGATACTCTGCTAAAAAATCAATACGGAGTTATTGCAGTGAATCCTCAGAAATATCCGAAAGTAAATAATCAGGCCGCCAATGATTTTATCAACTGGATCTGTTCAGATAGAGTTCAGAAAATTATTGCCCAATACGGTGCAGATAAATATGGTCAGGCATTGTTTACACCTAATGCCGGTACAAACTCATAAGATGTATTTAAGCAGGCGATGTTTTAAAAGCATTTCCTGCTTGTGTAGTATTTATTTCAAAAGTGACGGGGGGATTTCGTGGACATTATAAATGAAGCAATACAGGTATTTACGCAGGCAGGGATAGGCGACGCGGTTAGAGTAACGCTGGTTATGGCAGTGTGTTCAGTCACGATTTCTTCTTTTCTGGGGATCTCTCTGGGCCTTCTTTTGGAACAATATCACTTTCCGGGCAAGAGAATTATTATAAGAGTCAATCACACGCTGCTCGGTATCCCGCCTGTGGTAGTGGGCTTGCTTGTTTATTTGCTTTTAATGAGAAACGGCCCTTTGGGAATGCTGTCCCTTTTGTTTACAATAAAAGGCATGATTTTGGCGCAGATTATTATCATAACGCCTATTATCACCAGTATGGTTTATTCCTATGCGGTAAATACCGCGCCGGCAGTTCGGGCGTTTGCAGTCACGATGGGGGCGAGCAAACGACAGACTAAGATATTGATTGTAAAGGAAATGAAGAATGAAATATACTTTGCAATTGTGACCGGCTTTGGCCGTGCCATTAGCGAAGTGGGGTCTGTCATGCTGGTTGGCGGCAATATTGAGGATCGGACAAGAACGATGACGACGGCGATTTCCATGCTGAAAAGCCAGGGTATATACACTGAAGGGGTGACCCTGGGCGTTCTTTTGCTTGTTTTTGCATTTATTCTGCAATGGGCGGCTGAGAGCTTCCAGAAAAGAGAGTTAGAAAATGAGAATTATTAATCTTAAAAAGCAGTTGGGCAGGTTTACGATTGATATACCATATTTGGAACTTGAAAGTGGTTGTATTCATGGCTTTATCGGCGAAAACGGCAGCGGGAAAACTACAACGGCCAAGCTTATAGCGGACATTTTGAAGCCTGACGTGGGTGAAATTCTTTATGATGGTTTGGATTCGCGAAGTATAACGATGACGGCTCAGAAACCATACATGCTTCATACTTCCGTCTATGAAAATATAATTTATCCGCTTAAAATTAGAAACATAAAGCCCAATGAAATTGAAATTGATACTATGCTCAAAAAATACGATTTATATGAGAAAAAGAAGCAGTATGCGAGATCTTTGTCCAGCGGTGAGCAGCAGAAGCTTTCCCTTTTAAGGACATTGATTTTCAAACCAAAATTTGTGATTATCGATGAGACATTGTCAAACCTGTCCGCTGAAAGTCTGGAACTTTTTGAAAACCTGATCTTGGAAATTCAAAAAGCACGCTGCATTACGTGGGTTCTTATCAGTCATCAGCCACATATTATCAATGAACTATGTGACACCGTTCACTTTTTTGCTAACGGCCGGTTGATCGAATCAGGAAAGAAAGAGCAAGTGTTTTTGTATTCCCAAAATCCAATCGTAAAAACCTATGTGCAAAGACAGGTGTTTGGATTATTGAAAGAGAGGTAGCATATGGAATTACTTCAGACAAATACCTTACAGTCTGCAAGAGAAAAACTCCTAGATTATTTGATGGGAAAGCATGATAAGAAAACGGTGAAGCTTATGGATGCGGAAGGTCAGGTTCTGGCTGAAGATATCCGAAGTCTCTCCCCTATTCCGTCTTTCCGGCGTTCCACTGTGGACGGATATGCGGTAATTAGTAGGGATACCCAAGGTGTAAGCGAGAGTATACCCGCCTTTCTGGAAAACGTAGAGGAAATTCGGATTGGCCATGAAGCGACATCCTCCCTGAAAAGTGGGCAGTGTGCCTATGTGCCTACTGGCGGTATGCTTCCTGAAGGAGCGGACGCCGTCGTCATGGTGGAATATTGTGAACCTTTTAGCTTGGAACGTGTAGCCGTGTACGACAGCGTTTCAGTAGGACGAAATGTGGTCAATATTGGCGAAGATGTGGAAAGCAATGGTGTGATTTTAAAAAAGGGCACAACTCTGCATCCTCAGGCAATTGGCGCACTCGCATCTGCGGGGCTTTCCCGTGTGAGCATTTATAAATCCCTTAAGCTCACAATTATTTCCACTGGAGATGAACTCGTACCATTGGACAAAGTTCCTGAATTGGGACAGGTTCGGGATATTAATACGTATGCGTTAGAGTCCCTTGCGAAGAAACACGGATTTGATGTGGTTTCAACTTACGTTCTAAAAGATGAGGAAGAACTGCTTAAATCGGCAGTGCTTGATTCGATGCAGATAAGCGATATTGTGGTGATCTCAGGAGGCAGTTCACAAGGCAAGCAGGACATGACAGCACGAGTAATTGATGCATTATCGGAACCAGGCGTATTTATACACGGAATTTCCATAAAACCGGGAAAACCTACGATTTTGGGCTATGACAAGCAGAGCAGCACAGCACTTATCGGGCTTCCTGGGCATCCTGTCGCTGCCATGATCATTTTTGAGCTGATTGTCATATGGGTCAAAAATAGACTGATTGGGAAAAATGATGAAAAATACATTTACGCAAAGATGAAAATGAATGTCGGCAGCGCTCCCGGTAAAACTACCTGTCAGATGGTTCGGTTGAGTGATTTTGAAGGAGAATATTCTGCTGAACCAATATTTGGCAAGTCAGGCATTATGTCAACTTTGACAGCCGCTAATGGATATACATTGATTGATATGAATAAGGAAGGCCTGCACAAAGGCGAAATCGTTAAAGTGTTTTTAATCTAACAAAGCAACGCGACTCTTGACGCCTGAAAGGTGGTTATAAATTTGGGAAATAGAAATTTATATTTAAGTAATACCCCTGTAGAAGAAGCTTTATCAACGTATCTTGATGCGCTCAAAGGTAAAATTGCGGCATCCAGCGAAATGATACCTACGATTGAGGCACTGAACCGGGTTACAAAATCGGCGGTTTATGCAAAATACTGTTCCCCGTTATATAATGCTGCGGCCATGGATGGTGTCATGGTCATTTCCTCGCATACAAACGGGGCTTCGGAGGGAAAACCATTGGATCTGGCGCTCGGCATGGATTATCAGATTATCGATACAGGTGATCCGATTTCTCCCCCTTATGATGCTGTAATCATGGCGGAAGATTTGATCGAACTGGGTGACGGAAAGTTAAGAATTATTGCGTCGGCGGCACCGTGGAATCATGTACGCCCGATTGGTGAAGATATTGTGGCGGGGGAAATGATCTTGCCGAGTAACCATTTGATTCGTCCTATCGATATTGGGGTGTTGCTGTCCGCGGGTATCTTGAACCTTGAAGTAATCAAAAAACCTCGGGTTGCCATTTTCCCTACAGGAACTGAAATTATTGAACCTACTGAAAAACCTAAGGAAGGAGACATTATCGAATCCAATTCTCGTATGTTTGAAAATATGGTTAATGTTAAAGGCGGAATTGCTTTTCGGTTCCCGCCTATCGCAGATAACTACGATCAGATAAAAGAAAAAGTTGCCGCCGCTTCCAAAGAGTATGATTTAGTAATCGTAAATGCTGGATCAAGTGCCGGGACGGAGGATTTTACGGTTCATGTATTAAGGGAACTTGGCATAGTCATTATTCATGGCGTTGCGATAAAACCTGGGAAGCCGGTTATACTTGCCATTGTGAATGATAAACCAGTCATTGGGCTGCCAGGCTATCCTGTGTCGGCTTATATCGGGTTTGAAAACTTTGTATCTCCAGTTCTCAGTATGTATTTGGATCAAAAAATGATCGCAAAGGAAACAGGCATTGAGGCTATTATGGCAAAGCGTATTGTCTCCAGTTTGAAGCATAAAGAATATGTTCACGTGAAAGTTGGAAGCGTAGGAGATAAAATTATTGCTGCACCTTTGGCACGTGGCGCAGGGGCGGCTATGTCGCTTGTACGTGCGGATGGTTTCTGCGTGATTGAGCAGAACAGCGAAGGCGTAGAAGCCGGTGAAAAGGTTCGGGTTGAGTTATATCGCAGCCTTGAGAAAATTAGAAATACTTTGGTGATCATCGGGAGCCATGACCTGATGATCGATGTAATTGCGGATATGATGCCGAACCAATATAAAAATATGTATATATCCAGTACACATGTGGGAAGTATGGGGGGGCTGATGGCGCTAAAACGTGGCGAAGCGCATATGGCGCCGATTCACTTGCTAGATGAGAATACGGGAGCATACAATGTTACGTATATCAGGCAGATGTTCAGCAATCAAGTGGCAATTATCCGGGGCGTCGGAAGAGTTCAGGGATTTATCGTGAAAAAAGGCAATCCGTTGGATATTCACAAAATTGAAGATCTTAAAAAAAACCGATACGTGAACCGGCAAAGAGGAGCGGGTACCAGAATCCTATTTGATTTTATGCTGAAAAAAGCGAAAATCGATTCTGCCGAAATCAACGGCTATGCCAATGAGATGACAACACATATGGCGGTTGCCGCGTTGGTACAAAGTGAAAGTGCAGACGTTGGACTGGGAATTCAGTCTGCAGCTAAGGCAATGGAACTTGATTTTGTGCCTGTAGGACTTGAAGAATATGATTTTGCTATACCAAAGGAGTATCTGGAACTTGAATACGTGAAAGCTTTTATCAGCATACTCAAAAGTGAGGAATTTAAGGAAAAGCTCACTGAGCTTGGCGGATATACCGGTGATCATTTGGGAGAAATTATCAATTTGTAATAAGAAAACAATGGAAAGGTGTGACGAATATGGAAGAACTGTCACAGAAGGGAAGAAAACCTTATATTTTGTGCCTTGTTGCTTCCTGTTCTGATTCAGGGAAAACGACCCTGATCGAAAAACTGATTGTCCGCTTAAGGGATAAAGGCTACAAGATCGGCGCATTAAAGCATAGCGCGCATCAGGTGGAAATGGACTGGGCAGGCAAGGATAGCTTTCGATTTACTGCGGCAGGGGCCAATCAGGTGGTTGTTGCTTCGGACAGAACCATTGGCATGTTTCGTACCCTTCGGGAGAAAGTTGAATTAAAACGAGTTTTAATTCTGTTTGAGGATGTTGATATTATATTGATTGAAGGTTGCAAAAATAGTCAGTATCCCCAAATAGAAGTTCATCGCCAATGCATGGGTGTTCCCCCTTTATATCAGGGCGGTGCTACGGGTATAATAGCGGTGGCAAGTGACGAGAAACTCGAGATGGACTGTGACGTTCTGGACTTAAATGATGCTGCGTGCATTGCTGCGTGGATTGCTGAAAGGGCTGAGCGTTTTTTTCAACTCAGATCAAATTAACTTGTTTGGTGTACCCTAATCAACAGCGATATATCACCTTGGGAACGTATAGGAGGCTTTGAGCATGTATGATTTTGACGTAATTGTAATAGGCGGCGGCATACTGGGCTGCTTTGCAGCCAGAAATCTGGCGAAATATCGCCTGAAGACGGCAGTCCTTGAAGAACGTGAAGATTTATGCACAGGCATCAGCCGAGCCAACACCGCCATTGTATACAGTGGCTACGACACAAAACCAGGCACCTTAAAGAGTCAAATGTGCGTCCATGCAGCGCAGAGCTTTGAGTCTCTGTGCGCTGAACTCGCGGTTCGCTATAAACCATGCGGCTCTATCATGGTTTGCTGTGGTCCCAAAGGGGAAGAAACATTGCGCAAAAAGCTGTCACAAGGTTTGGCAAACGGTGTCAGGGGCCTCAGACTCCTTGATCGGGATGAAATTCTGGCACTTGAACCGAAGCTCTGTGCCAATGTCCGTCTGGGGCTTTATGCTCCGGACGCCGGAACAGTTATACCGTGGGAACTTGGCCTGGCTGCGGCGGAAAACGCAGTCCGTAATGGCGTCAAAATTATGTTGAACACAAAAGTAACGGAAATCGAGAAAAAGAAAGATGGCTATGTTATCTATTCGGCCAACACCGCTTTTTCTGCGCGGGGCGTGATTAATTGTGCGGGGATGTACGCGGATGAAATTTTAGAAAAAGTAGAGAAACCTTCCGTGCGAATTTTTCCAGATTCGGGAGATTACATCGTACTTGATACAAAAGCAGGCGACTACATTCAACACGTTGTTTTTTATGAACCGGAAGAAAAGAATAAGCACCTGACACTTGTCCCGACAGTTGAAGGCAATATTCTCATCGGTTCAACAAAAAATAAATCGGAAGAAAAAGATAGTTTTAAAACCGCTGGTGCCGGCATTGAAAAACTTAAAACTATTATCTCAGAGATTGTTCCCAATCTGCCGATGGAACATGTAATCAGGTCATTCGGTGCAATCAGGCCAAATCCATACTATGTGAGTTTTGATTCCGAGAGTGGCTCATATGTGCCTACGGAAAAGGAAATCCATAGTTTTAGCATTATTGAATCGAAAGAAAATTCGGCGTTTTTAAGTCTCATCGGCATAAAGACGCCAGGGCTCACTTGTGCAAATGAACTGGGCTGCTATGCCGCTGATAGAATGGCGTCTATGTTAGGCACGGAGATTAACACAGAGTTTCGTCCGAAGGAGACAGCCCCTCTGAGGCTGAATGACTTGTCGCTTAGAGAACGGGCAAATCTCATCAAAGACAATTCTGCCTATGGTAAGATTGTCTGCCGCTGCAGAAACATTTCAGCAGGGGAAATCATAAACAGTATGCATCGGCATCCAGGTGCCATGACCGTTGACGGAGTGAAACGAAGAACAGGAGCAAGTTCAGGAAGGTGCCAGGGCAGTTTCTGTACACAGCGGATTATGGAGCTTCTTGCACGCGAACAAAATGTTTCAGTCGATTTAGTCAATAAGGATGGCCCGGGTTCAGATATCATTCACAATGAAAAATATTGAAACGGTAGTGACTTTTGAAAACGTAACACTTCAATTGCAGTCAACGATTTGGTTGTTTCTATAGATTATCTTATAGAATTGTTGTGAAAGGATGGCTTCAGTAACTATGAAATATGACCTTGTCGTTGTCGGCGGCGGCCCTGCCGGGATGGCAGCGGCGCTTCGTGCACAAAAAGAAGGTGTCCTAAATATTCTCCTTGTTGAACGGGAGGAAGAACTCGGCGGAGTGCTGAGGCAATGTGTACATTTCGGCTTTGGACTCATCTATTTTGGCGAAGAACTTACCGGTCCACAGTATGCAGAGCGATTTGTTATAAAAATCAGACAATCCAATATAGATGTATTTGTAGCTACATCCGTTGTCCAGCTTAAGCCTGATGGGGTGCTGGTTTTAAGCGGAGAAAAGTACGGCCTTTTAGAGGTGAAAGCACAAGCTGTGATTCTTGCATCCGGTTGTCGGGAGCGCCCCCTTGGGGCTATCCCCGTAACAGGGGCACGACCTTCTGGGATTTTTACCGCTGGCATGGCACAGAAAATGATGAACCTTGGAGGTTATGAAATTGGAAAAAGGTTTGTTATTCTAGGCTCGGGCGACATAGGGCTTATCATGGCGAGGCAGTTGAAACTTTTGAACAGAGATGTACTTGCGGTGATCGAAAAAGAGAAACAATGCGGTGGTCTTGAACGGAACAGGGTGCACTGTCTTGAAAAATATCATATCCCTTTGCAACTCCGTTGCACCGTTACGGAAATTCACGGGAAAAACAGGATTATAGGCGTAACGATAAAAAATTTGTTCAACGAACAGGAGAAGTTTTTAGCCTGCGATACGCTCATTACCTCAATCGGTTTGATTCCTGAACGTGAGCTAGTGGAGGAAGTTTATTCCGATGGCAGACTTCCTGACTGGCTGTTCTTATGCGGAAATGCTTGTTATGTCCATGATGCTGTCGATGATGTAACGTTTGAAGCGGAAGAAACCGGAAGGCTTGCAGCACAATTTGTTGTCAGCGGCAAAATTACAAAAAGGGTTGAATATATTTCTTCAAGAACAGGAAATGCAGCTAATTCTGACATTATTTGCATCGGCTGTCCAAAAGCCTGCGCCTTGACAAAAACAGACAATGGTTTTGCGGGTGCCGCGTGTGGGCGAAAGGATCCAGTTCCGTCTTGCTGATCAAAAATCTAAATGTATTTATTCCGATTCTTGCTTGCCAGTTTCACTGTGTAAAAGTCCTTATCTGTCCATGGATGAGTTTTTTTTATTCAGGAATGAGTTTTTAAATTTTATATAACGGATTGGGGACTTGTTTATGCGAAAAGAATGGGATCGTGTGAAATCTTATCCAACTTTTATAATAATAGCACTTGGAATATTCTTTCTAATTATTTTTGTTTTGTCTTTAGGACTTGGAAGGTATATGGTTCCCGCAGATCAAGTGCTAAACATCATTGCGGGTAAGATTTTTGGAACATCAATTACTGCTTCTCCGACTGCAATTGATGTTGTCATAAATATTCGTTTACTGCGCATTATTGCGGCTGCAATGGTAGGCGGTGCCTTATCCATAGCCGGGACTACATACCAGGGCTTATTTCGTAATCCAATCGTTTCTCCGGATTTGCTCGGAGCTTCTTCAGGAGCTGGATTCGGGGCAGCTCTTGCACTGGTATTTTCGCTTAATATGTTTTGGGTTTCCATAATATCGTTTGTTACGGGTCTGGGGGCAGTTTTTCTTGCCTATGTCATTAGCACGATCATAAGCAGACGTAATAATAATGATTTGCTAACGCTTGTATTGACTGGTATGGTTTTTGCAAGCCTTTTTACAGCATTCACCTCTTTGATCAAATTGGTTGCGGATCCTGACAGTAAGCTTCCCGCCATTACATATTGGCTAATGGGAGGATTGTCAACCATTGTTCCACAAAATCTGTTTATGCTGCTAGTGGCTTTATTAATCGGGACGATTCCCCTGTTTCTCTTCAGTTGGAGAATCAATCTTATGTCATTTGATGATGAAGAAGCCGAGTCAATGGGATTGGATGTAAAGAAATACCGTATCGTCTTCATAGTCTGTGCCACACTTCTGACCACTGCTTCAGTGGCGGTTAGTGGAGTAATTGGTTGGGTTGGACTCATTATCCCTCATATTTCGCGGATGCTTGTTGGACCAAATTATAAAAAACTGATGCCAGCTTCTTTAATTATAGGCGCGACATTCTTAATACTTGTCGATGATATAACGAGATGCGCATTTCCTTCGGAAATTCCTCTTGGCATTATTACATCCATTATTGGGGCCCCGTTTTTTATTGTATTAATGCTAAAAAGAAGAGGTGTTGGACGTGAAACTTGAGCTATTGGATGTTTCATGCGGTTATGGGCAGAAAAATATTCTAAACAATATTACTTTTTCGATAGAAAACGGTAAAGTTTTGTGCATCCTTGGTCCAAATGGTGTCGGAAAGTCGACTTTGTTCAAAACGATATTGGGATTTCTTAAATTGCAGCATGGGTCCATATTGCTGGATGGTGAGAGCATATTAAATTGGTCAAGAAGAAGGCTGGCTAAAAGCATTGCCTATGTACCGCAAGCACAAGCCCAGCCTTCCCCGTTCTCTGTTCTTGAAGTTGTGACTATGGGCAGAACGGCACACCTTAGAAGTTTTGAATCACCCTCGAAAAAGGACTTTGAAATCGCAGAAAGTTCATTGGAAAGGCTGGAAATCCTTTTTCTAAAAAATAGGATTTTTAGTGAGTTAAGCGGCGGAGAAAGACAAATGGTGCTTATCGCTCGTGCGCTCACGCAGCAACCACAAGTCTTGGTTATGGATGAACCTACTTCAAATCTCGACTTTGGCAATCAAGTAAGAGTTCTCAAGCAGATAAAAAGATTAGCCCAAAGTGGGCTTTGCATCGTTATGACATCTCACTTCCCTGACCATGCATATCTATGTTCTGCAAAGGTTGTTTTGCTTCAAAAAGACAAAAGCTATCAGATTGGAGTTTTTGATGAAGTTGTAACAGAAGAAAACTTACGCAAGGCTTATGAAATAGATGTAAAAATCATTCACACTGTGGATGATAAAGGCACTGTTATCAAGGCGTGTATTCCGGTATTATCTTAGAGATTTTTATTTGCTCAACGCTCATTTAAAAGAGAGGAGAAATTAAATTGAAACAAAATATCATTAACTTCAAAAAATGTCGAATCAATTTGAAAAAAATTGCAGTCACAGTCGTAAGCATTTGCTTGGTACTATCCTTAGAGGCATGTTCTTCTAGCGTACCACAATCTTCGAGTAGTACGGAACCGTCGGCAGCTTTGCTGCAATCCTTTACCGTCACTGACCAAGCTGGAGAAAAAGTGGTCATCAAGGGCAAAGTCAGCAAAATTGCTGACTCTTGGCGGGCGCACAATGAGGTGGATATTCTTCTTGGTGCTGGTGAGGGGATTGTAGCCACCGTAATGAAAAAGTCGGTTGCGCCATGGATGTATAAGGTGAATCCAAATATGAGTAGTGCTACCTCAACATTTGGAACAGATTTTAACACCGAAGATCTTGTAGAAAAAAGTCCGGATGTTGTTTTTATGACGGTAGGTGATCCAAGTGTCGCAAAAGTAAAAAGCCTTGGCATACCTGTTGTTCAGCTAAACTTTACAAATTTTGATCAGATGAAATCCAGTATTTCCTTAACGGCTCAGGTACTTGGGGGAGATGCACCCAATCGCGCCGAAAAATATAATGACTATCTTAATAGCACCATTCAATCGCTTACCGCTAAGACATCAAATATTCCAGACAGTAAAAAGCCGAAGGTTCTGCACGTTGAATCCATAACTCCACTGGAAGTTGATGGAGGGAACACCATTATTGATCAATGGATCAATGTTGCAGGCGGCATTAATGCTGCGAGTTCAGTCAAAGGAAACATGCAAACAGTCTCCATAGAACAGATCATTGCATGGGACCCTGACGTTATTATTCTTGGATCAAACGGCGTTAACGGGAAAACAGCAACCATTTTAGACATTACCAGTAATTCTCACTGGGCTAATATAGCAGCAGTAAAAAATGGTAAAGTGTTTCAGAACCCTACGGGATGCTATTTATGGGACCGCTATAGCCCTGAAGAGGTATTGCAGTTACAATGGGCAGCCAAAACATTGCATCCTGACTTGTTTAAGGATCTTGATTTAGCACAGATTACGAAGGACTACTATCAAGATTATTTAAACTACTTTCTTACGGATGATGATGTAGAAAGAATATTGGCTTCAGAACCTCCAAAAGAGTAAAATGAGGTCCCAAACAGAATTAATTTAATAGTAAGCGCTCAATAAAATAGTGTATTCAAAAAGCGCAGTAATTGGTGTATACTCCAAGATACAAACAATGACTGCGCTGCGTTTTGCTATTTGTGGTTATTCAAAAGATTCGAGCTCAAAGCAGGGTCTGTAAATAGTTGGATAGGTTACTCTAAACTGGACAGAAAATGGTTCTATAATAAATGTTCGAATAAGCAAAAAAAATTTGCTTATTCCAACATATTTTTTAACTGTTCGAAATAAACCACCGGCTTAGCCGGTGGAATCGACGGTTTTGACTTTAGTCGAAAAAAAATCCCTGTTACAATAGATGCAGGTCTAGCCAACC
>WSSedB1CaDRAFT_10000189_pt1 | contig 29801 bp, 19 predicted proteins | sample WetSurSB1Cattail_FD_9460 | JGI IMG/M metagenome (IMG submission 9460)
AAGGATCTGGGGGAAGACATACCGTGGATCGGGCTTTACACCTACGGGGAAATCGGACCGATCGAGAACAGCAACTGCTTCCACAATTTTACAACGGTCATCGTTGCCGTATATTAACGCCGTGGCGCCAAAACTACCAATGAATGAGGCAGTAATGGAAAATATTTCGCAACAGTCCGACCAAACAGCGGCGCTGAAGAAAGAAATTGAGGCACTTTCCCAACAGGTGAAACGGCTGATCAAGGCCGAGGCGCAACTCTATGAATTTCAGGAGACACTCGACGCCCAGCTCAATGAATACGCCGGACTGTATGAACTTAACAAAACACTGAATGAGGTCTTTGATCTTCCGGATGTATTGGCATGCGCCGTCGCATATGCCATCAACAATCTCGGTTACCAGAGGGTCCTGTTATTCCGGCAAGACGATACTACGGGCAGCTTTACCGTCTTTGCCGTTGACGGATACTACGATCAGCAGGACAAGAGCAGTGTCATGGCGCTTGCCATTCCCCGGGAAGATCCCCTGTTGACATCCCTGCGCGAAGGTTCGGAATATCTTGTCTGCACTGAAGAGTGCGAGCAGGGATTGCTTGCCGGGTATCGATCAAAGCTGCTGATGAAAGAGTACCTGATCTACCAGCTCGGTTCCCGTTCCCGGCCGCTGGCTCTGCTGGTGGTCGGGAACTCCGGGGAGGATTTGCGGTTCTACCGGCGGGTGGAAGAAAGTGAAGGTTCGCTGCTCGGCATCGGCAATTTTGCGGAGTTGCTCTCCTCGTCGCTGGAAAACAAGTTCTATTACGCGAAAATGAAAAACGCGCTGGAACAGGAAAGTTTCGCCAAGGCAAAGTACCGCAGCATCTTCGAAAAATCCCTGGACGGGATCTACCAATCCACTCCCGAAGGGAGATTCATTAGCTGCAACCCCGCCACCGCCGCAATTCTGGGCTATGACAGCCCGGAAGAGTTGCTCGAGATCATGCATGATATTGCAAAACAGCACTATGTGTATCCCCATTGCCGCAGAGAATTGCTCGCCATACTGATGAGCGGGCAGGACGTGATGAATTACGAGACGGAATTCTACCGGAAAGACGGGAGCATGATGTGGGCGCTTGTGAGCCTCCACCCCACCTTCAATGGGGATGGGCAACTACTCTATATTGACGGCATCATGCAAGACATCACTGAACGAAAACGGATGGAGGAGGAGTTAAGAAAAGCCCATAAACTGGAATCTCTGGGGGTACTCGCCGGAGGGATAGCACATGATTTTAACAATTTGTTGTCCGGCATTCTGGGAAATATCTCTCTGGCCAAGATAATGACGGATCCGGATTTGAAGCCTTTCAAGAGGCTGGACGAGGCTGAAAAGGCTGTATATCGCGCACGGGAACTGACACAGCAGTTGATGACATTTTCCAAGGGGGGGTCTCCGGTCAAAAAGACCGCGTCCATAGAACAGATAGTTATGGATTCGGCCTCATTTATCTTGCGCGGCTCCAATGTTAGGTGCAAGTTCGTGGTTCCGGAAGATGTCTGGCCGGTTGAAGTGGATGAAGGACAAATGAACCAGGTCATAAACAATCTTATCATCAATGCCGATCAGTCCATGCCGGAAGGCGGGATCATAGAAGTCGGGATCAAAAACCTGACCGCCACCCCCCAGAATGAAATGTCGCTAACAGAGGGGCGTTACGTAAAAATCACCATCACAGACCACGGCACGGGCATTCCGGAGGAATATCTCCATAAGATTTTCGATCCCTATTTTACTACCAAGCAGAAGGGGAGCGGTCTCGGTCTGGCAAGCGTCTATTCCATAATCAAGCATCATGGCGGATTTGTCGGGGTGGAATCAAAGGTAGGTGCCGGCACGACGTTCCAAGTATATATCCCGGCGTCTGAAAACAGATTGCCGGAGGTTGCGGAGAGAAAGGAAAGTCTTCATGCCGGTTCTGGAAAAATACTGGTAATGGATGATGAGGAAATAATCAGGGAGGTGGCTGCCGCAATCCTGGAACACCTTGGCTACAATGCAGTGGTCTGTTGCGACGGCAGCGAGGCGATTGAACTGTATCGGCAAGCGATTGCAACAAAAGAGCCTTTCGCAGCGGTCATAATGGATCTGACCATTCCCGGAGGAATGGGGGGGAAGGAAACGATGAATGAGCTCCTGAAAATTGACGAGGGGGTGATTGGTATCGTCTCCAGCGGATACTGCAATGACCCGATTCTGTCATGTTACAGAGATTACGGATTTAGCGGTATTGCGGGAAAGCCCTATTCTCTGGATAAGCTGGCCAGCGTCCTGCATGAGCTGCTTTCCGATGCTGGTCGGCATTCCCCATTAGGGCAGAGACAGGCAGACGGTGTGGTTGGGTCAGCTTGGAAATGATTGCCTGAATTGGCGGCCCCATGATACAACTTAACGATCAATAATCAGTTTCCTTTTCCGTCACGTGAAAAGAATTGTCCAGGAGACCAGCATGTCCTTCCGTACCATCGAGTGGCGTGATGACAGCGTCGTCATGATCGATCAGACCCGCTTGCCGGGTGAAGAGATCTACAATACCTATACCGATTTCAGGGAGGTGGCCGAAGCAATCCGGGGCATGGTCATCAGAGGGGCGCCGGCCATCGGGGTTGCTGCGGCCATGGGCATTGCCCTTGGTGCGCGGGACATCATTGCCGATACCCATGAATCTTTTTTCCGCCAACTGGAGAATGTCTGTGATGTCATGGCCCGCACCCGTCCCACGGCGGTCAACCTGTTCTGGGCCATCGAGCGCATGAATCGGGTTGCCGAAGCGGGGCGTGAGAAGCCACTGGAACAGATCCGCGAACTTCTCAAAAACGAGGCCATCCGGGTGGAGGAGGAGGATCTCACCATCTGCCGCAACATCGGCAAATGGGGTGCAACCCTGATTCCCGAGTCGGCCACTATTCTGACGCACTGCAATGCCGGTGGCCTGGCAACAGCCGGTTACGGAACTGCCCTGGGGGTGATCCGCGCTGCTCACGAGGCCGGCAAGAAGATCCAGGTCTTTGCCGACGAGACCCGCCCCTGGCTGCAGGGTGCACGTCTGACCGCTTGGGAGCTGGTCAAGGCAGGAATTCCCACGACCCTGATTTCCGACAACATGGCCGGTTTCTTCATGAGTCGAGGCGAGATCACCTGCTGCGTGGTGGGAGCCGATCGCATTGCAGCCAACGGTGATACCGCCAACAAGATCGGCACCTATTCGGTGGCTGTGCTGGCCAAGGAGAATAATATCCCCTTTTATGTGGCCGCTCCCGTATCCACCCTGGACCTGAGTCTCAGCGACGGCGGGAAAATACCCATTGAAGAACGCCCTGACACGGAAGTGACGCACATCAAGGGGATTGCCATTGCACCCAATGGAGTCAAGGTGCGCAACCCTGCCTTCGATGTTACTCCGGCCCGCTACATCAGCGCCATCATCACCGAAAACGGAATCGTCAGTGGCGAATACCGCTCCGGACTCCGCAGGATAGCGGGTTCTTGACATGCGTGTGAGACGTTTTCTGCACGATTTCAGCCGGATCATCTCAAACATGGATGTTTCCGAGCGCGAGCAACAGCTGTCCGGTTTTCTGGAACAGCACGGTTTCAGCTATGGCGCCCGTTCCGCCGACAATATCCTCCTGATCCAACCCTGTTTCTCCGTCGAAACCCTGCACCGCATCGTGGTCTACTCGCTCCGGACCCCACTGCCGGATATGGCCCTGAACGCCTTTGAACGGTTGGCGAGTGTCATCCCTGTCGAGGATCTGTCCGCCATTGCCTGCCGGCGCAGGTCCCTTTTCCAGTTTGTGCTGCTGTGCGGAGCTTCTCCGTTTCTGGTCAACCTGATCTACCGGACACCTTCCCTGTTTCGGCAGCTCTTTCTTGAAGACGGCATTGCTGTCTTCCGCAGTGCTGACGAAATGCTGGCTACCCTGCGGTTGCAGATGGGGGCAGAGACAGACTTCGCCGGTTTGATGAAACAGCTGCGTCATTTTAAACGGGCAGAGATCGTACGAATTGCCGCCCGGGATTTATGCGGTCTGGCCACCCTGGAGGAGGTTACCGGCGAACTCTCCAGCTTGGCAAGCGCAACGCTGCAGGTGGCGTATGAGGTTTGCCGGCGCTGTCTTGTGGCTGAATACGGCGTACCGCTGGTGGAAACCGGGCATGGTCATCGCGAGGCGGAAATGACGGTGATCGGCATGGGCAAGCTGGGTGGCTGCGAGCTGAATTTCTCGTCCGATATCGATATCATCTACTTCTACGAGTCGGACCAGGGTATGACCAGCGGCGTGGACAGCGCTTCCGGCCATGTCCGGAAGAGAGTTTCGTTGCATACCTTCTTTTCCAAGCTGGGCGAAATGATCAGCAAGGCGCTCTCCCAGGTGACTGAAGACGGCTTTGTTTTCCGGGTTGACGTGGGGTTGCGGCCAGAGGGCAAATCGGGTGATATGGCGGCGTCGCTCCGTTCAGCAGAGATCTACTATGAGTCATGGGGGCAGTCCTGGGAACGCACCGCCATGCTCAAGGCGCGTCCGGTGGCCGGATCGCTGGAGCTGGGAGAACAGCTGCTTCAGATGCTGAAGCCTTTTGTGTATCGCAAATACCTCGATTACAACCTGATCGAGGACATGAAGAACATGAAGCAGAAAATCGATGCTTCCCTGACCCGCTCCAGGGAGGGTGAGATTAATCTTAAGCTGGGGCGGGGCGGAATCCGTGAGATAGAGTTCTTTATCCAGGCGTTGCAGCTGGTCTATGCCGGCAAGAATCCCCGATTGCGAGAACGTAACTCGCTCAAGGCGCTGACCAGGCTGCTGGAAGCCAGCCTGATCACGGATGAGGATTATTGCAAACTTTCGGAAGCCTATCGTTTTCTCAGAATGGTGGAACACCGCATTCAGGTGGTGCAGGAGCGCCAGACCCACAACTTGCCGACCAAGGATGATGAAATACTGGCTTTGGCGCGGCGAAGCGGTTTTCTGGGCAGCGACGGATTGGAACGCTTCCGCGAGACGCTTGAAGAACATCGCGGCAATGTATCCGTCATCTATGGCAACCTGTTTCATTCCCGCGACGACAAGCTGCGGCAGGATGTGAGTCCGGAGGTTTTGTTTCTGCTCGACCCCAAGGCCGATGCCGACATGGTCAAGGATATGCTCTCAGAGCGGCGCTTCGAGGATGTGGAGCGGGCCTACGACAATCTGCTGTCATTGCGCAGCGGACCGGCCAGGGGCAATGTGACCGAGCGCATCCGTCGGATCCTGGAGAAAATCTCACCGCTTCTGCTACAGGAGTTGCTTGAGTCTCCGGATCCGGATATGGCGTTGACCAATCTGGAACGTTTTTTGACAATCATCGGTTTCCGCTCCAGCTATTACGCACTGCTTGCCGAGAACCGCGAAACACTGAAGGTGCTGGTTTCTCTGTTCGGAATGTCGGAATTCCTTTCCAAGACCCTGCTCAATCACCCGGAACTGCTGGAAAGCATGGCGGTCCGCTCTTACGTCTCCACCGAAAAGACAAAAACGGGCATGGAGAAGGAATTGGCAGGGCTGCTGGAACAGAGCGACGACTTCGAGGAGGAGTTGGAGGTGCTGCGGCGCTACCACAACGAGGAGGTGTTGCGCATCGGTCTGAACGACATTCATGGAAGAGTGAAACAGACCGTGACCACCAGCCAACTTTCCCTGCTGGGGGAGGCTTGCCTGGCAGCTGCCAATCGTATGGCGGTACACGAGTTGCAGCGTTTTGGGCGGCCCACGTACAATAGTGGGGGGAGCCAGGCCGAGGCCAGTCTGGCGGTGATCGGCATGGGCAAGCTGGGGGGAGGGGAGCTTAATTACCATTCCGACCTGGACATTATCTTCGTGTATGATCGCCAGGGCTTTACCAATGGGGCCAAGCAGATTTCAAACCACGAATACTTTGCCAAGCTGGCTCAGAAAATTATCTCGATCCTGAGCTTGCAGACCCGTGAGGGGTATGTCTACAAGATTGATACCCGCTTGCGTCCTTCGGGTAATGCCGGACCGCTGGTGACCTCCCTTGATTCATTCCTCGACTATCACAACAAAGAGGCCCAGGTCTGGGAGCGCCAGGCTTTAATAAAAGCCCGCGTGGTGCTGGGTGATGCGGCGTTGGCCGACTACCTGCACGAAGTTATCGAGAAGACGGTGTACGGTTCCACTCTTGGCGAGGAGGGGCGCGCCGAGATCCACCGGTTGCGTATGCGCATGGAGCATGAGCTGGCCCGTGAAACTGCCGGCAGCTACAATATCAAGACCGGGCGGGGCGGCATGGTTGATGTGGAATTTATTGCCCAGTACCTGCAACTGCGCCATGGTTTCCGTTATCCTGAACTGCGCATCACCAGCACCATTGAAGCTCTTACCCAGATGGGTGTTCTGGGGTTGGTGCCAGAGGCGTTCGCCGAAACGCTGGTTTCTGGCTACCGGTTTTTGCGTAAACTCGAAAACCGCCTGCGTATCATCCATGACCATTCGGTCAACGACTTGAGCGGTTCCAGGAATTACATGAACAAGCTGGCCCGCCGGCTGGGATACGACCCGGCCCTGAAAAATCCCGGCGCCGCGTTGATCAGTGATTATGAGGAGGTCGCCGGCAAGATCCGGGATTGTTATGATCGGGTTCTGGGGGGAAGGGCGGGGCAATAAAAAAACTGCGCGGAGTTCCGGGAATGCAGGGAATACCGCGCAGATTTGATCGAATGATTGACGGAAAGGGTGGGCGTATGCCTGCCCTTTTTTTTATGGGTTTTGCTTCGGGTGCGGTATGATCCGGTCGAGGGCATCGTCGATTTTGGCGACATCAACGGTGGTATTGAAACAGGGTCCGAAAGGGCGGTCATTGAGGATGCCGATTACCGGCAAGGGGTAACAATCCTTGATGCCCGAGGTGAGGTCTCGTTCACAGGCCACGGCCAGTACCAGCTTGGGACGTTTTTCCACAATGACCTTGCGGGCCAGGGTGCCGCCGGTGGCCACAGATATGTCGATATGGTATTTGCGGCCTATGTCCACAAGGCCCTTGATGTCGCAGCGTCCGCATTGAATGCATTTGTGAATGTCGCCGGTGACCTTGATCTCGCAGTCGAACAGCTGAATGCAATGCGGCAGCAGCACCAGGATGCGTTCCGGGCTGATTGAGTGGCACTGGGAAAGCACCAGGCTGTTGTTCATGGCTATGAAGGATTGGCGAATGCTGTCCTTGTTGATGCCCAGCACCCGCCCCACCAGTTCGATCATCGGCAGCAGGAATTTGATCACGATCAACCGCATGAAGCGGGTGAAGAATATGTCTCTGTTCAGTGCCGTGGTCAGTACCAGCAGGCCGGTGCCCAGGATGGCCAGGCCGGAGAGCGTTGCCACGATGATGCCGACAATGTTGGGCAGATTGGGGTGGATGTTGGCCAGGCCCCGGTTGGGTACCCACCATGCCAGAAAGATCAGGGCCACCAATATCAGGCAGGTGATCCCCATTAATGAGATGAACAGCCGTTTGCGGGGCGGTTCGTGAACGTCGTTGTTCTGTGTCACGGTGTCTGTTTCTCCGTAGGCATGCAGCTGAGCACCGCGCCCGTCGCGACCGGGCAGCCGGCCAGAAAACTGGCGATGTCCAGGCGTTTTTTTCCTGCCAGCTGCAATTCCTTGATATAGATGCTGCCAATACGGCAGGCTACTTCCAGTATCCCCCGTGATGAGCGCAATACTGTTCCCGGAGCACCGCTTCCTTCCCCAACCTGGGTGCGGTACAGCTTGAGAGTCTGGCCGTCAAGATAGGTATAGGCTCCGGGCCAGACAGCCATGCCGCGTACCTGGTCGTGGATTTCACGGGCAGAGCGCTGCCAGTCGATCAGACCGTCTTCTTTTTTGAGCAGTGGTGCGTAGCAGGTCTTGCTGTCATCCTGAGCCTCTGGTTTGATTCGCCCTGACAGATATTCGTCCAGTGTCTCGGCCAGCAGTTGCGCTCCCATGACAGCCATGCGATCATGCAATGAGACAATATCCTCGTTCTCATCAATGGAGGTGGAGCGCTTTAGCAGCACGGGGCCGGTATCCAGTCCCGGGTCCATCAGCATGGTGGTAACGCCGGTCTCGGACTCGCCGTTGATGATGCACCAGTTGAGCGGGGCGGCTCCACGATAGCGTGGCAACAGGGAAGAATGGACATTGATGCATCCTTGGGGCGGGATATCCAGCAGCACCTTGGGAAGAATCTGTCCGAAGGCCACCACCACGATCAGGTCGGGAGCGAGGCCGCGAATGGTTTCCACAAAGGCTGGATCGCGCACCTTGGGTGGCTGGAAAACTGGGATATCATGGCGGAGCGCCAGTTCCTTGACCGGCGGCGGCATCATTTTCTGGCCGCGTCCCTTGGGACGGTCAGGCTGGGTGACAACTGCCAGAATGTTTTCGCCATGGTCGATCAGGGTTTGGAGAGTTGGGCAGGCAAAATCGGGTGTTCCCATGAAGATTATGCGTTGGCCGGTCATTTCTCCCCCATGGCCGCCGCTTCGGCTGCCTTGCGGGCCTTGCGCTGGAACAGGTCACGTTTGAGTGGCGAGAGATGATCAACGAAAAGAATGCCGTCCAGGTGGTCAATTTCATGCTGGAAGGCGATGGCCAGCAGGCCTTCCGCGTGCCAGGTTTTCTCATTGCCATCCAGATCGAGTCCCTTGACAACCACTTTGGCGTGACGGCGGACATTGGCGGCATAGTCGGGCACCGACAGGCAACCCTCTTCCTCGTAGGTTTCGCCTTCGGAATGGACGATAACGGGATTGATTGCTATTATCAGGTCGTTCGGTTCGTCACGACCAGAGACATCAATAACGGTTATGCGATGATGAACTCCGATTTGGGGCGCTGCCAGGCCTACACCGGGAGCATCGTACATGGTTTCCGCCATGTCCCGAGCAAGTTCGCGAACAGCGTCGGTGATGATGGTCACCGGAGCGGATTTCTTTTTCAGTTCGGGATTTGGGTAGGTGAGAATGGTGCGAATCATAGACGTCCTTACAACAGTATTTACACGGCAGTATATAGTTTCAGGTGTTAAAAATCAATTTTCATCTTTCCGCACGCCATGGAGGAAACCATAATGACGGATCCGGTAGACAGGATAAGCGCTACGAAAGAAACGGAAAGAAGGAATACACGGAGTGGGCTCATCAAGGGTGAAAAGCCGAAACGTCACCCGGATGGAGTCGAGAACGACAGCGTGGATATCTCGGAAGAAGCCCGCGATCGCGCTTCCGGCAAAGAGTAGCAGGCTTCTGCTCGAGATTGGATATAAGCTGAATGGAGTTTTTTGCGTTAGTCGAAAAAGCTCTTGTCCTGAGTATACGTATTTTCAAAGGCAGCCAGCATAACGCCGAGCTGTTCTTCGCCCAAATTCAAGATCTGGGCCGGTATTGATTCATGCAACACGAGGTCCTGCTCCGGTTCGCGCTGGCCGAGGCCGATCTTGTGACAGAAGAGATTTGCCAACCCCACGATACAGGTAAGTGAAACCTGATAGGGATCCTCATTCTCTCCAAAGTTGAAGCGATGGTGTTCGAGGATAGCTTTCATCAGCATTTCCGGGAAGTTCCATTTTTCAATCACCAGTCCCCCAACTTCGGCATGAGTGTAGGGGTAGAACTGCTGCTCGGCCTCCTGAAATGATACATTATCATTATAACATTTTTGCATAACCATCTGGAATTGCTGCCGATCGATGTTGTTCATGATGGTCTTGCCGATATCGTGGAAAAGCCCCCCAAGAAATGCTTCTTCTGTATTGACCTGTTGAGTTGTATCGGCAATGATGCGGGCCGCCAGTCCCGCGCCGAAGGAATGTTCCCAAAGCATTTTTTCCGTCAGGCCGTAGGCCTTGGAGACCTGTTTGATTGATGCTGCCATGACGAGGCTTTTGAGGGTGTTATAGCCAAGCATCATGATGGCATGCGACAAGGTGTTGATCTGGCGTTTGCAGCCGAAAAAAGAGGAGTTGGAAATCTTCAGTACCCTGGCTGCCACCGCTGAATCGGACGACACCACCTTGGCAAGGTCTTCTGATGTTGTCGTTTCGTTTTCGATGAGCTGCAGTACTTTTGTTGCAACCACCGGAATGGTCGGCAGATCGTTGGCGTTCATAATAAGTTGATTCAGTTCCATGTTCATATGCCGAGTTCTCCATCCATGTTTGAGATCAAGCTGGGGTGTTTCTTTCCGGAAAATTGCGCCGCATTATGGCACAATATTACATATAATCAAAGGATTAGCCTAAATAATTGAATTTTTGTCGAATGGTATGTATACTCCACCGGCCGTAACAGATTATGTCAAGGATGCTAACTCTATGCAAATACTTCGTTCATATGGTTTTTTACTGTGCGCCGTGCTGTTGCTGTGTGGCTTCAGCTGGGGTGTTTTCGGTGATTCGTGCAAAGAAGCACAATCTTTGGCGGATTCGCTTGAAACCGCTCGTGACGATGTCCAACTTCGTCAGACCGAGGCCAAAATCCTGGCGCTCTGCCCTGATGGTGCGGCTGGACATTATGTTAATGCCTTGATGCTCGAGCGGGTCGGCAACGTGGATGGAGCCATTAATGAGTATCGCCAGGCCCTTCGGCAAGACAACTCGTTCGCCAAGGCCAGCGGCAATCTTGGGCTGCTCTACGCTCAGTTGGGCAGAAATAGCGAGGCTTCGGTGGAATTGACTCGCGGCCTGGCGTCCTCATCCAACCCGAAATACCATAAAGCGTTGGGGCGTATTTTTGCGGAGATGAAAGCCTACCCTTTGGCAATCCATCATCTGACCGAGGCCGGAAATGTTTTGACCAATGATCCGGATGTGTTTACCAGTCTGGCCGAGATACATCTGGCCATGGAACAACCTGTCAAAGCTCTTGAAGAGTATAGACGTGCGCTGAGTGCGGACCCGGCCAATGAAAAGGCCCACACCGGCATTGCTTCGATATACCTGGGACGCAATGAACCGGACAAAGCTTTGGAGGAGTTAAAAAAGGCCGAGATGGTCAACTCTCAAAATCGCCAGATCCACCTGATGATGGCCGGTATCTATGAGAAAAAGGGCAATACCAAACTGGCTGATTACGAGTATCTGCTTTCCGGCAAGGGGAAGGGCAAGATACCGGCGTCAGCGGCGATGATCTCAGCGCCACCGATGGTGGCCGTGGCGGCGGAACCGGCAACGACGTTGGCCACTGGCAAACAGCCGGCCGCTGAGCCGATTGACGCGGCAGAGTTGGAAAAGAAAGTAGAGGCACTGAAGGATATTATCAAGGAGTCTCCCGACAAAGCGGTGAATGCTTATGGCGTTCTTGGAAATCTTTACCGTTCCGCTGGAAAAGACGCAGAGGCTATTGCCGCCTACAAGGAGGCTGCGTACCGAAACAGCTTCAACAGCGACGTCTATCTCAACCTGGGGCTTCTTCACGAAAAGCATGGCAACCTGGATGAGGCGGTGGTAGCGTACAAACAGGCTATTAAGGTTAAGCCGGATAATGCAGATGCCCGCTTGCGGCTGGCTGATATCTATCTTGCACGGGGGAGCTACACCCAGGCGGTGGAGCAGTATGGCGAATTCCTTAAGCTCAAACCCGACAGTCCTGATATTCAGCTCAAACTTGCCCGAATTCTTGCCAAGAACAAGGAGGCCGGCCTGGCCATTGATGCGTACAATGCAGTTCTGAAGAGCTCTCCCGACAATCTTGATGCCAATCGCGAGGTGGCTGCGCTGTACAAGATAAAGGGAATGGACGACAAAGCGGTGGAACATTACAAAAAGGCCTTGGCCCAGCAGAAGGATGATGCTGATACTCGCAATGCACTGGTTTCGATCTATGTCAAAAATAAACAGTACGATGAGATTACTGACTTGCTCAAGGGGGCGGTGGCGCTCTTTCCCGAAGATCCCAACAATCATTACAAACTGGGTCTGATTCAGGAATTCCGAAAAGACTATGAGGGCGCCATTATCAGCTATAAAAAGGCTGTTGAACTGAAGCCTGACCATGCCCGCGCTCTCAATGCATTGGGGCGGCTGTATATGAAGACCGGCAAGATCAGCGAAGCTAAGGAAACACTGGAAGCGGCAAAAAAAGCCGACCCCAACATGGAGGAAACCACGGTCCTGTTGAACAACGTCCGCGATGAGTTTAGCCCTGAGCCGCGCGCGATCAGTAAAAGCCTCAGAAGCTCACATTCCCGCAGGGGTAGAAAGTCAAAAAAATCCGAGGTCAGTCCTAAACGATCAAAGTCCGGTACTTCACATAAGGCGAGTTCGGCTAAAAAACACGGTACACATCAGAAGGCCAAGACAAGCAGCAAGGCTAAAGCAAAAAAACAGTAGCATTTTTTGCCTGTCCGTGACCGTATGTGCGAACAGACTCTTTCAGCTTACCGATTCACACTGTGGGTGGTTGGAGATATGAAAGAACAGCACGGCGCTGCCGTATACTTTCCCCATGCAATTCAGATTTCCGCAAAAAACTGGCGCTCCCACGACCTGGGAGCGCTCTCGCAACAGATCGCTACACATGGTATTCCCGAGATCATTTTTTTTCGCCAACTGTCTTTCAAGCTGAATCGAGGCCGCCCCCGTGGCGCAGCCCTGGTCCATGCCGGCCAACTTAATCTGTTTGCCTCGTTGCAGACGGTGTTCCGTTATCTGATCGATGTTGTTGCTGAACAGCAGGCTCGAGGTTTGCTTGCGGATGCTTTGCGCCAAAGCGGCATTGATCCGGCTGGCGAGACGGTTCGCGTGGTCGGAACCGGCTTTGTCGAGCTGTTTCCGCCGTCACGTGTACTTGATGGAACAACCTCAATTGACTCATGGCTCGGCAGTGCCGATTCCCATGGTGAGCATAAGCGAATCGTGCTGCGAGAGTTGCTTCTGCTTAAGCTGGCTTCAGAAAATCCGGCTGTTGATAGTTTTCGGCAGATTCTGGATGATGGTGTCCTGATTTCTGCTTGCAGCGAGTATCCACGGCTGGTGGCCGCCATGACCACTTCTTTGTCCAACGGGCCGAAACTGCCCGGATTTGATATGACGCTGCCTGATATCCTCCTGGCGCCGATCAAGGCCGCGCCGGGGTCTCTGGCAGGCCAGGTGGCGTATATACGCGAGCAGTGGGGAACATTGCTTCCTCCTGATTTGCAGGAAACGCTGATCGGTGCTTTAGACATCCTGTTGGAAGAGGAACGTGAAAGGGGGTGGGGGGGCGGCGAGCCGGGACCGACACATGTTCTGAAGTTCGGCCATCCTGCTCAGCCGGGTCCGGGATTTCCTCCCCACGGCGGCGGATCGGTGCTGGCCGGCTATGATTATCCCGAGTATGAGGGATTTTCCAGCGATGCGGACTGGATGTCCAACGTGGTCATGATGGCCAAGATGGTGTATGTCTGGCTCGACCAGCTTAGCCGCCAGTATGGTCATCCCATTACCTGTCTCGATCAGGTGCCGGACGCGGAACTTGATCGCTTGGCCGGCGCCGGGTTTACCGCTCTGTGGCTGATCGGAGTTTGGGAACGCTCCCCTGCCTCCCGGCATATCAAGCAGATCTGTGGTAACTCAGACGCCATTGCATCGGCCTATTCACTCTACGACTACGAGATTGCCGCCGACCTGGGGGGATGGGAGGCTCTGTCAAACCTGCGGGAACGGGCACGTGCACGTGGCATTCGCCTGGCCAGCGACATGGTTCCCAACCACACCGGCATCTACTCCCGCTGGGTGATCGAACACCCGGACTGGTTTATCCAGACCGATTATCCACCTTTCCCCTCCTATCAGTTTAACGGCGAGAATCTCTCTTCCAGCGAAAATGTTACAATTCAGATTGAGGACGGCTATTGGACCAAGAGCGACGCCGCGGTCGTGTTCCGCTATGTGGAGCGGCATACAGGCCGTACCCGCTATATCTATCATGGAAATGACGGCACCAGTTTCCCCTGGAACGATACCGCGCAGCTCAACTATCTGCTTCCGGAGGTGCGAGAGGCGGTCATACAGACCATTCTGCACGTGGCACGCAACTTCCCCATAATCCGCTTCGATGCGGCCATGACCCTGGCGAAAAAGCATTTTCAACGGCTCTGGTTTCCCATTCGCGGTTTGGGCGGCGGCATTCCTTCCCGGGCCGAACATGGCATGAGTCGCGAGGAGTTTGACGCATTGTTTCCGGTGGAATTCTGGCGTCAGGTGGTGGACCGCGTGGCAGTCGAGGCGCCCGATACGCTTCTCCTGGCCGAGGCCTTTTGGATGATGGAGGGTTATTTCGTTAGGACATTGGGCATGCACCGGGTCTATAACAGCGCTTTCATGAATATGCTGGTGAAGGAGGAAAATGCCAAATACCGCCAGACCATCAAAAATGTTCTGGAATTCAACCCCGAAGTACTCAAACGCTTTGTCAACTTCATGAACAATCCGGATGAAAAGACAGCTGTTGAACAGTTTGGTACCCAAGGCAAGTATTTCGGCGCCTGTATGATGATGGTAACCATGCCTGGACTGCCCATGTTCGGTCATGGCCAACTGGAGGGGCTACGCGAAAAATACGGCATGGAATACAAGTGCGCCTATTGGGATGAGCCTGTTGATCAGGGATTGATGCAGGGACACCGGATGTGGATCTTTCCTCTGCTGCATCGTCGCAGCCTTTTTTCCGGTTCGGAAAACTTTGTGCTCTATGATTTCCATACAGAGAATGGAGTTGATGAAAATGTTTTTGCCTATTCAAACCGCGTAGGCGAGCAGCGGGCTCTGGTGTTTTATCATAATCGCTACGCCGCCACGGCAGGCTGGATCAGGGAATCGTCCCCCATTGCGGTCAAGAGTGGTAGGGACGAGCCGGATCTACGTCGGACAACTCTCGCCGAAAGCCTGGGTTTAATTTCCGGTCATGGAGTTTATTACGCCTTCCGCGATGCATTCAGCGGACTCGAATTTCTACGTAGCGGGCAAGAAATTTTGGAAAAGGGAATTTACGCTGAATTGGGTGAATACGAATTCCACGTATTCGTTGATTTTCGCGCTATCCGTGATGACAGTGCCGGCTCTTGGCGTGATCTTTGTGCAACCCTCAGCGGGCTGGGGGTGGAGAGCCTGGAGGATGAGCGCCGGCAGGTGCGTTTTGCTGTCTTGAATAGTGCTTTCCGAACTGTTCTGGAGTTGGTGCCGACAGTGTCAGACAATCTGCTAGCGACCTTGGCAGCGTCTGGACCGATCATGAATGAGTCCTGCGGTCGTTTTCATGCCGTTGTATGTGAGCAGGCCGGCAAGGCCGGTGTCGTTTCCCCCGGGAAAACGCCGGACATGGCAAAAACCATTTCCTTTTTGGCAGAACTAACATTGCTGAAATCGTCTTCTCAGGATGTGAAAGGCTTTCTTGCTGCTGTACGGCAACGCACTGATTCCGTGGCCGGTACCAGGTTGCTGGTTTCGTGGATGTTATTGCGGGGTATGTCGCCGGATTCCCTGGACAGCTTTGGCCTCGATTTTACCCTGCGTCGATGCATGGGTTCTGTCAAAGTGGGGCGGGACATGCCAGAAACGGATGATTCTGCTCAGCTCCTTCGGGCGCTTCTGGCATATGTTTTTGACGGGTTGGTTGAAAAAACTAATGTATTCGAGGATGTTTTCAAGATTCCTTCATGCAACCGTTATATGTTGGTGCACGAAAGCGGCGGGGTGACCTGGTTCAACAAAGAGCGTTTTGAAGAGTTGACAACATGGCTCTTTATCATCAGGCTGTGCGATATGGCCTCACGGCGGTCATCTGTGCGCACACTTTCGGCATGGTGTGGAGCATCGGGCCATGAACTCCAACATCTTGCCGAACTGGCGGCACACGCCGGTTACCGGACAGCGTTGTTTCTCAGTCTGATAGCGCCGTTAACGAAGAGCACCGCCACGAAAAGACTAAATGTGACAACGAAACCTCTATCCACGCAACGGCGCAACGACGCAACGAAAAGCAAAAAGAAATAACACGACTCCAACTAAACTCCGTTTCCCTTAATAAATCGCAAAAGTCCCCCAAGGTTATACGATCTTGGGGGACTTTCGTATTTCTGACTGTAAACAGGCTAATTAATTGAAAGGGTTGCGTAGAATTATGGTTTGGTCGCGACGCGGCCCCACCGATACCAGAACAATCGGACAACCTGATAGTTCCTGCAGGCGCTGGACATAGGCGCGAGCATTGGCAGGCAACTCTTCAAATGTTTTGGCCCCGGTAATGTCACTTTTCCAGCCGGACATTTCTTCGTAGACCGGTTGGCAGTTTTCAAAAGCTTCCAGGGCGGCCGGCAAGGTTTCCAGGCTCTTGCCATTGAGAGTGTAGCCGGTGCAGATCTTGATGCTGTCAAAGCCGGAGAGTACGTCAAGTTTTGTCAGGGCGATACCGGTCAATCCGTTAATGCGAACCGCGTAACGGAGGACCATTGCGTCAAACCATCCGCAACGCCGGGGGCGGCCGGTGGTAGAGCCAAATTCTCCTCCGGATTCACGAAGTTGGTCGCCATCCGCATCGAACAGTTCGGTGGGAAAGGGGCCGCTTCCAACCCTGGTTACATACGCCTTGGATATGCCGATGATTTCATTGATCTCGCGTGGGCCGATGCCGGAACCGGTGCAGACACCACCGACGCAGGTCGATGACGATGTCACGTAGGGGTAGGTGCCATAATCCACGTCAAGCAATGTTCCCTGGGCGCCCTCAAAAAGTATCTTTTTTCCGTTTTGGAGATCTTTACTGATAATGAGAGACGTGTCAGCAGCATATTTGCCCAACACCTGGGCATAGGCGCTGTACTCATCCAGGATGGCATTGTAATCACAAGGTGCCTCGCCCAGCATTTTTTCCAGCAGGAAGTTCTTCTCAACCAGAAAATCTTTCAGTTTGCGGGCAAAGACCTCTTTGTTGAGCAGATCCATCAGGCGAATGCCGCGACGGCCGATTTTGTCCTCATAGCAGGGGCCGATGCCGCGACCGGTGGTGCCGATTTTTTTGTCACCGCTTTTTGATTCACGAGCGATGTCGATCTGTTTGTGGTAGGGCATGATGATGTGTAGCGATTCGGACAGGAGTAGACAGGAGTCATCCTTGAGGCGTCCCGATTCCTTGAGCTTGACAATCTCTTTGATAAAAACCGCCGGGTCGAGCACAACACCATTGCCGATGATGCAGCGTTTGCCTTCGTGGAGGATGCCTGAGGGGATCAGGTGCAGAACCACCTTTTCAGTCCCGACAACCAGGGTGTGGCCGGCATTATTGCCGCCTTGATAACGAACGATGTCATCGGCATATTCTGTGTAGATGTCAACAACCTTACCTTTACCCTCATCGCCCCATTGGGCGCCCACAATCACAACATTTGCCATTTTGGCTATTCTCCCTGGTATTCTTCAATAAATTTCAGCAGTCCCTCACGACTCAGCATTTCCCTGGTAAAGCATTCAGTCATGCCGTCTCTGGTTCGCACTGCTCGATAATGACCCGCATCAGGTTCGTCGCCGATAACCAGCATGCAGCGAATGTTTGTGCGGCGGGCGTATTCCAGCGAACTCTGATAATCTCGTCGTATGATGTCACGGGCTGTCGTGTACCCGCGCGATCGAAGCAGTCGCGCTATTTCCAGTACCTCACGCCGGTCTGCGTTGCAATTGAACAGCAAGAAATCACGGGTGGTACTTGCTTCCAGTTCCGGACGGCGCTCCAATGCCTGGAGCAGGCTGAGGACGTCGAAGGTGAAGCCGGTGGCAGGAGCCTGAAAACCATAACGTTCGGCAAGGTTGTCATAGCGCCCGCCGCTACAAACCGGTCCACCAAGGCCGGTGACAAAACCTTCGAATGTGACACCGGTGTGATAATCCATTCCACGGGTTTCACCCAGGTCAATGGATAGATACTGGGTGACGCCATGAATGTCCAGGATGTCCAGTACTTGTTGCAGGTTGTCCAGCGCGGCGCGGGAGCGGCTGTTTGAAACCACTTTTCTGGCCGCGTCTACGGTCTCACGACCTCCAAAAAGACGCGGCAGTGAGCTGATTTCGCGTTTCGAGTCCTCGGAAAGTGCGTTGTCGGATGTTATCCTTGCAACCGCTGAAGCATCTTTACGCGCCAATGCTTCAAGCAATTCCTTCAAAGGTTGTCCGGAAAGCCCCGAGGATGCCACGATACCGCGGCAGAATTCCACCTGTCCAAGGTCGATTTTGAAGTCGTTGAATCCGAGTCCCTGCATGACTTCCACTGCCATGGCAACCATTTCCGCGTCGGCTTCGGGCGAGTCCAGGCCGATCAGTTCGACACCCGACTGAAAAATCTCTCTGCTTCGTCCGGTTTGTATTTCGGTCTGTCGCAAAACACGACCGCTGTAACTGATGCGGTGAGGCAATGGATAGCCGTTCAGACGTGTGGCAACGATGCGTGCAATTTGCGGCGTAATGTCAGGTGGAAATGCCAGCAGTCTTCCGGTTTGCCGGTCATCAAAACGATAGGTTTTATCCTTCAGGCCATCTCCCAGCCCGAGCGCCATGACATCCTCGTACTCCAGCTTTGGCGCTATCACCTTGCGAAAACCCCAAAGCTCGAATATACGACGGATCTTGTCCTCGATGTAGCCGATCTTTGCGGCAGCATCGGGGAGGAAGTCGCTTACTCCGAATGGCAGGGATATATCTGTTCTCATTATGCTCATAGTGTTTAGAGTTTACTCAACTTTTTTGATCGCCAAGGATGCCGCTCCGCGAGTAGTAATGCCTGAACGTTGCACGGTTTGCAGAATCAGCAGTTCATTGGGCGTTTCATCGAAGTAGTAATCCGGCATATAGTTCTGTGTGTCGCGGGTACGCCACTTTTCTTCCAGGCTCGATCCGTTCCAGTAAAAACAGTAGACGGAGCCTTTTTTGTATTTGCGAGCATCGCCCAGGATCCAGAAACCCTCATTCTTGCCAATCAGCACGTCTCCCTTGGAGGTGACCTGAATCCGTTGATTCATGAAAATCCAGCGCTGGTTTTTTCCTGTAACCCGGTAGTTTTCAGAATCGTCGACCTGAAAATATAGTTCCGAGCCGCCGAACTTGTCATTGCTGCGCCAGAGTTCCTGTAAATCCTGGTCGTAAACCACAAGATAGTCGTCCGGGTTGATGACGACACTGAATGTTTTTCCTTCGCTGTCGGTAAACTGATTGAAATTGTTGATGTTGCCGAAACGGGGTAAGACGATGTGTTTGCCGAGAGTGATTTTCGCGCCGTTGCGCGTAGCTTCGGACATGTCATCGTAGTAGTCGGCGCTGCGCCCCATCGACTGGGCATAGAGCCTCTTGGGGCCGCCGGCCAGGCTGAAGCTGCGGAAATAGTAGGGGAGGTTTTCCGCGACCTTGACCAGCCTGTTATCCTGCACCTGCCAGACCTGCGAGGCAAGCTCATCCGAGCGGATGATTGTTACATAGACATCCAGGGACTTGCCGTTCTCGATGGTATCCAGGGAAATGATCTTTTCGGATGGTTTGAGTTCGATATCCGACAGCAACTTCATCTGCTTGCCCTGGTGGAAGAACGAGAAACGGTGATCTTCGGCCAGGAATATTTCGCGGTCGCCGTCCGGCAGGCTCCGGCCCATGGCCAGCAGATTGGCGGCGCCGCTCAGTCTCTTGCTGACCCAGCCTGATGTTGAGTAATGCTCGTATTCCTGAGGTTTGATGAATTCGCTAACCGGAACCGGGCGCACCTGCTCCTTTTTGATGATATCGGATTTTGGCGCTAAAAGCGCCGAGGGTGCCTTGATGGGTGGAGAAGCAATCACTGGTGGCGCAGTAAGCTCAGCGGTATGATCAGTAAAATAAATCTTTGTCAGTTCGGACGAAAGTTTATCGGCTAGTTTGCCGACAGCCGGTATCAATTCGTCCTGGCTTTCTCCCTGAACAAAGGCGCGGGTAAGGCTTTTTCCCGCGCTGGTTTTTGCCATGGCATCAACGCTGAAGATCTTGCCAATGGTGACGTAGGTGCCGGAAATGATGGCATCGGCTTCAGCTGCGCTGCCAACAGCCGTAATCTTGTCACTGTTCAGACGTGACGCCAGCAGTGTCTGTAGGGTTAGCTTCAGTTCATCCTTGTTCTGGGCGCCGACGGCATTTATATCGGCAACGAAAACCCTGAGTGGTGCAGCCAGAGCTGGAATCGAGAACAGCATTAACAGAAGCGATGCAATGAATGCGAAATATTTTTTCATGGTTCCTCCACTACTAATTATCAAACCTGCGAAGTATCGCAAAACTACCCGTCAAAGTCAAAAAAAAAGGGCGGCACATTTTCATGCCGCCCAACCGATTTATTGAATCCGGAACGATTTGTCAGGGATTAAGCATCATTTCATCAAGGAATTTCTCCGTCTCTTTGAGTTTTGCATTCAGTTGCTTGAGTTCTTCGGGTGTATACACCTTGGTACCCTTCTTGATTTCAGCATTCAATTTCTTAATCTTCTTTTGAATCGAATCCACTTGGTTGGCACAATCCTTGGAAGCAAGCAGGCACTCATCCTTCTGTTCCGTGGTCTGTTCGACGGCAAAAACAGGGACTGCGGCAGCCATACTGAATGCTGCCAGTAATACGACGGCGATCTTTTTCATAGCATTTCCTCCGTAAACTGGATTGGGAATCCGGGGGGAATCAACATCCCCGGAGATTAGTATACCATATCCTAGAATGCATAGCTCAGCATGATGCGAGCGGTGTACGGATCTTCAGGGTCTTTTGCATCTGTGGTAACACCGCTGTAATAGCCGCCGAGGACCAGGTAGGCGGCTTGGATTTTGGCGGTCAGGTTGTCATACAGCTTGTATCCGGTTTCGAAGTTTACTTCTGTACCGAGGAAATTGGATCCATTGCCCTGACTCAAGCGGGTCTGAGCATTGTTTTTTGCTGCCCATGCGAAGCCAACATTAACATTGGTGAAGAGTTTCGGAGTAATCGTGATGTCATAACCGGCAGTGGCCATGATCGTGCCCTGGTTCCTGTTGTTGATCGAGTTGATCAGGTTGACGTCGGCTTGGGTTCCTTCCATGTTGGAGGCCCGGTTTAGCAGCATCATGTTCGATTCGTTGTAGGTGTTGGCCGGTGCGCCAATAGTACCGTTCTGGGTCTGGGTAACTGCTTTCCAGGAAGTGTCGATATTGTCCCTGCCGTCATCGCCGCTGGTATAGAGGAAGGCGGTGCGGGCAGTTCCCGGACCGACCGGCAGTTTGGCTGCGGCGTTGAAGGCGTAGGAACTGAAGGTGTAACGGCCATCAATGCCATTCGGGCCAACAACCGATGAATGCCCCGAGCCTTGCTGCATGGCGGCAAAGCCGCTCAGTCCGAGTTTGCCGATCTTCGCGTCGGCGTTGACACCGAAGATATGGAGCGTCATTGGTGTCCGGACAAGTGCGTTGTCGGTATCGTTGCGCTTGTCGTTGTAGAGATAATAGGCTGCACCGACCTTGAGATTCTTGTTGACGTTGTAATCAATGTTGGCAGCTACGATGTCGAGGTCATCGATACCGCGAGTGGTACGGGTATTGGTGGGGGTGGCGCTGTGGTAAGTAGTTGTGCTCATAAAAGATTCATCGTAGGCGCGGAAATAGCCAATGCCGACTGTGGCGGGGCCGAACGTGCTGACGGTGTTGATGCCGGCGATGTCGGCATCCAGGAAGATGCCTTTGAAGGAGTCCTTGATCGGCTGGATGCCGGTGGTTACCCTGGTCGTGGTTGAGGGGATCTTGAAGTCGAGATAGACCCACTTGGTCTCCAGGTTGACAGCGTCAGACTCGAGTGCGCCACCGGAGTTACGGAAGGCGACGTTACCAGCGGCTGCATTAGTTAAACCACCCTGGGCCTTATCGCCGAAGACCGAGTCGATCTCGAATCCGGTCACTAGCTTGAGGTCGTCGCTGGCCTTGGCTGTGTAGAAGATGCGGGCGCGCTGGTCAAAGAAGTTGGCAGCCTTCTGCTTGTGAGCAAACAGAGGTGTTCCGGCAGCATTTCCTGTGCCTCGCGGATTGCCGGCAGTGTCTTGGCCAAGTCCTAGAAAACCGAACCCGCTGGTTTCATAGTTGGAAACGATGTACTTCAGATTGTAAAAGCCGTGAAACTCGTTCTCGAATGCCATTGCCGACGTGGCTGTTGCGGCGGTCAATGCGCCGGCTGCCGCAAGGACCATTAATTTCTTGTTCAACTTCATGCTTTTCCTCCTTCAGATAAATAAAAATTCTGCGTGTATTTTCATGCAGGTACTGCTCTCTGTTGAAATGGGTTTGTTCAATCTGTGAGGTCGGTTCACCACCTTTCTAATTTAGATATGTGTCAGGAGTTCGTTGTAGGTCAGAGAGTCGGTCCGTAAAAACAAAAACCCTTGAAGTGCCCCGCAACTGAGGACACCTCAAAGGTGATATGGTATGACCTTTTATGATGCTTCTCTGAAACGTGTCACAGTGTTGTTTTCGCCCCCTTGGATTGCTTCCCTCTCCCATCAAGGGGGTGGCGCTATATCACCTGGCAGCTACTTTTCGGATCGTCATGTTTCATTATATTCACATTTTTTGCATGTTTTAGCTGATAAAACAAGTGATTGTCAATAAAAAAGAACAGATAATCAGAATGTTACGGTTTTTAGAGTGATTAACGTCGTTATAAAACGAAAGGAAAAGTAATGAATTAGCGGAAATAGGTATTCGAGGAATGCACTATCAAAAGTCCCCCCTTCGAGATTGGACAGGAAGGAGGGACCGGGCAACATTCAAGCAAATTGCGGGGGCTGGATCAACGTGTGATAACCGTCAGCAGATTGACTTCTTTACCATCCTTGGAGCGTAATCGATGTTTGATTGATGAGTCGAAATAGATGCTGTCTCCCTCGGAGAGTGGAATGCTCTTGTCGTCCAGGATCAATTCGACGGCGCCTTTTGTAACGAAAAGAAATTTTTCACCATCGTGGCTGTATGCGCTTTCTTCCAGAGCTTTTTCGGTTATGGTCAGGAAGAACGGCTCCATTTTCTTGTTCTGCTTGCGGTAGGAGAGGGATTCATAGGAGTAGGCATGGGTTGTGCCCGGTGGAGAAAAAACCTTTGAAACCGATTTGCGCTGGTTGGCGTGGACAATTTCAAATCCGCACTCTTCTTCGTCCTCGGTAAAGAAATAGCCTATCTTGACGTCAAAGAATTTGGCTATCTTGGAGAGGGTGGCGATGGGAGGGGACACGTTATTGTTTTCAATTTGTGAAATGAGTGCCGGTGAAAAACCGATTTCCCTGGCCACTGCCTGGAGGGTCAGTTTATTGGATTGACGAAGTTTTTTGATTTTTGCGCCGATATCTAAACTGTTCATGGAATCACCTTGTTTGTGAAACTAAGTTGTACTTTTGAATTGTATACAGTATGCACTTGAATATTTATATACGGTATGTAAAGCCTAAGTCAATAAAAATTTATTACCAGTAAAAATATGCCAGCAATGGATTGCTACAGAACTATATAACGAAGGTTTATCGACAAATTGCAGCGTGCCGTCAGAAAGGAAAAAATGCGGTATTTAGGGGGAGGGGGGAAAGCAAAACAATACTTATGAACGAACCGATTTCAGTCTTCTGGCGAGGAGTTCCAGGGTATGCACGACTTTTACCATAGAACCATGCTGCTTCAGGCCGTCGGAGAGTTGCATCATGCAGCCTGGGCATCCGGTGGCAACCGCCTGGGCTGTCGTGTCGATAATCGCCCTGCTCTTGGCCTCGTTAATGCTCATGGATGAGCCATAGTGGTAGACGTTGAAGGTGCCGCCAAGGCCGCAGCATCGGTCTGCGGATTCCATCTCAGTCAGTTGCAGGCCGGGGACGCCGCGCAGCAACTGGCGGGGCTGGCTGGTTAAGCCGCGGGTACGCAGATGGCAGGGGTCGTGGTAGGTAATGTGAATATCGTCTCCGGTCCCGGTTTCCGCGGGGTTCAGCCCCAGCATGTGGAGTAGTTGCGAGGCATCGACCGTTTTGGCGGCCAAAGTCTCCAACCGGGCCTTCAGTTCGGGATTGCGCTTGCCGATTGCCAGCGGATAGAGACGGTGCAGTGCACCGCTGCACGTGGCGCAAGCGCTCATGACGTAATCCGCCTCGAACCGTTCGATCGCATTCAGATTCTTTTCAGCCAGCTCACGCACAGTGTCCAGGTCGCCGCCCGACATGCCGGGCAGACCGCAGCACTGCTGTCCTTTGGGAATAATCACAGTACAACCCAGGTGGCGGAAAAGCGTCAGGGTTGCCTCACCCACCTCCGTGTAGACAAAATTCGTCATGCAGCCAACAAAAAATACGATCCTGGGTTTGCCCGGTTCACCGGGGATAACTTCGGGGTGGCGATTCATAAAGGGCTTTTTGGCAATGGTTGGGATGTGGCGTTTGTTTCCCAGAAATGGAACAGGAAAGCGGAGACGCAGACCGGAAGTGGCCGGAACCTTTCTGAAAAAGAGCGGGCCGAGCAGTCCGGCCATCCAGGCTCCCATATTCATCAGGGAGCGATTTTTGATCACCCGGCCGACTGCCGCGTGAAATGTCGTCAGCCCCTGTTTGCGGGCCAAGGCTTCACGGGCAGCAATGACGATTTCGTCGGTGGGAACGTCATTGGGACATTTTTCCACACAACTGCCGCACAGCAGGCACTTTGACATGGCCAGATAAGTCTGGTCATCCAGTTTGATATCATCCTTGAGGATGTGCTGGGCCAGAGCCACTTTGCCGCGGGCCACCGCCGGTTCACGGCCAAAGACGCTGAAAGCGGGACAATTTGCGCGGCATGCGCCGCATTTGACGCATTTTTTGAGTTGATCTTCGATTCGTTTGAGGGGGGCGATGGTCTGGTCAGTCATGAATTTCAATTCCTTTTCACCACAACAACATGAGGACAGCATGATTCAATAAAACTATGACTACGATAAACAATAACAATGCTAAATTCAATTGCTTTGATCCGGTTTGCCGGGCTTGCTTCTTTCACTGTAAGGCAGTGTCAAGAGTGGAGCATTATATTCTTTTTAGCCATTCTTCCAACGCCAGCAAGGCCCGCTCAGCCAGTTTTCCCCGCTTTTCCTTCTTTTTGACGCGCCCTTCCAGTTCCGGGAAAAGACCGTAATTAATGTTCATCGGTTGAAAATGGCGGACATCTGCGTTGGTGATGTGCGCCATAAGCGCACCCAAGGCAGTTTCCGGTGGTGGGACAACCGGATCCGGTAATCCTTGTACCAAGCGGGCTGCGGTAATGCCGGCCAGAAAGCCGCTTCCTGCCGACTCCACATACCCTTCTACTCCGGTGATCTGGCCGGCGAACATAATCCGCGGGTCGCTTTTCAGCTGTTGGGTGGCATGCAGCAGAGCCGGTGCTTTGATAAATGTGTTGCGATGCATAGAGCCGAGCCGGACGAATTCGGCCCGTTCCAGTCCCGGTATCATTCTGAAGATGCGGCGCTGCTCCGGCCAGGTCAGTTTGGTCTGGAAACCGACCAGGTTAAACATGGTTTTTTCACGGTTTTCAGCGCGTAGCTGGATTACGGCGTGCGGCTCAACCCCTGTGTGTGGATCAACCAGCCCCACCGGTTTCATAGGACCAAAACGGAGCGTCTCCATACCCCGTTCGGCCAGTTCCTCCACCGGCATGCACCCTTCAAAATGAACAACCTTTTCGAATTCCCGTGCAGCAACCTTTTCGGCTTTTTGCAGCTCCTCCACAAAACTGCGGTACTGCTCTTCATTCAGCGGACAGTTGAGGTAGTCGTCACCATCTCCTTTGCCGTAGCGCGATGCCGCAAAAACCTTATCCGTGTCCAGTGAATCAGCCGTAACAATCGGTGCAATGGCGTCGTAAAAGTAGAGCCGGTCACCGGTCAGGTCGGACAGGGAAGCGGCCAGGGTATCGCTGGTCAGCGGACCGGAGGCGATGATGACAATGCCCTCGTCGGGAACTGTTGCGATTTCATCGTGTTCGAGCCGGATCAGGGGGTGGGCCGCAATCTTTGCTGTCACGTAATCGGAAAAGAGCTGCCGGTCCACGGCCAATGCCCCGCCAGCCGGCACACGGGTGGCTTCGGCCGCTTCCATGATCAAGGAACCGCAACGCCTTAGTTCCTCCTTGAGCAGCCCAACGGCGTTTTCCAGTGAGTCTCCCCGCAGGGAGTTGGAACAGACTAATTCCGCCAGACCGGGCATGTGATGGGCAGGAGAATACTTCTCGGGTTTCATCTCGTGCAGGGCAATGCTCACGCCGCGCTGTGCAGCCTGCCAGGCGGCTTCACAGCCTGCGAGTCCAGCGCCGATGATGGTGATTTGAGCATGTGGTGTTGTCATATTCATCGGTCTCCAATACATGAGAAAGCGGTTTCAGTTCAGGATAAAAATTTTTGTCGAGTACGTACCGATGCGGAGTTTTGGTGAGGGCATACGGATGGGTAAGCGGTGGAGGCAACTTTACTGCGGCATGGCGTTTGATCGACTGTCGGGTCGGGGATCATTGCCGAATCCCCAACCCGTTCACTATCAATTCAGCTACTTTTTTTCATTCCCGCCTTCTTTGAAATCGCACCCCTCCTTGGGGCATTTGAGGAACTCACCTTCGCGCTTGTAGATCTTTTTCACCAGCAGCGGAAAGCCACATTTGGGACAGGCTCGTTCGACCGGTGGGTCCCATAGGGCAAACTTGCACTGGGGATAGCGGTTGCATGAGTAGAACATCTTGCCGAAACGAGATTTTTTCTCGGTCAGTTCACCTTCCTTGCATTCGGGGCAGATCACGCCGGTGCCCCGTGGTTTAACCAACGGCTGGATATTTTTACAGGCCGGATAACCGGAGCAGGCCAGGTATTTTCCGTAGCGGCCATCCTTGATCAGCATGAGCTGGCCGCACTTGTCGCATTTTTCCTCCGACAGTACCGGCTCGGCCACTTCACTGGTGTCGGATTCAAGGTTGCGGGTGTACTTGCACCCTTCCTTGAAACCGGTGCAGGCAATAAACTTGCCACGTTTGCCCAGTTTAATCGCCAGGGGCTTGCCGCACTCGGGACAGGCTTCCTCAAGTGTCTCGGTGGTCAGGTCATCCTTGTTAACTTCTCCCTCTTTTTGCTTCAACAGGGCTATGAACGGTTCCCAGAATTCCTTCAGGAGCGGCTTCCACTGCTTTTCGCCACGGGAAACCTGGTCAAGCTCCTCTTCCAGCCCAGCGGTGAAGTTGTAGTCCACATAGCGTGAAAAATGAGCTACCAGCAGGTCGTTAACCACCATACCCACATCTTCGGGAAAAAAACGCTTCTTGTCCAGACGGGTATACTTGCGTTCCACCAGGGTGTTCATGATCGAGGCATAGGTTGAGGGACGGCCGATGCCGTATTCCTCCAGCGTCTTGACCAGGGTGGCTTCGGTATAGCGCGGCGGCGGCTGGGTAAAGTGCTGTTCGGGGAGCAGTTCGTTCAGTTTCAGGGGCGCCCCTTCGTTCATGGGCGGCAGCAGTCCTTCTTTTTCCTCATCCTGGTCATCCAGGCCCTCGATATAGAGCTTCATAAAGCCGGGAAAGCGGATCACCGTGCCGGCGGCCCGCAGACCGCAGCGATTTGCTCCGGCAAACGGGCCGGCCGGAATGGCGGTGCTGAGATCGGCATTGATGTCAACTGAGGTCTGGTCAAGCAGGGCTTCGGCCATTTGGCTGGCCACAGTGCGTTTCCAGATCAGTTCATAAAGTTTGTGCAGATCAGGAGACAGGTATTTCTTTAATTCGGTAGGCGTCTTGGCGATGGAGGTCGGCCGGACCGCCTCGTGGGCCTCCTGGGCGTTTTTAGTTTTGGTGCGGAAGATTCGCGGTTTTGCCAGGGCATACTCAGCACCGTAGGCAGCGCTGATGACATCGCGAGCCTCGTTCAGCGCCTGGGATGAGAGGGTGACACTGTCGGTACGCATATAGGTTATCAGGCCGACCGTGCCTTCCGCGCCGATGTCGATTCCCTCGTACAGTTTCTGGGCGGTGGACATGGTTTTTTTTGCCGAGAAACCGAGCTTGCGGGAGGCCTCTTGCTGGAGGGTCGAAGTAGTGAAGGGGGGCGACGGATTGCGTTTGCGTTCCGTTTTCGTGATCTTTGCTACCTGGAAGTGGCCCGACTGGAGAGCCGTTTTCAAGCCTGAGGCCACGGCTTCGTCGGGAATATCAAACTTGCCCAGTTTCTTTGTGCCGACCTCAACCAAACCGGCCTTGAATTCCGTTCCCGGCGCTAGTCCCAGGCGTGCGGCAATGGTCCAGTATTCCTGCTCCTTAAAGGCCTGAATTTCCTTTTCCCGCTCACAGACCAGACGCAGCGCTACCGACTGAACGCGTCCGGCCGAGAGACCGTAACGGATCTTTTTCCAGAGGAAGGGAGAAAGGTTGAAGCCGACCAGGTAATCCAGCACTGAGCGCGCCTGCTGAGCGTCCACCAGGTCGGTTGCGATATCGCGGGGATTCTGTACCGCGTGGAGTATGGCGTCCTTGGTGATTTCATGGAAAACCACTCGTTGGATGGATTTGCCCGGGTTTTTTTTATCGAGTCCCAGAGCCGCCAGCAGATGCCAGGAAATGGCCTCTCCCTCGCGGTCGGGGTCAGTTGCCAGCAGCAGGTTTTTTGCATCCTTGAGCGCTGCCTTGATTGCGTCAATATGTTTTTTGCTCTCGGGGAGGACGTGGTACTTGGGGGCAAAGTCATGCTCGATATCCACCGAGCCCTGTTTGCTGGGGAGTGCACGCACATGGCCGAAAGAGGCTAAAACCTTGAAATCGTTTCCCAGGAATTTTTCTATGGTTTTCGCCTTGGCTGGCGACTCGACTATAACGAGATTTTGCGGCATGGTGTCTATTGTATCCCTTGAAATGGATTTCGAAAATACTGATACTTAAATAAATCAATGTAACATGGAAAAAAGCAGGTTTCTGCGTGAATAGCCGTTTTTCAGGCTACGGCGTAATGTGTTCCTGGCAGAGGCGTGATCGCTCCCTTGAGTTCAAGGTGAAGTAACATAGAGGAAACCTCCGCTGCTGTCAATTCAGTTTGGGCGATGATTTCGTCGATGTGCAACGGCGAATGGGCCAGTAATTCATAGACGGCTGCTTCTCGTGGTGACAGGGCGAAAGCGTGGTGCGCCGGCCTCGAAGCCACATCGGGTTGAACATAATACCCGGACAACTCCTCCAGGATATCTTCCACGCAATCCACCAGTTTGGCTCCTTGCTTGATCAACCGGTTGGTGCCACGGCTGGTGGCAAAGGTGATGTTGCCAGGTACGGCAAAGACTTCCCGGCCGTGCTCCAGAGCGTACTGGGCGGTGATCAGGGAACCGCTTTTCTCGGCGGCCTCCACAACCAGAACACCTTGGGATAGTCCGCTGATGATGCGGTTGCGGCGGGGAAAATTTTCCGCCAAGGGGAGTGTGCCCAAGGGGAATTCCGACACTAGGCACCCTTGTGAGGCCATCTCCTCAAAAAGTAGACGGTTCTCGGGAGGATAGATCTTGTCAATTCCGCATCCCAATACTCCGATTGATCTTCCGCCGGCTGTCAGGGTTCCCTTGTGTGCGGCCGTATCTACTCCACGTGCCATGCCGGAGATTACTGCAATGTCGTGCCGGGCTAGGGCTTCCGACAGGCGGCCGGTTGTCAGCAAACCGTAGCTGGTGGCTCGTCGCGAGCCTACAATGGCAACGGCCGGCTCGCG